>ERZ650300.1828-NODE-1828-length-11771-cov-24.487112_pt1 | contig 11771 bp, 10 predicted proteins | sample MGYA00376236_ERZ650300 | MGnify/ENA primary metagenome ERZ650300 (study PRJEB26733, sample SAMN07839303) | wastewater metagenome | biome: urban; feature: wastewater treatment plant; material: waste water | place: USA: North Carolina | collected 2016-04-28 ... | reverse complement strand
TGACGGGCCCCATGTTCAACACGCTGCACACCATGTTCATGGCGCAGTACACCGAGCTGTGGAACGCGGTGGATCCGATCGCCGAGCGCATCCGCTCGCTGGGCCATGTGGCGCCGGGCTCGTATGCCGAGTTTGGCAAGCTGGCCACTGTGCCTGACGCCCCCGCCAAGCCGCCCAAGGCACTGGACATGGTGCGCGTGCTGGTCGAAGGCCATGAAGCCGTGGCCCGCACCGCCCGCAGCCTGTTCCCCCTGGCCGACAAGGCCAGCGACGAGCCTACGGCCGACTTGCTCACCCAGCGCCTGACGGTGCACGAGCAAACCGCCTGGATGCTGCGCTCGTTGCTCGAAGAGTGACAACGGGCTTTCTGCGCGCGCCGTTCTTCCTTTGGGTTGCAGGGCGCCGCAGAATAGCGCCTTGTCCTACACGGCGCCGCCCCCTCGCCTGCACATGATGCGGGTTTGGCAATGCGCGCTGCCCTGGCGTCGCATGGCAGACCAACCCCCTGTGATGTATGCGAATCCTGTACGTTGAAGACAATCCAGAGCTGCGCGAAACCATTGGCATGCTGATGGAAGGCGAAGGCCGTACGGTGACGTCCTGCGCCTCTGCCGAAGAGGCCCTGGTGCTGGATGCAGGCCATCCCTTCGACGTACTGGTCACCGATGTGAGCCTGCCCGGTATGTCAGGAACCGATCTGGCCCGCCGGTTGCTGGCGAACGATCCGCTGCGCTGGGTGGTGTTGTGCTCAGGCTATGAACTGGGTAGCCAGCCGGGCAGCTGGGGGCCGAATGTGCGCACCCTGCTCAAACCGTTCGAGCTGGAAGAGCTGGAGCAACTGCTGGGTGGCATCCATACGGCCCTGGCTTCGGTCCCTACCTGATCCCAGCCGCGTGGCGGCATCTGTCGCTCACCACGCGTCTTTTCCCTTTAGAGCGGCTAACAAAACTCTTCTGGCGTCGTTGCCGCGTCTTGTCGTACTACGCGTACTGCCTGCGACGCGGCGCCTAGCCAGAACCGCTTCGCTGAGTTTTGTTAGCCGCTCTTACTGCATTCGCCTGCGCGGCCCTCCCGGCGCTTGGATGGCTCGGGCTGCCGTAGCCTATCGGCGTCAGGCGACGGCGCTTCGTGCGGGGGCGTGGCGGGGCAACGTCACCCGGAAGGTCGTGACGTTGTCTTGTGACTTGGCCTCGATGGCACCTCGGTGCGCCCGCACGATCTGGTGCGCAATGAAAAGCCCCAGGCCCAGCCCCTGGTGGCGCCCCGGTTCGCGTTTGCCCCCGCGAAACGCGTCAAACAGATGGGGCATCAGTTCGGGCGGGATGGTGCCACCGTTCGAAACCGTGATGCTCACGGTCTCTGGAAGGTTGCCATCAGCGCAAATGCGCACCGGCTGGTCTGCGCTGCCATGGTGCAGTGCGTTGCCGACCAGGTTGGTGACCACCTGGCATAGCCGCTCGGTGTCCCAAGTGCCCGCGAGGTCGCCTTCCAGGATGGATTCGATGCCGCGTTCGGGGTGGCTGGTGGCTGCTTCGTCCAGGGTGCGCTGCACCACGGTCTGCATGTGGGCGGGGCCCAGTTGCAGCGCCAGCCCGCCTGCCTGGCGGATGCGGGTCACGTCCAGCAGGTCTTCGATCATGTGGCCCATGCGCTGGCTTGAGCGCAGCACCCGGTCCACCATCAGGGCTGCCTTGTCGGGCGGCGGCTGGCGCTTGAGCACGGTGGCCGCCGCGACGATGGACTGCAGCGGGGTGCGCAGGTCGTGGCTCAGCACGGCCATGAACATCTCGTTGATGCGCAACGCCTCGGTGCGCGCGCGCAGCTCGTGCGCCAGCGCCTGCTTGCGCCGGTGCAGTTCAAAGAACACGCCCGCCTTGTTGGTGAGCATGTGCGGGTCGATGGGTTTGTACAGAAAGTCCACCGCCCCGCTCTCGTACCCCCGGAACTGCCAGTTCTGCTCGCGCGAGCCCGCCGTCATGAAGATGAGTGGGATGTGTCGGGTGCGTTCGCTGCCCCGGATCAGCTCCGCCAGCTCAAAACCATTCATCTCGGGCATCTGCACGTCCAGCAACGCCAGGGCCACATCGTCGTGGGCCAGCAGCAGTTCCAGGGCCTCGGGGCCCGACTGGGCCTTGAGGATGTCCAGCCCGTCACGCTGCAGCAGCGCCTCCAGGGCGATGAGGTTTTCCTCGACATCGTCAACGAGCAGGCATTTGGTGCGGTCGGTCTGGGGCATGGGCGGTAGGGAATGTGGGGTTCTCAAGGAGGGACGCATGTGCCCGGATCAAAGCAACTGGCGCTGGTGCAGGTCCGCCAGCAGCGTTGCAATGCCTTCCGGGGGCAGGATGTGGTCCACCGCCACGGCTGCGATGGCTGCCTGCGGCATGGTGGGCATGCTGGCGCTGGCGGGCTCTTGCACGATGGTGAGGCCGCCCGCCGCCTGAATGGCCTGCAGGCCATTCACGCCGTCTTCGTTGGCGCCCGACAGCAGAATGCCCACCAGCCGGGGGCCGTAGTGGTCTGCCGCCGATTCGAACAGCACGTCGATGGAGGGGCGGGAAAAATGCAGGGGCGGGTCCACCGACAGCCCCACATGCGGGCCCTGGGGCCCGCCGTCAACCAGCAGGTGGTAGTCCGGTGGCGCAAAGCTCACCGATCCTGGCGTGATGGCGTCCTTGTCCTGCGCCTCGCGCAGCGGCAGGGCGCAGCGGGGCTGAAAAATCTCCACCAGCAGGCTGCGCCGGTCCCGGGGCAGGTGCAGCACCACGAGCACCGCCGCCTGCAGTGTGGCGGGCAGCGCAGGCAGCAGTTCCATCAGGGCGTCGATACCGCCCGCAGAGCCGCCCACCACGATGGCTGCGTAGCCCCGGGAAGGTGCGGGTCTGGGGGCGAGGTGTTGGGTGCTCACAGCCCTGCCTTTTTGCGGTAGATGCGGTCCTGCGGCACGAAGTCGTCGAACGCATCGGTGTGCGCCGAAAACCGCAGCGACTCCTTGGAGCCCAGGCCCAGAAAGCCCCGGTGGCACAGCGACTCGCGGAACAGCCCCAGGGCGCGGTTCTGCAGGTCGCGCTCGAAGTAGATGAGCACATTGCGGCACGACACCAGATGGACTTCGGCGAACACGCTGTCGGTGGCCAGGCTGTGGTCGGAGAACACCATGTGTTCGCGCAGCCCCTTGTCGAACACCACGCGGCCATAGGCGGCCGCGTAGTAGTCCGACAAGGAGCTGCGGGCGCCAGAACGCGCATGGTTCTCGGTGAACGCTGCCACCCGCGACACGTCGAACACGCCCGACTCGGCGGCGCGCAGCGCGTGCGGGTTGATGTCGGTGGCGTAGATCAGGGTGCGGTCCAGCAGGCCTTCTTCCTGCAGCAGGATGGCCAGCGAATACACCTCTTCCCCCGCGCTGCACCCGGCCACCCAGACCTTGAGCGACGGGTAGGTGCGCAGCAGCGGCACCACCTCCTGGCGCAGCGCCTGGAAGTAGCTGGGGTCGCGGAACATGTCGCTCACCTGCACGGTGAGGTATTCGAGCAGCGCAGGGAACACGGCGGGCTCGTGCAGCACGCGGTCCTGCAGCTGCGACAGCGTCTTGCAGTCAAACTGCACCAGCGCCGACGCCAGCCGCCGCTTGAGCGACGCCTGCGCGTAGCCCCGGAAGTCGTAGTGGTAGCGGTGGTAGATGGCATCGATCAGCAGGCGCTGCTCGATGTCTGCGGTGCGGGCCTTGCGGTGCGGCATGGCGGGGCCTACTTGGGCATCCACACCCGCACGAGGGACAGCAGCTTCTCCACGTCCAGCGGCTTGGCGATGTAGTCATTGGCCCCGGCGGCCAGGCATTTTTCCTGGTCGTCCTTCATGGCCTTGGCGGTCAGCGCGATGATGGGCAGGCGGCGCCACTCGGGGCGGTTGCGGATCTCGCGCATGGCGGTGTAGCCGTCCATCTCCGGCATCATGATGTCCATCAGCACCAGGTCAATGGCGGGCTGGCCGCCGCTGCCGGCGCGCTCCAGCGCCTGCAGGGCCTCCAGGCCGTTGCGCGCAATCTCCACGCGGATGCCGGTGGGCTCCAGGATGCTGGAGAGCGCAAACACGTTGCGCACATCGTCTTCCACCACCAGCACGTTGCGGCCTTCCAGGGCGGTCTCGCGGTTGCGGGCCACCTGCAGCATCTGCCGGTGCTCGGCCGACAGCTCCGACTCCACCTGGTGCAGGAACAGCGTGACTTCGTCGAGCAGCCGTTCGGGCGAGCGCGCGTCCTTGATGATGATGGACTTGGAGAACCGGCGCAGTTGCTGCTCCTCATCGCGCGACAGGGCGCGGCCCGTGTACACGATGACGGGCGGGAAGGAGACGCCGTCCTGCTCGGTCATCTGCTGCAGCAGTTCGTAGCCGCTCAGGTCGGGCAGGTTCAGGTCCATCACCATGCAGTCAAACGTCGAGTTGCGCAGGTGCGCGAGCGCCTCGGCCGCCGTACCCGCGCCCACAATCTCCACATCGTCGTTGGTGAGCAGGTGGCGCACGCTCTCGCGCTGGCGCTCGTCGTCTTCCACCACCAGCACGCGCCGCAGGTTCTGGGTGAACTTGGCTTCCAGCCGCTGCAGGGCATGCACCAGTTCGTCGCGCTTGACGGGTTTGAGGGCGTAGCCCACGGCGCCCCGGCCCAGGGCCTCTTGCGAGTAGTCGGCCACCGAGACCACATGCACCGGGATGTGGCGCGTGGCCGGGTTGCGCTTGAGCTGGTCGAGCACGCCCAGGCCCGAGAAGTCGGGCAGGTTCACGTCCAGCACGATGGCGCTGGGCAGGCTGTGCATTGCATAGGCCAGGCCGTCGGCCGCGTTGTGGGCCAGGTGGCAGTCAAAGTCCATCTCCCGCGCCAGGTCGCTCAGGATCTGCGCAAAGCGCACGTCGTCTTCGATCACCAGGATGCTGCGCGCGCCCGCACGGCGCGGGGCTGCGGGAGCAACTGGGGCCGCCACGGGTGGCAATGCCGGGGCCGAAGGAGCCGGTGCGACGACCGGTGCCGCCGCGCGGGCTGGAGCAGGTGCCGCCAGCGGCACTGCGGGTTCTGCTTCCGGCGATGGGGGCACCAGCTTCTGTGGCAGCACCAGGGTGAAGACGCTGCCCTCGCCCGGTGTGCTCTGCACATGGATCGACCCGCCCAGCAGCTGCGCCAGGTCGCGCGAGATCGACAGGCCCAGGCCCGTGCCGCCGTACTTGCGGTGGGTGCTGCCATCGGCCTGGCGGAAGGCTTCGAAAATCAGTTCCTGCTGGTGCGCCGGGATGCCGATGCCCGTGTCCTTCACGGCGAACGACAGGGTGTCGTCCGGGTTGCGCGACACATGCAGTGCCACCGAGCCCTTTTCGGTGAACTTGAGCGCGTTGGACAGCAGGTTCTTGAGCACCTGCGCCAGGCGCTGCGGGTCGGTGTCCAGCGTGGCCGGTACGTCGGGGGCGACGGTGGCCGTGAGCGTCAGGCCCTTTTCTTGCGCCAGCGGGCGCAGCGGGTCGATCAGGGTTTGCAGGGCCTTGGACAGCGTCACCGTTTCCACCGACACGGTGGCCTGGCCGGCCTCGATCTTGGACAGGTCGAGGATGTCGTTGATCAGGGCCAGCAGGTCGTTGCCCGCTGCGTAGATGGTCTGCGCGTACTTCACCTGGTCGGGGCTCAGGTTGCCCGGTTTGTTGTCTGCCAACAGCTTGGCCAGGATCAGGGTGGAGTTGAGCGGCGTGCGCAGCTCGTGGCTCATGTTGGCCAGGAACTCGCTCTTGTACTGGCTGGCCAGCTCCAGTTCGCGGGCCTTGTCCGTCATGGCGCTTTGGGCGCGCAGCAGTTGCTCGCGCTGGTATTCCAGCTGCTGGGTCTGCGCCTCCAGGTGGGCGTTGGTCTGCTCCAGCTCGGTCTGCTGCACCTCCATCTGGGCCTGCGACTCTTGCAGGATGCGGCTTTGCTGCTCCAGCTCTTCGTTGCTCACACGCAGTTCTTCTTGCTGGGTCTGCAGCTCTTCGGACTGGCGCTGCGTCTCCTCCAGCAAGTTCTGCAGGCGGTTGCGGTCGATGCCGGAGCGGATGGCCACCGCCAGCAGTTCCGAGGCGCGCTCCATCAGCGTCCGCTCGGTCTCGGTCACCGGGCGGTTGAAGCCGAGTTCGATGACGGCATACACCTGCCCATGCTCCACGGCGGGCGCGACCAGCAGCTCGGCGGCGCTGGCCTGCCCCGTGGCGGACGACACCGGCAGGTAGCCCGCGGGCACATCGCGCACATGCATCAGCTCGCGCGACCGGGCGGCCTGGCCGACCAGCCCTTCGCCCACAAGCAGGGTCTCGGCCAGCCGCTCCCGCGGCAGCGCGTAGCCGCCGAACAATGCGAAGCCCGCGCCGTCCTGCACCACGTACCCGGCCCCGACCTGGGCGCGCAGGTAGCCTGCCAGGTACTCCAGCGCGATCTGTCCGATTTCTTCGAGCCGGTGGCCGCCATGGATGCGCTGACCCAGGCCCGTCAGGCCCGTCGAAATCCACGACTGCATGGACTTGGCCCGGTACTCCCGCGCCGTCACGCCGGCCGAAATGCAGATCAGCACCAGCAGAACCAGCGAACCGGCGCCGGAATAAAGGTTGGAGTTGGTGGCTGCGGCCACCCACTGCTCGCGGCGGGTCTCCAGCTGCAGGTTCTGCTGCGTGCGCAGGCTCTCCGCCACCTCGCGCAGCTGGTCCATGATCTGCTGGCCCGCACCGCTTTGCACCAGCGCCATCGCGCCCACGCCGTCACCGGCCTTGCGCAGGGCAATGGTTTCGGTGAGCTCGCGCAGCTTCTGCTGCGTGAGGGCTTCGAGCTACTCGACCAGCTGGAGGTGCGCTGGGTAGTCCGCCGCGCTGGCCTTGAGGTCCGTCAGGTGCTTGTGCAGCGAGGTCACGGCCGCGTCAAAGGGCTTGAGGTACGAGAGATCGCTCGTCAGCAGGTAGCCGCGCTGGCCCGTTTCCGCATCCTTGATGGCCTGCGTAAACCGATTGAGATGGCGCATGGCCAGGGTGGTGCGGTCCATGGCCCGAACGGCCTCAGTGCGGGTTTCGGCCGACCGGAAATTGACGAGCCCGATCACCAGTGTGGCCACGGCAGCCAGGATGAAGCCCGCCATCAGCGTGCGGGGGATGGCGAAGCGGGTGGCCGCCTGGGGGCTCGGGGTGCGGGTCATGCGGTGCGGTGGGTGGTGTACGGGGGAAAGGCGCACTTTATACCGGGTTTGGACGGGCGCCGGGGCAGGAGGCCCGCGCCACGGCATTGCTGCTACATTCGGTGCGCCCTGCCCGCGTGTGTGGACGGGGCAGCCCCTCCTTGTTGTTCCAGCCGTTGCCCGCCATGTCCGCCGTCTCCCCCCGCAGCCGCTTTGGCCTGTACCTCGACCTCATCCGCTGGGACCGCCCCGCCGGCTGGCTGGTGTGCCTGTGGCCCACGCTCAGCGCGCTGTGGATTGCGGCCGACGGCTTTCCGGGCTGGCACCTGCTCATCGTGTTTGTGCTGGGCACCATCCTCATGCGCAGCGCGGGCTGCTGCGTGAACGACGTGGCCGACCGCGACTTTGACAAGCACGTCAAACGCACGGCGCAGCGCCCGGTGACCACCGGGCAGGTGTCCGTCAAAGAAGCACTGGGCCTGGGCGCAGTGCTGGCCCTGGTGTCGTTCGGCCTGGTGCTCACTACCAACATGGCGGCCGTCCTGTGGTCTGTGCCTGCCGTGCTGGTGGCCATTGCCTACCCGTTCACCAAGCGCATCATTGCCATGCCGCAGGCGGTGCTGGGCATTGCGTTCAACTTTGGCATCGTCATCGCGTTTGCCGCCGTGCAGGGCAGCGTGCCTGCGGTGGCGTGGTGGATGTGGCTGGGCAACCTGTTCTGGGTGCTGGCCTACGACACCGAATACGCCATGGTGGACCGCGACGATGACCTCAAGATCGGCATCAAGACCTCGGCCATCACCCTGGGGCGCTTGGATGTGGCGGGCATTTCTCTGTTCTATCTGCTGTTTCTGGGCATTTGGGCGGTAGCGCTCGCCCCCTATGCGCTAGGTGCTATTTTTTATGTAGCAATGGCCGCCGCCTTGGCGCAGGCCGTGTGGCACTTCACGCTGATCCGCGCCCGCACCCGCGAAGGCTGCTTCAAGGCCTTCCGCATCAACCACTGGCTGGGCGCCACGGTGTTTGCGGGCATTGCAGGCAGCTACCTGTTGCGGTCTTTGCTCACTAATTGATAGCTGCTAGCGCTTGTCGGATAAGCGCTAGAGCCAAAAAATGCTTCAAGCGCCAAATTCGTTGCCCAATTCATCGGCGCGCTGGCAAGCGGCCTGCATGGCGCGCTCGAACGCGGCACCCACGCCATCAGCCTCCATCGACTGCAGCGCGGCATAGGTGGTGCCGCCCTTGGATGTGACACGCTGGCGCAGCACGGCCGGGGGCTCGTCAGAGCGGCGGGCCAGTTCCGACGCGCCTACAAATGTGCCTACGGCCAGCTGGTGTGCCTGCTGTTCGCTTAGGCCCATGCCCACGCCCGCGCGGGTCATGGCTTCGAGGAAGTAGAAAACGTACGCTGGGCCAGAGCCAGAAAGGGCCGTGACGGCGTCGAGCTGCTTTTCGCTTTCCACCCACAGGAACTCGCCGGTAGACGCCATGATGGCTTCCACGCTCTGGCGCTCGGCGGCGGTGACGGCCGGGCGGGCGTACAGCGCGCTCATGCCCTTGCCCACCAGGGCGGGCGTGTTGGGCATGGTGCGCACCACGCGCTCAGAGCCCAGCCACTGGGCAATGCTGTCCGAGCGGATGCCTGCCGCCACGCTCAGGTGCAGAGCGGCTTGCGTGTGCGCCTTGGCTTGCGCGGCGGCGTCCTTGAAGGTTTGCGGCTTGACGGCCCAGACCACGATACCCGCGCGTTGCAGCGCAGGGCCCGCCTCGGCCTGCGCTTCGATACCGTAGTTCTTGCGCAGCGCCTCGCGCGCCTCGGCCCAGGGCTCCACCACTTCGATCTGGCTGGCCGGCTGGCCTTGGTGGATCAGCCCGCCAATGATGGCGCTGGCCATGTTGCCGCCGCCGATGAAGGCGATGGTGGGGAGGGATGGAGATGCGGCGGTTTGGCTCATGGGATGTGCAAGGTGGCAACAACAGGGGCCACGATGGTAGCGCCGCCGCGACTTGAGTTCACTCTGCGGTGGTTTGCCGCACGGCGTGTTCCCAGTTCGCCATCAACTCTTGCGCGCGGCCGTTGCTGAGCGTAGGCACAAAGCGCCGGTCGGCGCGCCACAGGTGGGATAGTTCGTCGGTGCTGGCGTACACGCCGCTCGACAGGCCCGCCAGGTAGGCAGCGCCCAGGGCGGTGGTCTCAATCACGGCGGGGCGCACCACCGGAATGCCCAGCAGGTCGGCCTGGAACTGCATCAGCAAATCGTTCACGCAGGCGCCGCCGTCCACGCGCAGCTCGCTCACCGGGGCGCCACCGGCGGCCACGGCGTCGCGGCTCATGGCCAGCAGCAGGGCGGCGCTTTGGTAGGCAATGCTTTCGAGTGCGGCGCGCGCAATGTGGGCAATGGTGGTGCCGCGCGTCAGGCCGGTGATGGTGCCGCGTGCGTCGGGCTTCCAGTAGGGCGCGCCCAGGCCGGTGAAGGCGGGCACCATCATCACGCCGCCCGAATCAGGCACGCTTTGGGCGAGGGACTCCACCTCGCTGCTGTTGGTGATGGCGCGCAGGCCGTCGCGCAGCCACTGCACCACGGCGCCGCCCACAAACACGCTGCCTTCCATGGCGAACTCAGGCTGCTGGGAAGCCTGCGCTGCGCTGGTGGTGAGCAAGCCGTTTTGTGATGTCTGGAAGACATTGCCCGTATGCATCAGCATGAAGCAGCCGGTGCCATAGGTGTTCTTGGCCATGCCCGCCGTGAAGCAGGCTTGGCCAAAGAGCGCGCTTTGCTGGTCGCCCGCCACGCCGCCGATGCGGATGGAATGGCCCAGCAGGTCGGCGGCTGTGTCTCCAAAGTGCGCGGCGGACGGCAGCACCTCGGGCAGCAGGGCCTTGGGGATGCGCAGCAGCGCCAGCAGCTCGTCGTCCCACTGGTTGGTATGCACATTGAACAGCATGGTGCGTGCGGCATTGCTCACGTCCGTCACATGCACCTGGCCGTGGGTCAGCTTCCACATCAGCCAGCTGTCCACCGTGCCAAAGGCCAGCTCGCCGCGCTCGGCCGCGTCGCGGGCGCCGGGCACATGGTCCAGCATCCATTGCAGTTTGGTACCGGAGAAGTAAGCGTCCACCAGTAAGCCGGTTTTAGCCTGGATGGTGGCTGCGTGGCCCTGTTCGCGCAACTGGGCGCAGGCGGGCTCGGCGCGCCGGTCTTGCCACACGATGGCGTGGTGAATGGGCTGGCCGGTCTTGCGGTTCCACAGCACTGTGGTTTCGCGCTGGTTGGTGATGCCCACGGCCCGTACTGCATTGGCGGCTATGCCCGCCTTGGCCAGCGCATCGCGTGCGGTGGCGAGCTGGGTGCGCCAGATTTCCAGCGGGTCGTGCTCCACCCAGCCGGGCTGGGGGTAGATCTGGGGCAATTCGAGCTGCGCCTGCGCCACGATGTGGCCGCGTTCATCGAACACGATGCTGCGGGAGCTGGAGGTGCCTTGGTCGAGTGCGAGCAGGTAGGTCATGGCGAGATGGGTACAAAGGGTCAAGCAGCGACGGTGCAGATCACTCCGGCGTCTTGCAATAAAGCGGGAAAAGGCTCAGGCGGCGGTGCGTCGGTGAACAGCCGCCCAATCTGATTGAGCGTGGCCAATTGCACCATGGCCGGGCGGTTGAACTTGCTGTGGTCGGCGGCCAGCCACACTTCGCGCGACTGCTCGATGATGGTTTGCGCCACCTTCACCTCGCGGTAGTCAAAGTCGCGCAGCGAGCCGTCGGGCTCGATGCCCGAGATGCCGATGAGCGCGATGTCCACCTTGAACTGGCGGATGAAGTCCACCGCCGCCTCGCCCACGATGCCCCGGTCGCGCGCGCGCACCACGCCGCCAGCGACGATGACCTCGCACTCGGGGTTGCTGCTGAGGATGGCGGCCACGTTCAGGTTGTTGGTGATGACGCGCAGGCCCCGGTGGTGCAGCAGCGCCTTGGCAATGGCCTCGGTGGTGGTGCCGATGTTCAGGATCAGTGAGCAGTCGTTGGGCACCTGTTCGGCCACGGCGCGCGCAATGCGGGCTTTGCCATCGGCGTGCAGGGTTTCGCGCTGGGTGTGGGCCAGGTTCTCCACCGTGGAGCTGGGCACGCGCACGCCGCCATGAAAGCGGGTGAGCAGGCCAGATTCCGCCAGGCGCTGCACATCGCGGCGCACCGTCTGCAGCGTGACCCCCAGGGTGTCGGCAAGCTGTTCCACCGTGGCGGATTTGCGCGCACGCACTTCTTCAAGCAGTTGGAGTTGGCGGGGGTTGGTGTTCACGGTGGGGGGCTGAGTGCGTGGGTTGCCACCGACGCGTAACAACTCTGAAATATCTGCTTGGCGCGTCGATGAGCGTTTGAGACTGTAAAGCGAAAAAAAACGAATGCATTAAGGGTAAACCTTGATTCGATTCGAACAAAAAAGAACAAAAATGAGCAAGTTCGAAAGTTGTGGGCTGCAGCTTAGGTGCGCAGTCCTTTCACACAGGCCCAAGGGGCGGAAGAGGATGCTTCATGCAGCTGGCGTTGGACGGCATCAGCAAGAAAGTCGGGGCGCAGACCTGGCTGTATGACATGAGCCTGGCGCT
>ERZ650300.1827-NODE-1827-length-11773-cov-10.048387_pt1 | contig 11773 bp, 15 predicted proteins | sample MGYA00376236_ERZ650300 | MGnify/ENA primary metagenome ERZ650300 (study PRJEB26733, sample SAMN07839303) | wastewater metagenome | biome: urban; feature: wastewater treatment plant; material: waste water | place: USA: North Carolina | collected 2016-04-28 ... | reverse complement strand
CGCGCAGGTCACGAGCGGCAACGTGATCTTCTCGACGACCGACCCCGTCGGCGTCACCGTCGACTCGCTGCCCGCGCTGTTCGTCGCCTCCGACACCAGCAACAACATCACCGCGACCGCCCTGCGCACCGCGTGGAACGCCAGCGCCCAGCACTTCGCCGTCGCCACCGCCTCGGGCGCGACCAACGTGTTCACGCTGACCTTCAAGGACACCGCGGCCCACACCGTGGTCGCCTACTCGCCGGCGACCGCCGACGTGACCGGCATCGCCAACAGCACGACCGCCGCGGCCCCGACCGCCGGCGCGCCGACCCTCGACCTGCGCGGGCTCTATGGCTGCAACATGGCCTATCGCGCGGCGGCGATCGGCGCCGCCCGGTTCGACGAGCGGCTGCCGCTCTATGGCTGGCAGGAGGATATCGATTTCGCCGCGCAGCTTCTGGCGCGCGGGCCAGCTCTACGAGCTGTGTACCAGCAAGGCCGACAACGAGCGTGCGCACTGCGAGGGGTTCATCACCGGCCTGGCCAGCACCTTGCAGGATGCCCAGCTCTCTCGCGTGCCGATCTGCCTGCCGAAGGGCACGAGCAGCCAGGACGTGGTGAGCAAAGTCGTCTGGTACTTGCGCGAAAAGGCCGACGCTGACGACTTGAAGCTGCCTGCCGCGAACCTGCTAGGGCCGGTGTTGGCCATCCTCTACAACTGCACGCCTGGCCAGCCGCCCAAGTTCACCCAGCCCTGATAATTGCGCATGGCCGTACCTCCCTCGGCCCCCGCTTTTCCTCCCTGAGCGGGCTGTGCGACAGCGCAGTTCCAGCGGCCCCTATGTGGGGCCGTCCTTTTTTCAGAGCGTCACCGCATGGCTTTGAGGCGTGGCGCATGGATGTAGAGGGCGCGATTGATGATGGCGTGTGCATCTGGCGTCACCGAGCGGCGCTCGCCAAGAACGATGGCCAGCTCATGCTCTAACGCTGCTACCCGTTCACGATTCGGGGTGACTGCCTCCAGCTCGGCGTCGATCTCGCTGTGCAAGTACCCGATGTACTCGGCAAGTGTCTCGGTGGCGGTTTCGAGGCGTGCCGTCTCAGCGATTGGTGACATGGTTGTCCGCTCCTGTTGTCAGACGCTGCGCCCTCGCCTTGTCAAACTCGCCGGGCCGCACCGTGCGGCCGTTGGCGTCGCTGACTCCGCAGAACCCCACCCCGAAGGCATCGAACCCAAGCCGTTCGCGGTGGCTGCTGTAGTCCAGCCGATCATGGTGATGGCCGTGAAATGCCTTGCTCACGCCGAGGCTGCGGCCCAGCTCGTCGATGGCGTCGAAGCCGTGAGGGTGCGAACTGGGGGCCTCGTGCGTGACCAGGATGTCGGCGCGCTGCCCGACCAGGCCGAAGTAGTCGGCAGGGAAGATCGAGCTGCGATGCTTGCGCGGCAGGCCGCCGCGCCAGAGGTTGCCCTTGCCGCATCGCGCGGCGAAGTCCTCGGGCCGCTCATGCAGCCACTCACCAGGCGGTGCCCACACCTGGCCCCGGAAGATGCCGCCAAGGCCCGCGATCCGCAGGCCGTCAATCTCTACGATGCGGCCGTGCAGGTTCCGGTCGGCCAAGGCCGAGCCGAATAGGTTGTCGTAGTCGGCCTCTGAGTCGGTATCGTGGTTGCCGTGAATGAACCACACATCTGTCTTGTCGAGGATCGCTGCCAGCTCGATCTCCAGGGGCCGCTGCGCCTGCAAGTCACCCAGAAACACGACGGCGGCCGGACGATCCTGGCCAACCACGTCGAGGACGTGATCAAAGCAGCCGTGCGTGTCGCCGAAGAAGTAGATCATGGCGATGCTCCCTGCCCCACCTCCCGCAGCCGTCGCTCCAGGCGATCACGGAGCCGAGGCAGGTTAACGATCCAGCCACGCCGGACTGTCTCGCCTGACTCAAGCAGCTCGGAAGGATGCGCAGCAAAGTACGCGGTTGCGGCTTCATCCAGGCGACGCCTGGCATCGTGCATGTTGTTGTGGCTCAGGATCATTCCGGCGGCGCGGCAGACGTTCGCTTCGGCCGGTGTGCGTGGAGCGTCCAGCGTGGCTGTCGCGATTTCCACACAGCATTCAAGCAGCGCGGCCTCTTTGTCTCGGGCGTTGTCGGTCATGGGATGCGCCTCCGAGCGATAGCGGGTGGCATGTCGCTGATTTGCTTGGTGGAGACGACTGGAGGCCACCAGCGGCCAGCTTTTAGCCGGGCGACCTCGGCGGGCTCCAGCGTGACGGCCGTCATGTACGAGGGCTCCCACCATTCCACCCACCGCACCAGGTCGGCGAATGTCTCGCTGCGCCCAACCCTCGGCAGGGTGAGTAAATCGGCCATCGTGTCGGCTACTGCCCAGGCGTGCGCTGTGTTGCCAAGAGCCGCAGCAAGGCGGACGCGCGCCGAAGGTGCGGACAGGCCCCGGCTGCTGTCGGTGGCCACCAGCTTGTCGAGGTCGGCATCGGCCCACCCTTCCGGGTGGTCATCGACGGCGATCCAGTCGGTGAGGCCAGCTCGATCCGCGTATCGGCGAATTTGCTGGTAGCGGGTGGACGTGTCCCACCAGGTGTCTCGCCCAAGTGGGCGGTGCTCGTCGTCGGTCGCCATGCCGGAGTGCCAGGTGGCACCCATGACCCTCGGCCGCAGGTCGGCGGGCAAGTAGTCGCGGGCGCGGGCGAAGCGCAGCTCGCGCGCCCAGCTCGTACTCAGAACGATGCGAACATGCTGCGCGCTGGCCAGCGCGTCTACCAGATAGCCAGCCCACATGAACAATCTGCCCTCGCCGCGCAGCTCCGGCCGTCCGCGCACCAGATAGGCCGCGTCTGGGTGCAACACGCCGTCGAAGTCGAGAAAGAGGATCACGGCGTCACCTCGATCCCCAGCGAGCGCATCAATGCCCGTTCGCCCTCCGACACGGCGGGCCAGTCGATCCGAGGCAGCGCCGACTCGTAGATATACCGACAAGCCCTGCCGTCCAGTTTGGTTGCAGCGGTGCCCTCACGAGCCAAACCTGCCAGCACGGGATAGTCGGTCAGCCGGTGCAGCGCGTGCCATACGTCTGGGTCAGTGGCGGGGGCTGTCACAGAACCCCCGCGAGGGCATCGACCAGCGACTGCCCTCCCCTGCGATCCAGCCAGCGCGCCTGCATCCCGAAGGCCTGCGGCCCGTCGAAGTCGCACCGCTTGCTGTCGCCTACGAAAACCGTCTCAGCCGGTGCGCAGCCCAGCTCGGCGCACGCGAGCCGGTACATCGTCGGGTGTGGCTTGGCTACCCCGACCTCATACGACAGCACGTAGGCGTCCAGCTCTGGCAAGAGGCCGCGCACGGCCGGGCCGTACTCATAGGCAAGGTTCGAGCACACCGCCAAGCGCAGCCCTGCTGCCCGTGCCTTGACGAGAACGTCGGCCACCTCGGGGAACAGGCGCAGGCCGGACAGCTCTTCGGCCAAGTCGGCTTCCATGATGTCCAAGCTGCTTTCCACGCCCAGCTCGACGGCGAGGGTCGCCAGTGGCACGTCGCGCGTGAGGCAGGCGATCCGATCCACCGGCCGCCCGGCCGCGTCCACCAGATGCCCGTAGGGTGCAGGGCGCGTGGTGTAGCGGATCAGGGTGCCGAAGGCGTCAAAGACAATGGCTCTTGTTGGCTTCATGTATATATATACCTACCTATATACCTACATACCTACTCGAACAGCTCGCGCTCGAACTCGACGCCAGCCACCACCAGCGGCTCGCCACTGGGCCAGCGCTTGGGCGGCTGGTGATCGCTGATGACCTGCACGTCGGTGTCGTCGTTGACCACGGCCACGTCGGCGGCGTGTAAAGCGGCTTGCTTGCTCGCCCGCTCGAAGCGGCAGGTGTTGGGGTCGAATGTCCAAAAGCGCATGTCAGCCTCCTTGGTCTTGAGCTTTGCGGCGCTCGTGCTCTTCGAGCAGCCGCTGGTAGGAATCGAATTCCGGCGTGCCGGGCGTGGCGAAGTTGGGCAGCATCAGCGGCTCGTACTCTTCCTCGATGACTGGACGCCCCTTCACCGGCTCGGGCATCAGGTCGGCCAGCAGGCGCAAGACGGCTCTGGTTCCGTTGCGGATCGCGACGGCGTTCTTGTTGTCGGTGGCGGCATAGCCCTTTTGGATGCCGGTGCGGATGACGCCCAAGCGTTCGGCGAGCGTGTCGAGTTCGTACTGGGCTACCGACTTCAGGTGCTCTTCGTCCTGTTTGACGCGCCACTCTTTCCATTCGTCCTGTTCGGCCGGAGTGAGGACGGCGGCCACTTCGGCGGGCAGCTCGCGGGCTGCGCGGTCGAACTTGGCCACCACGCGCTGCACGTTCTTGCCCTCCGGGAAATCTGGCGTTACCTCGCGCACGCGGCGCAGGCACTGCACGGTTTTTCCCTCGTGGTAGTTGCCATCTTGGTCACGGTGGCGGACGGTCTTGAACTGCATGGGCTGCGTTCTCTTCTTTTAGTTGGTTGCGTATGTGTAGAACTATACGCAAAAGCGCGAAAGTCTGCTACCATTCGCTTGTGGTCGGTAGGTATATATATACTTACCGAGTCCCAGCGCCGGGGAGGAACCCGGCAGGTCGATGGTCAGCCGCTTTGCTGCTGCGTCGGTATGTATATATATCTATAGGAGCACCCCATGATCTTCGCGTGTGTGAACACCAAGGGCGGCGTCGGCAAGACCACGACCGCTGTGCATTTGGCAGTGATGCTGGCCCGGCAGGGCAAGACCCTCCTGATCGACGGCGACCCGCAGGCCTCGGCCGCGAGCTGGGCTGCTTGGCGTCGTGAGACGCAATACGACCCGTCGCCCACCACCACCTGCCTCGCTGGTAAGGCGATCTTGGCCGAAGGCAAGCAGTTGGCCAGCGGCTTCGAGCATGTCGTCGTTGATGCCGGTGGCCGTGATTCGGTTGGTCTGCGCTCCGCGCTGCTGCTGGCCCAGCGTGCCGTGATCCCGATTGGCGCGAGCAATCTGGACGCTGCCGCCATGACCGACTTGCTGGAAGTGGTCGAGCTGGCCCGCGACTACAACCCCGAGCTGGATGTGCGCGTGCTGCTGACCCGTGTCGATCCGCGCACCAAGGATGCGGCCGAAATGCTGGAATTCTTGGCCGAGCAGAAGCTGACCGTGCTGCCGACCAAGGTGTGCGAGCGGGTGGCTTTCCGCCGCGCCATCGGCGAAGGCGCGAGCGTTCAGGAGCTGGGCCGCGATCAAGCCGCCATTGCCGAGATGGAAGCCTTCTTCAAGGAGGTGATGGCATGAGCATGAAGGGCAAGCCCAACACGGCGCAGTTCAAGCCGCCCAAAGACCCGACCGCCTTCCTTGAAGGCGGGGAGGCGGACAAGGCCGAAAAGCCGCTGGTGGCACCTGCGGCCGTGACCACGCCACCGGCCGCCACGCCGCCCGCTGCCGAGGAAACGCAGCGCTACGGCCGCGCACGGGTGCAAAAAATCTTCAACTTCCCCGAGGAACTGGCTGATCGCCTGCGCCGCGAAGCGCTCAAGCGCTCGGAAGAGAAGGGCGGCCGGGTCACGGAGAAGGACATCGTGATCGAGGCGCTGGAAGCCTTCCTCAAGGGCTGATAGGTATATATATACCTATCTATGTATATATATAACGATTTCCAGTATGGACTATAGTCCATACAAGTGGCGACACCAACACCATGCAGCGACAAGCGCAACGAAACATGATATTGTTGCGATTGGGCGCGGAATAAGGTATAAACGATGCTGACGACAACTGCTAGTGTGGTCGCGCCAAAGGTCTTGAAGGAACTCATCGCCGCTGGGTCGGTTTCCGCCGCCCGAGTGGAACCCGGTGACAAGGGCCTCTTGATCGTGGTGCGGGCCGGAATGAATGAGCGAGTGCTGGGTGCTGCCCGTGGCGGCCTTCGGTACTTCCAGAGTCTCGATGGAGCTGCAAGCGTGTTGCAGTCCTACGGGATCATGAAGTTTGATGTGAATACGGAGCACTGGGTGCCCAAGACGATGGTTCGAGGCTACAAGCAAGCCCCGGCCATGTTGGACGCAGAGTGATCGTGATGAAGAAGGAGAGAGCTGACCAGACAGCAGAAAACTGGAGAGTCAGAAACGACAAAGCCCGCTTTGGCGAGCGGGCCTTGACAGAGAAACCGGGCAGGGTGCCCAGACACGTACAGGATTCATCTTGGCGGATGAGTTCTGTAGAAACGCAATGAAGCGATTGACTATGCTTTGATTGTACGTGTCTTAAGCCCTGCGCGCAAGCGTGCGCACGCCCCTACGGGACGTGTGAAGAGGGGTTATGGCAGGTACAACGGCACAGACACGAGACAACCAGACCGCAGATCGCTTTTTCCAGTCGGGCACCGCGCTCAATCGCGTGCTCACGGAAGCGCCCTATCTGCCGCGTTGCTCTGACGACAAGACGGCCACCCGAGTCCGGCCGCGCGAATACGCCATTCGCTACCCCTACATGCAGGTCAATCGGCCCGGCTTCGTGAGCTGGCTGATCTTCGACCTTGACCATGCCAAGGCGATGATCTGGGAGGACGCTGGCCTTCCTGCCCCCAACCTGATCGTCCGCAACCGCCAAAGCGGCCACAGCCACCTCTACTACGCGATTCCCCCGGTCTGCACGACCGAGGCCGCCCGCAGCAAGCCCATCGCGTACATGAAGGCCGTCTACGAGGCCTTCGCTGCCCGGCTCGATGCCGACACCGACTTCCACAGCGGCCCCGTGGCCAAGACGCCCGGCCATCCTTGGTGGCTGACGCACGAGCTGCACGCCCACGTCTACGAGCTGGGGGAGTTGGCCGACTACGTGGACTTGGCTGTGTCCAGCCCGTGGGGGAAGGGGCCGCAGTTCGACGAGGTGAGCCATTCCCGGCACTGCATCCTCTTCGAGCACCTGCGCCACTACGCCTATTCCATCGTGAACCGTGAGCGCGAGCGCGGCTCTTTTGCCACCTTCACGCGGCTGCTCGAAGCCTACGCGCACAACCGCAACAGCTTCCAGAAGCTGGGCTTCATGGACAACCTGGCCCAGTCCTCACTCAAGGCCACGGTGAAGTCGGTCGCCCGCTGGACGTGGGATCGCTACACCGGCTGCGGCCGGTGCCACCGGGGCGTGATGCAGCTCGACAAGGACTTGCCGCTGATCGAGCGGCAGCGCCTCGCCGCCGCCCGCACCCACGACGTGCGCCACAAGGCCACCGAGTCCAAGGTGCGCGCCGCGTGCCGCCTGCTGCAACAGAAGGGCGAAGCCCTCACGCAAGCCGCTATCGGCCGCGTGGCGGGCCTCACAAGGCAGACGGTGGCCACCTACAAGCATGTGCTCGAAGAAGTGCTCAAGCCCGTCGCCGTGGCGATTTTGGGGGGCGCTTCGGGCAAGGCCGAGGATGTTAAACATGGTGCACATCAGGTAACTGCCGCCCCGCAGGGGGCCGGGGTTCCGGGTGCTGCTTCGGTGTCCCTTGAGCTGTTTCCTGCTGGGCCGGGTGTCGTGCCTGTGCTGGATGGCTGAGATGGAGCTGGTTTTGGTTTTGAGTAGCCCCAGCGTTTTTCAAACGCGAGTAGCCGCAAGTGGGTTGTGGGTAAGTCCGCAGGACTTATCCATCATCCCGCGCGCAGGGCGAAGCCCGGAGGGTGTTCCGCCGCGCGTCAGCGCGGCCCCCCCGTCACTTTTCGGCGTGGCGGCCGTGTCGGTTGAATGGAGTTCGGAGGATGTAGCGTATGGCTCGACGGTCTTTTGACGATGAAACGCTCGCATGGGTGCGAGAGATGCCGCTGTCGCAGGTGCTCGACAAGCTGCGCGATGATGGTCAGTTGTTCTGGCGTCGCGATCCTGACTTCGTGCCGGAGAAGGACAAGCGGACGGTGCGGCTGTTTTTGTCGTCGCCCTCGGGCTTTGCTTGGGAAGTTCTGGTGACGGGCCTCAAGTGGTTTGACGTGCGCGCAGGGAAGGGTGGAGGTGGCGGCATCGACCTCGTGATGCACCTGCTGGGCATCGACTTCGTGAAGGCCGTCAAGCTGCTTTCGTCCGGTGCCGGTGTGGCTGGCCAGCGTCGTCCAGTTCGGCCGCAGTGAAATTCGGGCGGCTCGCTGCTGCGCATCGACCGGGCTCTCGTGCTTCGCATCGAGCCTCGTGCCGAGTCTCGACCCCTGCGGGCTTCGATCTTCCCTCCCTGTCGGTCGGCCTGCCGCTTTCGCCGTCCCGGCGACCGAAACCCCTTCGGTTTCGGCTTCCCGCGTGGGGTCTTGCCCCACACGTCGCGGGGGAATGTGGGCGGGCTTTGCCCTTGACATCCCCCTCTGACGTGAGGCTCTGGTCGTTCCAGCCGCATCAAGGGTGCGCTGCGCCGTGATCCTCACCCGTTCGGTGCTCGGGCTGCGCCCTGTGCTCCGCGTGCGGCTTCCGGTCACGCCCTTGACCCGGCTTCCAATTGAAAACCGTATGTATATAGGTAGGTATATATATACATAAATCGAGCGAATCAAGCGGCTTGTGTGGCGCTGGGGAAGTCGTGACGCAAGGATGGTGGCTTGTTCATCACCGGAGATCGACTCCCATGCAAACTACCAAAACCACCCCGTACCACTGCGCCGAGCTGCGGCGCTCTGTGCCCGTGCTCCAGCGGATCGAATGGGTGAGCGGGATCGGCCAAGACGATGCCGAGCCGGTTGTGCTCGCCGAGGCCTGGGGTCGTCTCAGAAAACGGAAAAAATCGTACGCTAAGACCGGTTTGGCTAGCCGGGTAGTAGGAGTCCCATTAGTCACGCCTGCCGGGCTGCGGCTTGGTCTGGTTGAGAACTCGGTTCTTTGTGGCGATGATCCACGAAGTTGCACCCATCGACGCTGTGCTCACAGGCAACAATCTCCAGTTGCAGCGTCGTATGGAAGATGCTGAATCGGTCAGCCAGCAACAACTTGAGGGTTTTGAGCAACTCGTCGGGCCCTATTTCCGGCGCATACACGATATGAGCGGTCATGCTGACCTTGCCGCTCGTGAGCGCCCATACGTGCAAGTCATGCAGCCCTGTCACGCCTGGCACGGCCTGAACAGATGCCATCAAGGCTCCCATGTCAATGCCGTCTGGGACTCCCTCCAGCAAGACATTCAGGCTTTCCTTGAGTAGCAGCCAAGTTCGTGGCAGCACCCAAAGCCCAATTGCCACGGCGACGACCGCATCTACCCACACCCAGCCGGTGAATCGGATGACCAGCGCAGCTCCGATCACGCCGATGGAGCCAAGCATGTCGCTCCAGACCTCCAGATAAGCGCCTTTGACGTTGAGGCTCTTGTCCTTGCCGCCCTGAAGCATACGCATGCTGATGAGGTTGACGATCAGACCCAGCACTGCTACCACCAGCATCCCGCTGGACTGAACCTGCGCTGGCTCGCGCAAACGCTGCCAGCCCTCATACAGGATGTAGCCAGCGACGCCGAAGAGCAACAGGGCGTTGAATGCGGCCGCAAGGATTTCGAAGCGGTAGTAGCCATAGGTGCGCTTGGCATCGGCTGGCCGTCTCGCCACCCGTACAGCCGCCAAGGCGATGGCCAGCGCCGCTGCATCCGTGAACATGTGCGCCGCATCTGAGAGCAGGGCCAGGCTGTTGAAAACGATGCCTGCGGCGACTTCGGCCAGCAGGAAGCTTCCGGTCAGCGCCAGGGCGATCCAGAGCGATTTTTCATTGCGCTCGCTGGGTAGGGCATGGGAGTGATTGGTGCTCATCTTCGTCCTTCTTCTGAGTTCATTTTTGTTCAGCGTGACCGGAAGCCGGCACCCAGCGATACAACGTCGGGATTGAGACCCCGAGGTTCTTGGCCACGTCCTTGGGAGCGATCCCGCTGGCGAGCAGTTTCTTGGCCGATTCAATCTTGCTTTTGGTCATCTTCGGTTTGCGTCCTCCCTTGCGGCCTGACAGCCGGGCGACCGCCAATCCTGCACGGGTCCGCTCCACCGTCAGCTCGCGCTCCATTTCGGCGAGGCTGGCCATGACGTGAAAGAAGAACCGTCCCGACGGCGTGCCGGTGTCGATGGCGTCGGTGAGACTCTTGAACTGGATGCTCTGCTTGTGCAACTCGCTGACCAGATCGACCAATTGCTTGACGCTGCGGCCCAGGCGATCCAGCTTCCAGACGACCAGCGTGTCTCCCTTGCGTAGCATTTCAAGCGCCTTGGCCAAGCCGGGGCGCTCGGCTCTCGTGCCGCTTAATTTGTCCTCAAAGAGCTTTTGGCACCCGGCCTGGGTCAAGGCCTCCCGCTGTAGCTCCAGGTTCTGATCCTGCGTCGAGACGCGCGCATAGCCAACCAGCATGGCACGGTCAGACCGCTGCCTTGCCGCACTGAGCGCAAAACTTCGCACCCGGTTGCAGTGTGGTTCCACATTGCGCGCAAGCCGAAGGAACCAACGAAGTCCCGCACTGCTGGCAGAAGCGAGCGCCTGGCGCGTTAGATGCCTTGCAGTTGGGGCAAGCAAGGCCGCCATTACCCCACCCGCCCGCTGGAGGCCCGCCGCTTCCGTACCCACCGCCACCACCGTGATGCCCACCACCGTGATGCCCACCACCGCTGTAACCACCACCGTGGTGGCCACCGAAAAGTCTGTCAAAAATACCCATGAGTCTTTCTCCTTTCGTAAACACGTCAAAGCCACTTGGGGCAGCGGTTGGCTACATCCCTATTTCTCGAAACGCGTTGATATGATAAGAATTCAAGAATAAAGTTTCAAGAACTGTTTTCGAGAATCGCAACGCATTGATTTGCTGTACCGCGCCAGAGGGTTGAGCGGGATTGTCGCAAACCTACGTTTTTGAGAAGAAGGAGACTGCATGCCCCGCCGTTCAATCCTCTCCGCCGCAGAGCGCGACAGTCTCTTGGCGTTGCCCGATACCCAAGACGAACTCATCCGGCTCTACACGTTCAGCGAACCCGACCTGTCACTAATCCGCCAGCGGCGCGGTGACGCCAACCGCCTGGGTGTCGCGGTGCAATTATGCTTATTGCGCTTTCCCGGTCAGGGCCTGCTGCCCGACGCTGCGGTGCCGATGCCCCTGCTGCAATGGATCGGACGGCAACTGCGCATCGATCCATCGTGCTGGCCACAGTATGCAGAGAGGGAAGAAACCCGGCGCGAGCATCTGCTTGAGCTGCGTGCATATTTGGGCATGGAGCCGTTCGGCCTGGCGCACTATCGGCAGGCTGTCCATGCCGCGACCGAGTTGGCCTTGCAAACCGACAAGGGCATCATGCTGGCCAACAGTGTTCTCGACGACCTGCGGCACCGACACGTCATCTTGCCGACGCTGGATGTTGTCGAGCGCGTCTGTGCCGAGGCGATCACCCGCGCCAACCGGCAAATCTACGAAACCTTGTCCGAACCGCTATCGGACGCGCATCGTCGCCGCCTTGACGATCTGCTCAAACGCCGGGACAACGGCAAAACGACCTGGCTGGCCTGGCTGCGCCAGTCACCCGTCAAGCCCAATTCGCGGCACATGCTCGAACACATCGAACGCCTCAAGGCATGGCAGGCGCTCGACCTGCCTTCCGGCGTCGAGCGGTCGGTGCACCAGAATCGCCTGCTCAAGATCGCCCGCGAGGGTGGCCAGATGACACCCGCCGACCTGGCCAAGTTCGAGGCGCAGCGGCGCTACGCCACCCTGGTCGCGCTCGCCATCGAGGGCATGGCCACGGTCACCGACGAAATCATCGACTTGCACGACCGCATCCTGGGCAAGCTGTTCAACGCCGCCAAGAACAAGCATCAGCA
>ERZ650300.1826-NODE-1826-length-11782-cov-4.068816_pt1 | contig 11782 bp, 8 predicted proteins | sample MGYA00376236_ERZ650300 | MGnify/ENA primary metagenome ERZ650300 (study PRJEB26733, sample SAMN07839303) | wastewater metagenome | biome: urban; feature: wastewater treatment plant; material: waste water | place: USA: North Carolina | collected 2016-04-28 ... | reverse complement strand
TATACGAGACCGAAAACGTATTGGTTTTGCCGGGGGAGTATTTGGCTAGAGATTTTGCAACCGAGTATGTCCGTATAGCCCTTGTGGAGAGCGTGGAAAAAACGAGAGAGGGGCTTTTGCGTCTAAAAAATTTTATGGATAAGGGTGTAATTTGAAAGTACATTTTGTAGGTATCGGCGGTATCGGTCTGTCGGCAATAGCTAGGTTCTTGAATGCAAAAGGGCATGAGGTGACCGGCTCCGATGTCAAAAAGACAAAGATTATAGAGGATTTGGAGGCTCTGGGGATAAAAATCAATGTTCCGCACTCCAGAGAGGCTATAAAAGAACAAGATCTAGTCATATACTCGGCCGCCGTAAAACACAACAACCCCGAACTAAAACAGGCCAGACATAAAGGGATTTCGGTCATTACGAGGCTTGAGGCGTTAAAGCTAATCCTCGCCGACAAAAAAGTCTATTCGGTATGCGGAGCACACGGTAAAAGTACGACTACGGCGATGCTAGCCGAGATACTAGGCTCAAACGCTCTGATAGGAGCAGAGAGTAAGGCTATAGGGTCAAATTGTAGAGTCGTAAAAGAGAGTAGGGTAATGGCTTTTGAGGCCGATGAGTCGGACGGAAGTTTTTTAAACTCAAACCCTTTTTGTGCGATTGTCACAAACGCCGAACCTGAACATATGGAGTATTATGACTACGATTATGAGTGGTTTTATGAGTGCTACAGGGAGTTTCTGGACAAAGCGGGGATTAGGGTTGTAAATAACGACGACGAATTTTTGTCAAAAATAGATCTTAGATGTTTTAGACTCCACCCAAAAGAGGATATAAAAAACATCAGATATGAGTTACGAGACGGGGAGCCGACAACCGTTTTTGAGTTAAAAGATTTTGGAGAGTTTAGCGTATGGGGGTTTGGGGAGCATATCGCCCTTGATGCATCACTGGCGATTTTGGCCGCACTTCACGAGCTTGACGTGGAGGAGATTCGGGCGAATCTAAAAAAATTCATAGGGATCAAAAAAAGATTTGATATCCTCCAAAAAGACTCAAAATTTGCACTCATCGACGACTACGGACACCATCCGACAGAGATTGAGGCGACGCTAAAATCGGCAAAACTGTACGCAAAACTGATGGGGTATGACAAGATAACGGTAGTATGGCAACCGCACAAATGGTCTAGGACGATGGATAATCTGGAGCATTTTGTGGAGTGTTTTGAGGGTGTGGATACCCTTGTTATTTTGCCTGTCTGGGCGGTTAACGAAGAGCCTAGAGAGCTTGATTTTGCCGAGGTGTTCGGTAGATACAATCCGATTTTGGCAAGTAGGGTAAAAAAAATGGAAAATGGAGTTACTTTTGCAACCGACAAAGGGGATATGCACGAGGATAACGGTGTTGTGATCGGGTTTGGCGCAGGGGATATCACCTACCAACTCAGAGGGCAAAAGTAAAAAAAATTTTCACTGAATAAGCAAAAAATAAGCATCTTTCCTAAAAAAATTAGTTATAATTTTATAATTAATTCTTTTTTTGAAGGATGGCAAATGCTCTCAAATTTTACTTTCAAGACCAAGTTGATTTTTTTGGCTACCGCCCTTTTATTTCTCCTCTCTTTTGTGGCGGCTATCTCATTAAAATCTATCAGCCATGCTTCTGAAAATATAGACGAGATAGCAAACGATAGCCTCAAATCCACATCCTATCTACTAAAAGCGCTTCAGGCTCAAATCGATATTAGAATTCCGATAACCAGATATATGACGTATCACGACAAACCTATAGCCGAAGATGAGGCTAAAAGGTTGGCCGGCAGGATAGCCGAATGCAACAAGCTGATAACCGAAAACCTCTCAAAATACGAAAAACTTCCGATGTCAAAAGAGGATAAAGAGCTTTACGAGGCTTTCAAAAAAGAGTGGGAAGAGTTTGGCGTTATCAAAAAACGGATCAAAGATGAGGTTATTGAGCCTCTTACTAAAGCTAGAACACTAGAGGAGCAAAAGCCTATTTTTGAAAAGATGAGGGCTATTGATAAACCATATCTGGACGGATATAAAAAAGTTAAAGCGGCGCTTGAGAAAGTCGTAGAGTATAACGAAAAAAAGTCCGAGAAAGTCTCGGCGGCCTCAATCGCCGATGCTGCTTTTTCAAAGACCCTCATAATCGTTCTATCTATCGCCTGTTTTGTGATTGCGGCTACTCTCTCATACGTTATCATAACCGATTTGACCGGCGGTGTATTTGTTGTTAGAGACGGTATGAGAAAGTTTATTGAGACAAAAGATCTAAACAAAAAAATATTGTATTCCGGAAAAGATGAAATCGGCGATATAGTAGCTAGCTTCAACGAGCTTTTGGATGTTTTGGAAAATACTATAAAAGATGTCAAAAACTCTTCAAACGAAAATGCATCTGTCTCTAGTGAGCTGAGCCACACGAGTGAACATATAGGTAAAAATGCAGAGATAGGGATCAAGATAGTCGAAAAAACAATTGTCGAAATAAACAAAGTAAAAGCGATCATAGAGGATGGTGCGGCTGCAGCAGAGAATTCAAAAATAGAGATAAAAGAGGCCGGAGACAGACTAAACGACGCAAAACATAGAATGAACATACTAGGCTGCGAGATAGAGGAGGCCAGTGAGGCAGAAATAGCCCTAGCCGATAAGCTAGACAAACTGAGTGCCGATGCGGAACAGGTAAAACAGATTCTAACCGTAATTAGTGATATTGCCGACCAGACGAACCTACTGGCACTCAATGCTGCTATCGAAGCGGCAAGGGCAGGAGAGCACGGCAGGGGATTTGCCGTTGTTGCCGATGAGGTGCGAAAACTGGCTGAACGGACTCAAAAAAGCTTAACCGAGATAAATGCAACCATAAACGTCATTGTGCAGGCGATTATGGACTCTGCCGAACAGATGGGAAAAAATGCGACAAATATCCAAAAGCTTGTAACGGTCGGAAGAGACGTTGAAGATACGATAGTAAAAACATCGTCGGTTATGGACAAAACGATGGAGGGGGCGATACATAGGGCAGAAAATTCCGTAGAGCTTGCAAAAGATGCCGATAGTATCACAAAACTCATAGGGGAGGTAAACTCTATCACCGCATCAAACGCCAGAAGCGTCGAGGAGATAGCCGCCGCCGCCGGACATCTGTATGATTTGACCGAGACATTAAATAAAAAACTAAATCAGTTCAAATCGTAACCTTTGAGAGGTTTTCAACCTCTCTTTTTGCGCTTGCGGCGTTCGGGTGTTCTAGTTTTTCACCGAAAATCAGTTTGATTCTCCGTTTTCTCTTTGTATTATCCGGTTTTTTAGAAAAACGGCTCCCGTAGAGTCCGCCTAGATAAAAAGGGTATACGGGGACGTTGTTTTGTGTCGATAATACCTCAAACCCCCGTCTGAATTCGCCTATTTCACCGTCTTTTGTCAGTTCGCCCTCCGGAAATATTACTACGATTCCACCATTTCTCAGTATCTCACCCGCTTTTTTAAATGAACTTTTAAAGCTTACGGGGCTAATCGGAATTGCCCCGAAATACCTCAAAAACGGATTTAATATTCTATTTTCGTAAATCTCTTTTTCCATCAAAAAATGTATCTTTTTATCGATTGCTATTTGCAAAAAAGCCCAATCTACATAGCTCGTGTGGTTACCGACCAAAATCGCCCCGCCGTCTCCAAAATCCGGTATTTTCGTGTATTTAAACGAATAACGGAGTGAAAATACGACCCCCAAAAATGCCTCAATGAGTATATGGGGGCGGAAAAACAGATAATACACGGTGACCAAAAAGGCCAGTACGGCGCACCCAATTAGTATAGTCTCTCCGCCGACTCCGGCTAGCCCAAGTAGCACTCCGATACCCAAAAACAAAAGCATCAATATATTTTGAAACAGATTTGAGAGCGATATAGAGGAGCCCAAAAGTGGTTCGGGTGTCAGTTTTTGGATTAGTGTGTTTAGCGAGACTATTGTAAAGCCGCTACCAAGCCCCAAAAGGGCAAACGATAAATACACCTCTCCCGATAACACCCAAAAAATTGCAAACGTATAAAATCCCATCCCCCAAAAAGCAAAAGAGAGTCTATGTCTGTCGTTTTTGTATTTGCCTGCAATAAGAGAACCCACTATTAACCCCGCAATACTGGAGGCCATAGCTAGTTGAACCGCAAGCGGACTGCCGATCCCTAGCCCCTCTTTTGCAAACGAGGGGAATGCGGCCATGACGCTTTGCGAGATTGCATAAAAAACCGCCAATACGGCAAAAGCCTCCGATATTTCGACATTTTTTAGGATTGCTTTGTATTTTTCGGTTTTTTTGACATTTGAAGGTTCGGATACCCCCTCTTTTAGCTCCATTTGTTTTAGGGCGGTAAACTCAATGATGCTGAAAACAACTAGTGAGATTGATATCGGGAGCATCGCTTTGGAGAGTTCATCCGGATTTTGACCTATCGCCAGATACTCAAATGCAAAAGAGAAAAAAACGGTTGAGAGGAGTATCGATACTATCGAGACGGTTTGCAGTAGTGCATTTGCGTTTGAGAGTCTCCCTTTGCCGTACATACTCTTTGCATAACCGAATTTTGCGGGGGAGTATAGCGCCGCCTGAGCACCCAATAGCACGGTAGTAAAAAAAGCCGCCCAAAACATCCCAAGCGCATAAAAGAGTGTAAGCATCGATGTCAAAAATATCGCCGCAAGGGCTAATATTCTCATATTTTTGAGCTTATCCCGTTTGTCGTTTAGCTCTCCGGCGGGGACAAAAAGGATGACAAAACCGATGAGCATCATCGCATTTGTGATTTGTGTCAGTATCAGCAGTTCGCTACCGCTAAAACTCTTAAAAACGATATTTTGGATTGTTATTTTGTGTCCCAAATCGACAAAGGCGTTTAGGAATGCGGCAAGGAGATAAAAAATAGAATTTTTGGACTTAAAAGACTCCAACGAAAACCCCTTTATGCGGGGTTTTGCGTTGAAACCCCGATATTTACTCTACGGTAACCTCTACCGGATCGCTCTCCCATAGGCCGTGCTTTGTACAGTAGCTCATGGCTGTCAGTTTGAGTTTTGATTTTGTAGGTATTATAGTAAATGTAGCCTCAGCATTTGCGGGAGCCGAGCCTTGCGCCCCTGCCATATACGTCACTTGACCTAGTAGCGTTTCACCGTCAAATAGTTGGATGTATGAGATGTAGTGGTCAAAATCATCCGGATGTTTGTATTCGTTGCCCATTTGAACTCTAACAGAAAATTTCTCCCCTTTTTTTGCGCTTGTCTCACAGTGGACAAACGGAGAGTGTCTGTCGATATAATCTTTTTTTGCCTCTTTATCTACCGTGCTGATGTCAACGTATCTGCTTACTGTAGCCATCGTATCCTCCTAATTATTTTTTGGTTAATATCCAAAACCGGACTCATTTTAACCCAAACAAGATAAAAATAATCTTATTTAAGTACCTCGGAATGGAAGAACTGAATTATACATTTTTAGCATCATTTTTACTGGTCGGCATATCGCTTCTTTACTCCTACAAAGAAGGTCTTGGGATAGAGAAAAAGATTGCCGTAGGCTCCGTGATAGCTCTCGTACAGCTTTTGGCGCTTGGCGTGGCTCTCTCTTTTTTATTTTCGTTTGACTCTTTGGTCTATTATGTCGGCGTGTGGCTGTTTATGTGTCTTTATGCCGCCTTTATCGCTAGCCGGAGAGTCTCTTTGTATGGCGGGGGCTTTGTTGTGTCGTTTGTCGCTATAGCCGCATCATCTTTTTGTGTGTTGCTTTTGCTCCTACTCATCGGCGCTATATCTCTAAAGGCAAAAGAGGTGATACCGCTATCGGGGATGATTACCGGAAATGCGCTAAATGTATATACGCAGTTTGCGGATAGGCTAAAAGGGGAGGCCAAAAACAGAATATCGGAGATTGAGGGCAAAACGGCGCTGGGTGCCGATATCTCCGAGTCTTTGTCAGAGGCGGTCAGGGCGGCCTCCAAAGCCTCTATGATGCCTACCCTAAATACATTGCAGGCCGTCGGTTTTATCCATATCCCCGGTGTCACGGTCGGCATGATACTAGCCGGAGCCTCCCCGATGAAAGCGGTCAGCTTTCAGCTTGTGATTATGTTTATGATGGTCAGCGTAGCGATGTTTAGTGCAGTATTCGGCAAAATACTACTCATCAAAAAAATCACCGGAAGCGTTGGTGGATAGGTCTGTGTTGCCGATCTCTTCTAGTAGTGAAGTAGCATAAGCCCCTTTTGGGAGGGCGAATCTGATTTTGGCGTGTGCCTCCTCCTCTTCATATTCTATTTCGCAGTTTTCAGGAAATATCCATGCGTATCTTCTGTCCCCTATGGATTTGATGTTGTCGTCCAAAAACTCTTTTTCTATCTCGTATGCATATCCGGAGGAGAGCCTGTTTTTTTCGCCGCGCAAAAGCCCTGTCGGGGATACCTGTTTTAGTGCGAATCTAGCCGCCTCCTCTTCCGCATTTTCGGCGTTAAACAGCTTTCCGTGAGGGTAGTGACACATAGCGTCCCCGTCTATTATTTTCAAAAACTGCTTTTGTTTTTTTAGGGCCTGGGCCATATCGCTATCAAGCGTGATATTTTTTGTGCCCAGATGCATCGAAAACGCTTTTTTTAGCTCGTTTTTGTCGAATCCCTCTACGAGTCTTGAGAGGTCTATACGAAAAGCAAGCCACTCGTTAAACAGATAGCTCTGATATGCGCTAATCAAAAACTTTTTGACGTTTTGGTTTCGCTCTTTGCGTTTGCCCTCTACGATCTCCTTGCCGGCTACGTGATTGTCGCCGAATTTGCCGAATCTCTGATACCCAAAATAGTTTGGCATACCCTCGTTTGAGATTTTATTCAGAGCGTTTTTGAGCCTTGCGTATTCGGACGGCATCACCTTTTTGAGCCTCATAAAAAACCTGTTCCCTTTTAGGTGCCCGAGTTTGATTTTGTTGTTGTGCTTTGTGACGTTTAGGAGTTTTATATTTGGGTGTTCTAGCTTTTCAAGCGCACTCTCAAAATTTCTAGGTATCGATATGCTCTGTATCGTCATACCGTCCTTGTCTTTTAGCCCCGCATACCCTATGTCCTTTACCTTTACGCCGACACATGAGGAGACTACGTTTAGCATCTCCCATGTCGTCAGATCTTTTTTTCGGATTGTGAGTACCAGATGTTCACCGCTACCGCTAAACTCATAAAGCGGTATCTCCTCTACGGTAAAGTCTTTGGATGATTTGTTGAATACGAAATTTACCGGTGAGTGGGTTAGAAATCTGCTTTTTTTCACTTTTTCTCTTATCTGTGTTTATTTTTGCCCATTATATCATTCGGGAGGTTTCGGTTTTGCGGATGTTTTTTATATCTTTGGTTAGAATCGATGTTTATATTTTATAAAAACTTATAATCGGGGAAGTTGCGTGAGCTTTACGGACGATAATTTTTTAAAGCGACAGATACCTATGTCTATCAGAAATTTGGCCGACGATAAATCGACAAATGTCGCATTGTTCGGCGATGTGCAAAATATGGACGATATCGAGAGGGATTTTGATATTGTCCTCTCCCTTTTAAAATACGGTGCGGATGAGATAGGTGAGTTTAGCAGAGACGGTTGGTCTGTTGATATTAGGGCTGATTACGAGGGTGAGGGGCCTTTGGTTTTTGGTGAAAACAGAGATCAGGTTTATTTTTGGATCAAAAAACAGAAAAAATCAAAGCTATGGCCTTTTGGCAAACGAGAGCTTGTGATTTTGTATAAACCGGCAAACGGCGAAGATTATGAGGCGCTTGATCCGTTTGTGCAAAAAGAGGGCGGGGCGCTGTTTTTTGAGTTTTGGAATATGCTAAAAAAAGATCCGAAAAAGGGGTTTATTTTTTTAGGGAGTATGCAAAAACAGTTAGCGGCACCGAGATTTTTGGAGAGGTTATCGACTCCGCTTGTCAGAGAGGTTTTTAATAACTACAATGATACCTACAAACAGGGGTTTTGGACGCAAGACAGGTCTATGCAGGTCTGTTTTTGTACCGTCGGAGACTCTGCCGTCAAAGCGGAAGCAAGCATCGGAAAACTAAAACTTGCCGTTGTCACGACAAATAATCCGTTTGACGTAAAAAAGTACTGGTATGAGGCGGATTCGGCAAACCCCTCAAAAACACCTAGACTATCGTACGAATCCAGTCAGGAGCTAAGCCCTGATTGCAGATACGAAGAGAAGATGTTTGTATATTTGTGGGATTGGGAGCTATACGCCGAGGCCGCTTTGTTGTACAAAAAATCAAAGGCATACATTGTCGAGGAGGAAAAGGAATACGCCGCCGATAGACCGATGTATCTGTTTGACAGGTTGGGGATCGGATATGAGCCGAAAGAGGAAAACTCAATAATAAAAACGTGCAGACCGTATCTGGATACGATACAAACAAGGGAGGAGGCGATCTCCATCCTTACCTCCATGATTGCCGAGGCGCAGATTAGTATCTTTTCCCTACCGCTTGTGGAGCATGTAAGGCGAAATGAGAATTTTTGGGGTCGTGGCGTTTGGAAGGATGAGGGGTATATGTACTTTACGTTTGAGGAGAAGATGGGTAGATATCTGGAGGTCGGCGTCGGATGGCAACATGAGACGCAGACGGTACATCCGGCTTATAAATCGGCGAATCTACGGATTATGATATGCGGGTACGATATGCACACAAAAGAGGTTTTGCTCTCGTTTCAGGAGGATATGATAGATCAGAGGATTGTAGGCATAGATGATGTGGATTTGCGCCATATCAAATCGGCTATAGCCGGATACAAAATCCTAAAAGAGACTATGCTGGCAAGCGAGAGCCGCCGTCTACTGGCCAGATACGACAAAGCGACTATGGTGGAGCTTGATAAAAAAAGAGAGGAGAAGGCAAAAAAACTAATCTCTGTTATGGATACATCTTTCCGCGACGGACTACAGTCGGTGTATGGCGGAAGGGTACTTCTTGAAGATATCAAGCCCGCGATACAAGCGTTCGTAGATGCCGGCATAAGACACTTTGAGTGCGGCGGCGGCGCTAGATTTCAGTCACTGTATTTTTATTGCAACGAAGACGCCTTCGATATGATGGATACTTTCCGTTCTATCGTCGGTCCTGATATCAAACTTCAGACTCTTTCGAGGGGTGTCAGCCATGTGGGTCTCGATACAGGCTCTAGAGACACCATAGAGCTTCACGCAAAGCTTTTCAAAAAGCACGGTATGACGACTATTAGAAATTTCGACGCTCTAAACGATGTTCAAAACCTTGTATATCCTGCGGAGTGTATAAAAAAATACGGGTTAAACCATGAAGTGTGCGTAACCGTAATGGAGCTGCCGCCTGAGTGCTACGGAGCTCATGAGGCCGATTTTTATATGACCGTTCTTAGAAACATACTTGACAGCGGGCTTCCGTTTGACTCTGTATGCTTTAAAGATGCATCGGGAACAGCAAGACCTCGCAAAATATTTGAGACTATCAAAGCCGCCAGAGCTCTTTTGGGCGACGATATGCATATTAGATTTCATACTCACGAGACAGCAGGGGTAAGCGTTGCTTGTTATTTGGCTGCACTTGACGCGGGTGCAGACGGTATCGACCTTGCGATGGATCCGGTAAGCGGCGGAACAAGCCAACCGGACACACTTACAATGCTTCACGCTCTAAAGGGCAGTGAATACGACCTTGGACTAGAGGCAAAAAGACTTCTTGAGGCTCAAAAAGTTCTTAAAGAGTGCCTAAAAGACTATTTTGTACCGCCTGAGGCAAAAGAAGTTTGTACTTTGATACCTTTTTCTCCTATGCCCGGCGGTGCGCTAACGGCAAACACGCAAATGATGAGAGATACAAAGACTCTCGACAAGCTCCCTGCCGCGCTAGAGGCGATGGGTGAGGTGGTTGCAAGGGGCGGCTTCGGTACGTCCGTTACTCCTGTTAGCCAGTTTTATTTCCAACAAGCGTTTAATAATGTGGTATTCGGTCCTTGGAAAAAAATAGCCGACGGCTACGGCAAAATGCTTTTAGGGTATTTCGGTAAGACTCCCGTTGCTCCCGATGCAGAACTTGTTGCGATAGCAAAAGAGCAGCTAAATCTTGAGCCTACAACTGAAAATCCGCTTGATGTAGCAGATAGGGATTTTAATAAAAGTCTCGCTTGTTTTGAGGAGCAGCTAAGGCATCACAATCTCCCTATTACGGAAGAGAATTTATTTATCGTCGGAACTTGTGCGGATAAGGGTATAGCGTTTTTAAAGGGCGAAGCAAAAGTCAACGTAAGAAAAGTAGACCATCATGCGTCAGAGTCTAGCCCTAAGACATCAGACGAAAAAATATGTCACGATATGCTTGAGAGATTTGATTTGTATTCGGTTAGCGCGGCAGACGTTGAGCTGAAAGTGTCTTCGTCTCCCCTTATGTCGGAGATGCTTGAAAAATCATGGGATGGCAAAAAAATACAGTTTAAATTAGAGAAAAAAGCAAAAGCCGATAGCGGTACCGGGGAAGGCGGTGTGGATGCGGACGGCAATATCCATATACACGCTCCGCTTCCATCGGAAGTTATCAAAGTATTGGTTCAAGTCGGTGACGAGGTCAAAGACGGTGAAGACCTGATGATACTTGAAGCTATGAAAATGGTGATGGAGGTGCAAGCTCCTGCCGACGGGATAGTCAAGGCGATACATGTTAAGCAAGGAAGTACTGTAGAGAGCGGGCAAGTTCTCGTAACGCTGGAATAAAGTATGGCCGTAGGTAACTTTTTTGTACTTTTTGATGATATAGCGGCTGTTCTGGACGACGTGGCAGCCATGAGCAAAGTCGCCGCCAAAAAAACAAGCGGCGTTTTGGGCGATGATCTTGCGTTAAATGCCCAACAAGTGGCCGGAGTTAGAGCCGATAGGGAGCTTCCGGTTGTTTGGGCCGTCGCTAAGGGCTCATTCAAAAATAAATTGATATTGGTGCCTGCGGCTCTACTTTTGAGCGCATTTCTCCCTTTTTTAATAACACCGCTTTTAATGATAGGCGGTATCTATTTATGCTTTGAGGGTGTCGAAAAAATAGCGCACGCTTTATTTCACAAAAAAGATGAAGAGGCTCATCACGCCGAGCTTGCGAAGGCTATTGGCGATGAGAGCATCGATATGGTCGAGTTTGAGAAAGATAAAATCAAGGGCGCCATACAGACCGACTTTATACTCTCTGCCGAAATCATAGTCATAGCCCTCGGAACCGTTCAAGGTGCAGCAATTAGCTCGCAAATAGCCGTTGTGAGCGCTATAGCTCTTATTATGACGATCGGCGTTTACGGTATAGTGGCGATGATTGTCAAGATGGATGATGCCGGACTGTATCTGGTTACAAATTCCGAGGGCGGTATCAAAAAAGCCGTAGGAAACGCACTTTTGAGCGGAGCCCCTTATTTAATGAAGGTTTTATCCGTTGTAGGGACAGCCGCTATGTTTCTTGTCGGCGGTAGCATATTGGCACACGGACTCTCTTTTGTAGCCGATGTTGCCCATGTCTTGGAGGCGATACCTTTTGTCGGCACTTTGGCGGTGATGCTTTTGGATGCGGCGATAGGTGTAGCTGCCGGTATTTTGGCGCTTGTTGCGGTAAGTATATTCTCTAAACTAAAAAAGAAAAACTAATTTCAAAATAAGGAGCCTTTTATGTATTGTCCTGTTTGTAAAGACGAAAGACTTGTTATTAGCGAAAGAAGCGGGATAGAGA
>ERZ650300.1813-NODE-1813-length-11825-cov-3.869329_pt1 | contig 11825 bp, 8 predicted proteins | sample MGYA00376236_ERZ650300 | MGnify/ENA primary metagenome ERZ650300 (study PRJEB26733, sample SAMN07839303) | wastewater metagenome | biome: urban; feature: wastewater treatment plant; material: waste water | place: USA: North Carolina | collected 2016-04-28 ... | reverse complement strand
GGCGAAGACACTCTTTCCCTACACGACGCTCTTCCGATCTAAATATCAAATCCCCTTATTACGAAGTTCGTTGGGTTAAGACTAAAGAGTTTGGTCGCGTATTGTTTCCTTTGGTGTATCTATCAAATGGGGAATTGTCATATACGCTATTGGTTTACATGAAGCATTTATTTAGTACTGGTGTAGGTAAGTATTCATCAGGTTTTAGGGATCTTTTCAGAGTGGTTGGTGAGATAACATACTTTTACTATATGAATAAAGATCAACATGAATACTGGATAAAAAAACCGCAGGAATTATTTATTGAATATTTCAGTGTTAGATTAAGAGGAACAATAAATAATGAAGCGTATAAATACAGTAATATTTATTGGAATTCAGTAAGTGAGGCGACAATAAAGAAACTAAGAAATAAGTTTCAAGCTTTCCAGAAGTTTTGCTGTGAGTATTTAGGTGTTAACGAAGTGGATATTGGTGGTTTTTTAGTAACTTACATAAACAAGTTTAATGAGTTTCAAATTAAAACAAAATATGCTTTGCTATCCCACTTGATGCATGAATTCGATGTTGGCAAATATAGTAAGTATATGGGTAGATCAATATCGGATGAGTTTCATGAGAATATATATAGGGTAAGACAAGCCAAGTATTTTCCACCAAGTCATGTACAAAAACTAATTGAAAGCGAATGTAATCTAAATTACAAGGCAATTTATTTATTGTACGCTTTTACTGGATTGCGCTTATCGGAAACATTACACATTTTAACAAATGATATTATTATTGTTGATGGAGAATTGTTGCCACAGATAATAATGGATTCACCTGGGGCAAAAAGGAATGGGGATATATCATATACTTGGGATCCTCAAAAAAAAAGAAAGATACCAAGGAGTGATGTATTTGCAAGTTTAAAGAATGGAAATGTTGATGGCAAAAATATTTCTAATGTAGAGCTGGAGTATTTAAAAAATCCAATTCCAAGGAATATGTTGCCAGAGGGTCATCCATATCGTAGTGGCTTTAAAGGTATGACATTACGATCATCGTACACAGAATATGGATACGTATTGAAATGGACAAATGATACTGCACATATTTTATTTTCAAAGATAGTTAAAGAATTGTTTAATATAAAAAGATTGAACCATAAATATTTATTTTGTGATAAACGTGGAGCACCCTGCAAAATGAGGACTATAGAAAAAAGAATAGAAAGAAAAAGCAAAATTTTAACTGGAAATAAATATGGTTCGCATTCATTAAGGCATTTCTGTGGGTACTATATTAGAAATGTTTTGAATTTAAGTATTACCGACGCTCAAGTTATTTTAAGACATGCCAGTATAGCTAGTACGCAAATATATTATCATATAAGTAATGGAAAGTTTAAAGAGTCGCTTGGTGGCAAGACCAATGAGGGTTGGGATAAAATTGTATTTTCAACGGAGTTATGATGAATATATCTGGTTTGATAAATCTATGGAATACAAAATTAGTCAGAATTAAACTGAAGATAAGTTTTGATTTATCTTTACTAACAGAAGACATTGGTTACGCATCAGGACGAGTTATTCATTATAATTCTACGTGGGATACAATATTTGTAGATGAAAACGTTATAAATAGAGTGATGGAGGATTATAACAGCCTATCACAATATATTGATAAATCACTATGTGAGATTGCAATTAAAGAATATGTTTCAGAATATGACTCAATGGAAATAAACAAGGATGTTAAATCATATCAAAACAAAATTGCTTGTGGATTTCTAACATTACAAACAATGCAAGATATTGAAAAAACGATAGATTACAAATCACTTGGTGATTACCTATCAAAAAATCGATCTAATATTATCAGTGATTTCAAACTTAGCAACATGAATATAAAAAGAATTAGTGATAATTTATATTATCTTGTTGACTGGGAAAGTACATTTTCTGTCTTTTCAAATATAGAACTAATCGAGCTAATCAAATGTATAAGTAGTGAATTTGTTTTTACATTACCAACTGACTTTAGATATTTAGATAACATTCGAAAGCAATTCCCCAGTATTGCTGACCTTAAGCCAAACTTAATAAATATCTTTCCAATGTTTTATTTTTTCGAACAAGTTAAGTTTATAGATGATGAATTAAAAAGTGTTTTTGATGGATATATTAATGATTTGACGTCAGAGTATGTGAATATCATAACAAGATGCGATGAATCTAATTCAAAAGTAAACCCCAGCAGAACACCCATGTGCTATTTAATACAGAAGATGAAGGAATGTATTGGCAAAATTTTTGAAATTCTTTCTTTTAAAAATGAAAAAATATTATATATGCCTTATAACTCAGGCTCTTTTTTTACGAAAGGGTTATCTTTGAGTAGAATTAGGAATGATTCAAATGAGGCGTTTATATCAATTATTGAACCTGTGGTTGATTTTTTATTCAATGGAAATGGAAATGGAAATGGAAAGGACAATAAATCTTTCTCTGTAAATATTAGAAATTTAATCAGGTCTACGTTAGCTTGTAGCGATATAAAATTTATCGATGATATTTCTTTAAAGTTTCCAACGACAATATCACAAACTATGTTGGATTATTATAAAAATAAAGAGACAGGAAAAAATTATGGAACAGGATGTGGTTTTTCTTATCGAGAGCTGAGTGTAATATTGGACTGGTATGAAAATTATAATTATATCGAAACTAAATTTGATAGGGGTTACCTTAACAAAATGATGTTTTTGGTATTAACGAATAATTCAAATAAAAACAACGATGCAGATTTTAATGAGTATAGTGATTGCGTCGGCGATGAAATAATAGTTCATTTCACAAGCTATATAAGAAAAAAAGGTTTTAAACGTATTAGTGAGTTGGTGGTGTTTTTGAATTGGGTGAAGGACTACTCTGGGGGGAGATTTATTTTTAATTTGATGTCTGATTTTGAGCCATCACATTTTTATAATCCATTAGATGAATCGATAAATACATTTTATAGGTTCATTGATACTAATGGATATGCTGATAGTGTAAAAACCACAAAGTGGAGCACAATTTATTCTCTATTCGATGATTGGGCGAAAGATAAATCTAGAGAAACAGGTCTTTATGTTAAAAACCCTGTGGCGCAGACTAAAAGCTTATTCCTATATAGCGCTGATAAATATGTAACAGATAGAGATTCCATGCCGAGTAAATTACATGAGATATGTTTGGAGGTATTACAAGAAAATGATTATGGAATTAGCAACAAATGCCTACCAAAATCATCTAACCAATACTTAAAAAATAATTTAACGGATGAGTTTGAATGTGTTGATGAAAAAACAGCTGCTAGATGTTTAGATTTATTATTAAATATACCATTGCGATCTGTTCAGGCTCGTTGGTTAGACCAAGGTTTTATGGATTCCAAAATTTGGGATATGAAATTACAACAATATGTTGAAAATAAACACCCGTTAAGGGACTATAAATATCGTGATGGGAAAGATCATAATGAAAAATTTGGTAACACAGGGTTGCTGCTTGTTGAAAACCAATCATTAGGTAATGATGATTTGGCTATTTATGTAAATACAAATAAGACATCGGCAAGAAGGAAAAAGTTTCGTGGATATAAAATTCCATGGCCCTATAACTCTGGTATATCTTCAATTGATCATGTGTGGGATATTATCAAAGATCAAATTGATTTTAATGAGAAATATAGCCCTGAAATAACCATGCCTGTTCATTTGGCTGATGAAAATAGAAATAAATACAATTCTGAAATATGGAGTGTGTTACCGAACTTCACACCTCTTTTTAGACGTATATTCCCTAGCGTTTCGCAGGTAGATGCAAATAAATATAGTATCTATTTGCCCATTACTTATGACAGTATTAGAAAGCTATTTTATGCAGTACTTACTGAAGCCGAAGTTAGATATCTAAAAAAATACCCTCATAGAGCTGGAACTAGTATTGTTTTTGATGTGAATGGGGAACCTTTATATGACATACATTCCCTTCGTGTTTTTGGTGTTACAAACCTCCTAGAGGATGGGGTTTCTCTTGAAATTGTACAAATGATTGTTGGGCATAGCGTAGCAACAATGACTCTTTATTATAATAAAATTAGAAATGAGATTTTAAAGAAAAAATTAATCGAAGCAAAAAAAAATCATTGTAATAATCCTCATGCCGATAACGTAAAAAATATTTTTTCTACTATTTCTTCATTAACTGGTGAGGATTTAATCGCATTATATGATCTGGTCGAAGAGTGGCATTTTGAAACCAGAGAAAAAAATATCGCACCAAATCTTAGTGGTCGCTCTTTTAATCGAACAATTAATGGCGGTATTTGCGCTAAGCTGGATTGTAAAAATGGTGGTATAAATATTACATTTGTTAAATCAGGTCAAAAAATTACATTTAATGCTGTTGATGGTGGCGATTTTAGGTGTGGCAATTGTAGGTATTGGTGTTCACATGAATATCTTATTAGCGAACAAATATATCATCTTAACCTTGTTGCACAGGAAATATTTGATCTGTCGAGAGATAAGAATATATATTTGGAAAAAGCACAAAAATGCTTTGATGATGCCATCAATGATAGCCAATATGTTCAAGCCGAACATTATGAATTATTGGCTGAGAATAATGTTCAGTTATTAGGCTATCGTGTTAAGGAATATCAACGACGCAAATTAATGCTCAAGGCTTCTTTAGATAGAGCATTTAAAAATCGAGAGAATAAATTAATTACAAATAATGAAAATTTTACTTTTGATTCAATTATTAAAGACAATAATTTGGTTAGTGGTCAGTTAAATGAATTTGAAAACGCTTTAGAGTTAACCATACAATCAGCACTTTTAAAATTACCAGTTGATATCAATGAAGTATCAATGCGTAAATTGGATTTATTTTCTGCTAAATTATTAAATGTGGCTGGTGAGGCCGGAAATCCATTATTGTTTATTCCAACTGATAACGTAAAAAGAATAGCTCTTGCGTACTCACTTGTTAGTTGTTGTGAAAAAATTGGACGACCATTTACAAATGAAGAGTTTGCAGACCCTAGATTATTGTTAGATACAATTGATATTGAAACGGTAAAGCTTGCAGTATCATGTTTCAAACAAACAAAAAATGATGGTCTATTAGAGTAGGTGTATATATGAATACTATGATTGGAGATAGAGTTGTTGATGCTTTTTTGAAAAAAGTTAAAGATGTTCGAACTAAAGAAACAATAAATCACATTAAAAATGCTTGTCATGCACTTATTAAAAACAAAAAAGTTATTTCTATAGCTTCTGTTTCTGATTACTGTATAAATACTTATGGAAAACCATCAAGACAGACTTTATATAATGATAAAAAAGAAATCTATAAAGAAATAATTAATAAATATTCAGAAGCATCTAATGCTCAAGCAAAAATCAATGAAAAATTTTCAAAACTTGCTGATAAACTTGATCTCCCATTAGAGGCTATAGCTCAAATCAAATATCTGGAAAATCGAGTTAAAATACTTGAAACCATCTTAGAAAAACAGTTTTCTATCAAGGATGAGAATGAATTGGTCGATCTAAATGCCACTATAAGATCTGGAGCATCAATTGATGATGGAGCCAATTTAAAGAAAGTAAATGTATTTAGTGAAAACCAAATAAAATCAATTAAAATATTAATCCATACATTGATTGAGGCTGAAATTGCCGAAATTCAAGTTCTTCCAAATGGTAAAAGAATGATTGACAAACAAACAAAAAGAACGATTTTAAGCGTGAATGATTGTTCCTCTTTGGAAGATGTGTTCAATTAGTTATAAATATATGTTATCGAAATTAGACAGAATTAAACCATATGAATTGTTTTGTTTTTATGTTTTTTTTATATTCAATTTGTATGGAAATTTGATGTCTATGTTCCCTTTAGGAATAGCACAACATGCAAGTATTTCATTATTATTTATTTGAGCTAAATGATCTTTTTGAATTACATTGCCCGATAACAATACACATCTACAAGCGCCACACAAGCCATCTCTGCAATGAGACTCAGCTCTAAAACCGGCGTTTTCAAGTTGATTAATTAAAAGTTCGCGGTTATTACCGCAAACTTTAATTTCATCATTAATTGTTATTACTAACTTTATCACAATTCAAAACCATCTAGATCATCTGGATTTACTACACTATCAATTTGTCCGACAAGATATGAACTAATTTCAACTTCTTGAGGAGCTACCTGAACATTATCGGATGATAACCAAGAGTTTATCCATGGAATTGGATTGCTATGGGATTCAAAAATAGGCTCAAATCCAACAGCGCTCATTCTAATATTTGTTATAAATTCAATATAAGTACATAAAATTTCTTTATTTAGACCAAGCATAGATCCATCTTTAAAAAGATATTTTGCCCATTCTTTTTCTTGTTCAGCTACAGAGCGGAATATTTGTTCACATTCAACTTTGCAATCAACAGCTATTTGAACAAAATCAGGATCATCTTTACCAGAGCTAAGTAAATACAATATATGTTGAGTTCCACTTAGATGTAATGATTCGTCTCGTGCAATTAATTTGATTATTTTTGCATTGCCTTCCATTAATTCTCGTTCTGCGAATGCAAATGAACATGCAAAGCTAACGTAGAATCGGATCGCCTCTAACGCATTAACGGACATAATACACAAATATAATTTTGTTTTTAGTGTATATAAATCAATGCTAATTGTTGCTCCATTTATTGAATGAGTCCCTTCACCAAATTGTGTATAAAGGTTTACATATGAAATTAAATCATCATAGTAGCTTGTTATATCGGCGGCTCTTTTCAGAATTTCTTCATTTTCTACTATGCCATCAAATATTACAGATGGGTCTGTATAAATATTTCTTAATATATGTGCCTGGCAATATTTGTTCTGCTGTGGTAAGCACGGCTAAATCTTCTGGGTTCTCAATATTTTCTGCGAAAGTATGCTTTAATATTCCAGTTTCTGGATCAGGTATAAGATAAGCTTGTGTAAGTATTTTTTCATAATCAAATGGAATTAGTTTTAGATTTTTATTAGTTTCAAACTCTTCAAGTCTATATGAATTCCAAATAAATTCTAAATTTTTATAATATGGAGTAAAGACTTTATAGGGTGTTTTATCAGCTTTTAGACAATCATTTGGATGAGTGATAAATGCATCCGTAAAAGTTTGTATTGGGATAATTTTAGCTATTTCTTCATCTCTTTTTTTCGCATAATCATCAAAATCAACTGAACATAAAATGTTATCAAATCCTTGATTTTTGAGAATTTGAAAAACCTCTTTTGGAGTTGAATAAAATATGGCTAAATTTAGACCTAATTTTTTTAGATTCTCTTTTAGTTTTAAAACAGATTCATAGATAAAAGTTACTCTTTTATCATCTTTTTTTAGTTTGTCTAAGATGTTTTTATCAAAAATAAATATAGGCAATACTTCATCTTTTGCATAAGCTAAAATAGCACTATCATTTACTCTTAAATCTCTTCTAAACCATAAGATTTGTTTCATTATTTGTATGCCTTAATATCACTTCTTAAAGCTAACTCTTTTGGATATGGATTTAAGAATTTTTGCACTTTTAAATACTCTACATCAAATCTTTTTACATATAAATTTATAATTTTCATTACGGCAATCAATGGGATAATTTTCTCTTTATATTCATTTAGAGCTTGTAAAATTTCCTCTTTTTCCTCTTTTGTGATTAGTTTTTTGAAATATCCAAACATATGAAGTAAAACATTGTAAGTTTTATTTACATTTCCTTTTAGGCTTATTGCTTTTAAAAACTCTTCTTTGTATTCAAGCAGAATTTCATTTAACTGTTTTTTCTCTTTGTTTGCAACGATTCTTCCAAGTGTTGTATATGATTTTTGAGCTTTTGAATAAATAAGATATTTATAAGATGTGTGAAAAATAACTAAGTCATTAAAAGTAGGATTTGATTTTAGAAAATTATGCAAATCTTGATATGCAAAAATCTGCATCAAAAAGTTTTCCCTAAGCCATGGGTCAATTAATCTTCCCTCTTCTTCAACTGGCAAATATGGATATTTTTCTTTTATTTTTTTAGCAAAAACTCCAACTCCATTTTTTACACTTGGAGCATTAAAAGGTTTATAAACTTTTACCCTTTCAAGCCCACAAGTGGGAGAACTTGATTTTAAAATAAAACCACATAAATCATCATTTTGGATTTTATCTGCACACTCTTTTGAGATATTTTCAAGCTCAAGAGTTACATCTTTTGGATTTTTTGTAGAAGTTACAATTTTAAGTTCACCAGTTTCGCTTAAAGTTTGTCGTATAGCTTCCCTTGGACTTCCCCAAATTATTGTTTCTGGACAATAAGGAACTGTTTGAAAATATTTTTGCAAAATATCAACTATAAACTTATCAGTTGCACCAACTCCATCGTATCGACATGCTGTTCCAAGTAAACAAGCAGAAACTCCTAATTTCATAAAAAATCCTTTTTATATTTATACATTATTGTATTATAAAAAAAGGATTTCTAATAGGTTAAATTTAGCAGTTTATAGATTTATTCTGTTTTTTATAAATGATTACAACAGCTTGTATTTACACTATTGTATTTATTGCTCTCAGGTTGTATTATAAAATGAGTGATTCCATTTTGAGCTAAAACCAATCTAATATTTTCTAAAATAACTTCTATTTCAACTAAAGTTAAATTTCCATTTAAAACAAGATGAACAGAACCATAACACTCTTTTGAATTTGGTCTATAAAGATGTAAATCATGTAATGATAAAATAGAAGAATTACTATTTATTATTAGATTTTCAATTTGTTTTAAATCATCAATATTTGAATCCATTAAAGAATAAAATGATTTTTTTAGCAAAGGAAAAGTCTCTTTTATTATATAAATAGAAAATGCTCATTCCGTATTGTGTGGAATGAGCATTTCTCATATTTTATTTTGCTATGATTTATCTTTTTGATGACTTTAGAACCGGAAACTCAATCCTCCTAAGAAATTGAATCCTTCCGTAGGATAACCTAAATAATATTGATATTTCTTGTTCAGCAGGTTATGTACTTGAGCATAAACGGATACTCCTTTGAATACATTATAGCTGGCTCCGATATGCAAATCATTAATTGCGGTCATTTTTGCATATTCTTTCACTTCTTTCCGGCTGATGTAATCATAACCTAGATTTATGTTAAGAGCAGAGATCGGATGAATACGTACATTGAAAGACATTTCACTGACTGGTTTCACAGCCAACAGATATTCCTCTGTTTTGCTGTCCCAATTACGGTAAGTATATTTAGCTGATATTCCGAGGATATCTTTGTAATCGTAACTGATTTCACCGCCAAGGTAGAGATTTTCTGTATTATCTTGAGCAAAAGAAAGGTAAGAACCTGAATGAATATTACTTGGGTCAAAACCTAAATAAGATAAGTCGTTCTTTAGATTCTGATAACCACCGAACACGTTGAACCAAAGTCCCGGATAAGGGCTTGCTTTGAATCCGATACTACCGTTGATTTGCTCGTAAGTATCATAAGGACGTTGTACGTATCCCAAAGTGGCAGTGGTATTTGCCTCCGGCAGTTCACCGTAAGGACAGATACTTTCTAATCTGCGGAAATCATTCAATTGCTTACCGCCGGTTGCTTTTGCATAAACAATGTAGCTATCAGAAAAAATATACTGTGCAGTGATATCGGGTGAAATACGGAAAGACTTGTCAAATCCGAAAGATAAATCTACATTGGCTCCGATATGCAGTTTCCAGTCATCATTATCCAGTTCATAATATGGATTTAAAAGAAGCGTTGTGTAGTTTTTGAAGTATTCATCTCCGGTGGAAACATTCTTTGTATATCCGTTGTAGAGAAGATTGTTCATTTCCAAAGCGATAGTTATTAATTGTTGGTCGCCGATAGCTCCCGTGACATCGCCTTTGGTGCGTATGATTGTTTCCTTGATACCTGTATTGGCTTCAGATTCATTGAACATGTTGTGCTGACGTTCATACATCAACAGATTTGTTTCTGCGTTGAAACGCAGTGGGGCAGTCTCATCAGTGAAATGAATGCCCGCATGGAAGTCACCGGATGTGAATTTCTGCTTGCTGTTTACGCTTTCCGGTTGGAAGTTGAAGTTGCTCAATCCGAAGTTTCCGGCAATATTTAAGTCCAGTTTATTAAATTGGTGTGTGTAATCTACATTTGCGCGTGTGCGATAATAAAATGCATTCCATTTTTCTCCATCTGTGAAGGGAAGAGTTAACTTACCATCCATTCCATCCATTTGGAAACGTACATTCAATTTGTCTTTCTGCGACAGACGGAATAGATAATTGGCAAGAATATCCAAATTGCCATAATTACCATATCCGGCACGTACATATCCCGGGGTAGTGCCGGGTTGAACTTCTTTTCCGGTATAGGGGCGCATCAGGCCTGCCGGAACGGAAGTGGCCGGAAAGAATGTTGTAGCATACTCTACTTCTTTCTTGCTCACTGTCGGTTCTTCTACTTTAGGCAGGACGTTCACTTTCGAAGCATCCATAATGTCCGGGTTATATTCTTGTTCCACAACGACCGTGCGGGTCATTGTTGTATCCTTCGGTTGGGTGGTTTGGGCTTGAAGGCAGGATGGCATTGACATAGCCAATGCGAGTCCTCCTATTATATAATGAGATCGTTTCATACTTTTCTATTTTTTTATTCTCAATTCTCAACTTTCAATTTACTAAGTCTGCTTTCAATCATGCTTTCAATATCATCATTCCCTTGATAATTCTGTTGCAGACTTAGCAGATATTGGCGTGCGTCCAGATCTTTACCCGTAGCATGATAGACGTCGGATAGAAGGATAAAACTGCGCGCTAGCCAATAAGCATGTGGCGTACTCTGTTCTATATAGTTGAGCAACTCTTTCTCTGCAGCGGCATATTCTTTTGCGTCGTAGAGGGATTGTGCAACCTGATATTTAGCTTCGGCACCGTAAGAGTTACGTGTGTCTTTGGCCAGTTCACGATAGTCTTCCATTGCTTTCTTGTCAGCCTTTTGCTTGGTATAGGCTTTAGCACGGTAATAAAGAGCTTCATTTCTTAGCTCCGGACTAAGTTTGGCTTCTGCAAGCAGGTCGGTAGCTGCATGGATGGTTTCTATGTCATCTCGCAATAGGAAGGCGCAACGCAGAATACCCGTTTCAGCAAGTTGGCGGCGCTCTACGTTGGTTGCTTTTTCTTTCAGCATTTTGTAGCTAGCCAATGCTTCAGCCATATTTTGCTGGTTGAATTGCACTTCAGCACGCAAGATCAGTGCTTCTTCTGCAAACGGATTGTTTGGATATTCCAACAACTTACCGGAATGGAGAAGAATCATATCATAATTCTTCTGCTCGTTTCCGATCAGGCAGAGATAATAATGTGCGTTCAGGCTGAAGGCTCCTTCCGGGAAAGTTTGCAGGTATTTGTTGAGGCTTGTTTTGGCTTCTTCCATTCTGCCTCGTGCATAAATCTTTTCTGCGGCGGCATACGTAAGCGAGTCTTGTTCGTTAGCATCGAAACGGATGTGTCCCGGCATGGCATTTGCTAAAGCAGCAAATTCGTCGATACGGTTGAGGTCTACATAAATAGATTTCAAATCACGCATGGCAAGGCGGGCTTCTTCACTGCCTGGATATTTTTCGATAACCTGTTTGTAGGCTTCGATTGCTTGGTTGTAATCTCCTTTTTGGTAATAGATCGGAAGAGCGTCGTGTAGGGAAAGAGTGTCTT
>ERZ650300.1812-NODE-1812-length-11825-cov-4.294477_pt1 | contig 11825 bp, 7 predicted proteins | sample MGYA00376236_ERZ650300 | MGnify/ENA primary metagenome ERZ650300 (study PRJEB26733, sample SAMN07839303) | wastewater metagenome | biome: urban; feature: wastewater treatment plant; material: waste water | place: USA: North Carolina | collected 2016-04-28 ... | reverse complement strand
GTGCTCTTCCGATCTAACTAATTCAGTAAATGCTGCATAGAATAAATGGAAACAGTGCGAAAGAACACGCTAAAAAATTGATTTTAAGTCTAAATAGCTCATCTCGGCTTTTAGATATCTTTGGGTGTATTTATATTTCTTGATTATAAATATCAAATACTTAAAATGTATCAACCTAAACCAGCTAGCATTAAAGTTATTTAAATCAAGCGCCTCATTAGACTTAAGTTAAATCTATTTATTTCATTGAGTCTACGTTAATATAATAAAGGATATGGACAGCTATTTAAACTGTCCATAAACCCCAAAAGTATTACTCACTTTATAATCTACTATTCTATGCCCATGTGCATAATGATGCTGTTGATAGACTTGATCTATTTTATTTAATTGCGCTACGGTTGCTTCTGCACCTGCCAGCATGGTCGCTTCCCGCCCTTTTACATCAAAAATATGTGCTTTTTCACGTAAATCGGGTTGAATGACAACATCTGCGAGTTTCAATTCTTCATTGGCCAAATGCTTTTGCATAATATTAATATTTTGGTTAAACAATCCCCATACATTACTGGTTTCAGTATGAATAGGCTGCGCTAAAATATTCACGGCAATCACAATATCTGCACCTAAATCACGTGCAACCTTGACAGGTACAGGGCTAACCAAACCACCATCAACATATTCATGTTCTGCAATTTTAGTAGGTACAAACATACTCGGGATAGACACTGACGCACGCACCGCCTGACCCGTATTGCCATAATTAAATACGACTTTTTTACCTTCTTTTAATTCAGTCGCCACCACATACATCGGGATTTTAAATTGTTCCAAACGGAGTTGATCGACTTGTGCATTGACGTAATTTTCAACTTTTTTGCCATCAAAAAAGCCTTTTAAATCCAAAGTCACATCCCGTACATCATTGGGTTTCATATTCATTGCAATTTCACGTAATTGCTGCGCATTTTTACCGCTGGCATAAATTGAACCGACAATGCTGCCTGCGCTGCTGCCCACAATAAAATCAGGATGAATACCATACTGTTCAAGTACTTCAATTACACCTATATGTGCATAACCACGTGCGCCACCACTGCCCAAAACCAACGCGATAACTGGACGTTTTTCTTGTTGTTTTAACTGCCGAAAATCAATTTGATTCAGGCGTGACTCTGCTTCAACCATGGGCTGCGACTCAAGTAGAGTTTGAGTCGAAAATTGCTGCTGTGATGGCACTGCCTGACATCCCACCATCAATAATGCTGTAAGAGATACATACCCAAATTTCATAATGACCTTCTTGAATCCATAGGTTTCAGTCGATATTTCACTGTCAATCGTGTCAAGGTTGATCAGCCTACTTGAGACAGCAACCCTCTTAACGTCAACAGTTATGCTCTCTGTTTTTACCTTGCATGAGCGCCCATAGTCTATCTATTATTTTAACCGATCCTTGTAGTAATTCGTTAAACTGTCACTTCTAGCTACTACAGTGGCGCAAAATTTGAATCTATCTAAAATTATATGCCACCACCTTCTTATTCCTTATTATTCTGGATTTTTCTGCAATTAGGTTGTCTGTCTTTTGGGGGGCCTGCAGCGCATTTGGTATTTTTCCATCAGCGTTTTGTGCAACAACTCAAATGGCTAGATGAATCCCAATATGCACAAATTGTCGCACTTGCACAACTCTTACCTGGTCCAACCAGTAGTCAGGTGGGTTTAGCGATTGGTTATTTGCAAAAAGGCTATTGGGGCGCAGTTCTAGCGTGGTTGGGTTTTACCCTGCCTTCGGCGTTGTTTATGGCTTTGGTTGCAGTATTGGGACATCAATATTTAGATGTACTGTCTTCAAATAGCTTTCACAGTATTCAACTGATTGTATTGGCCGTAGTAGCTTGGGCATTTTGGCAAATGCTGCGCAGTTTTTGTAAAACGGTTTGGCAATATACCTTAATGCTCGCTTCTGCCATATTTATTTATATGGTGCCCTTGAGCTTCAATCAAGTTTTAGTGATTCTGATTGCAGCTTGTTTGGGCATGTGGATGGCCAAACGTACAACACCCACTGCAACGCTCTCATCCGCCAATACAACGGCAACAGATACACATTTTACTGCGGCACACCTACCCCTACACTGTCGTTATGCTGTATTTTGGGCGGTACTATTTGTTGCACCCTTTATTGTGCTATCCGCGCTAAACTGGCTACAACCTCATTTACTCTATGCAGCCAATTTAAGTTTCTATAAAGCCGCATCTTTGGTCTTTGGTGGTGGGCATGTCATTTTACCTTTATTACATCAAGATTTTGTTAGTACAGGCTTAGTCAGCAAAGAACAGTTCGATTTGGGTTATGCCATAGCGCAATTGGTGCCTGGCCCACTGTTCAGCTTTGCAACGTATTTGGGCAGTTTGATTCCAATGACAGAATCTATGCTGCTGAATGCGACTTTAGCCACGTTGGCAATTTTTCTGCCATCTTTCTTTTTGGTATTTGCGACTTTGCCTTATTGGTCTTGGTTGATGCAGCAAGCTTATATTCGTCATGCCGTAACAGGTATTAATGCAGCGGTAGTCGGTTTGCTGCTGTATATGGTGCTCGAAATGGCACAGCGTTACATTTTGAGTATTACTGATCTGCTGTTTATTGTTTTGGTGATTGGATTATTAAAATCAAAACTACCTGTTTGGCTCAGTTTAATTGGCAGTTTCTTGATCTATACGGCATTTATGCATTTCATCGCTTAAATTAAAATGCGATAGATCAAAGAAAAATGCCAGTTCAATTGAACTGGCATTTTTTTGTGGATGGTTAAATCAATCCAGAATGCTTTAAAAGCTTAGCCACCAAAGAATTTTAGAATAGATTGAATCACCGCAACGTTAATTAAATCGACAAAGAATGCACCACACAGCGGCACAATCAAGAACGCTTTATAAGATGGACCATACATATTGGTAATGGCCTGCATATTGGCCACTGCTGTTGGCGTCGCCCCCATCCCAAAACCACAGTGTCCTGCTGCCAGCACGGCTGCATCGTAGTTTTTCCCCATAAGACGGAAGGTCACAAAAGCTGCATACAACGCCATTGTGAGCGTTTGCGCACCTAAAATCACCATTAACGGACCTGCCAAATCGGCCAATTGCCATAATTTGAGTGACAACAACGCCATCGCCAAATATAACGATAAAGATGCATTCCCAAACACATCAATCGCACGGTCAAAAATATTGACTTTAAAAATACTTTCCAAGACATTACGCAGAATCACACCGCCCGCCAATGCCCAAACGAAAGTTGGCAATTCAAACATAGTACCTTTGGCAGCGCCTGTCATAAACTCGGCAAATGCCAAACACGCTGCAAATAAACCCAAAGTGGTAATGGCATTATCTGCTGTGATTAAACGCACCTGATGCGGATATTCAAATGGAATAAACTCATTGGAATCTTGATCTGCAGGCGTATTATCGCGTTTTTCAATTTGTTCTTCGGTACGTGGTACAGCCAATTGATGACGGTTGATTAAGGTTTTAGCCAGTGGACCACCAATTAAGCCGCCAATAATTAAACCGAAGGTCGCGCTTGCCATTCCCAGTGCTAAAGCACCTTGAATACCATATTGGGTTTCTAAAATTTCACCCCATGCTCCTGCCGTACCATGACCGCCCGTTAAAGTAATTGAACCTGCAATTAAACCAATTAGTGGATCAATACCTAACAATGTTGCAAGACTAATGCCGACAAAGTTTTGCACCACAATAAACACAGAAACGGCAATCAAGAAGATAATTAAACCAATTCCGCCCTGACGCAATTTTGTGAAGTTCGCGCTTAAACCAATCGAGGCGAAGAAAATCAGCATAAAACTGGTTTGTAATGCGCTACTGGTGGTAATGCTATAACCCCAAAATTGATGCACTAACAAAGAAATAATTGCGGCAACCAAACCACCTGCAACAGGTTCAGGAATATTATAGCGTTTTAAAAAATCAATTTTATTGACTAAAAGTCGCCCTAAGAGCAGGACGATGACCGCAGCAATCAGCGTATAAAACGCATTAAAAGTAAATTCCATGGCAATATCCATATAGTGATTGCAGATTATTTTTAATATGATGAAGAACTGTCTATGCAAACCAAAGCATTTGCATCACTATGACTCTAAATCAACTAAAAAATGCCGCAATATAAAGTATGTAAGCAGTATCGTATTTGACCGATGTTTAAGAGGTATGCGTTTCACTGAGCCAACCCAATCCTTAGGTTTCACTCAAGCATTATGATCTGCGTTTGCCTAGAACAGAAGAAAAGAAAGACAAAAGACAGCAATTTCACTTTCGGGGTGACTTCGAGTGCAAACAACTGAATCGGCTTAACACTGAGAGGTAATCTCATATAAGCTCCAAAATATCTGAGGTGGATAAATACCTTCCGTTAAAGATAATCAACCACTTGATAAAAAACAGCAAGATTAAAGGTCGATCATTATGCATTTTTTTTGACAAAAAGCTGCTATTTTCTGCGTTATTTCTATAAATTTAATGATTATTTTCAGCTATAAGTGCAAGTTACAGCATTTCTTGAAACTGGATAAAATTTAAATTATTGAATTGATAACATAAATTTTTAACATAAAAAACAGAGCTTAAAAATTAAGCTCTGTTTTGAATTGTGCTCAAAAGGAGTGACTTAGAAGCTATAACGCGCCATAAAGCCTACACGGTCATCACTGAATTTTTGACCATGAAAGTTTTTACGCTCACCATTAATATATTCAATACCTAAATCCACTGGTTTTACAGGTGAATAGATAAAGTTAATCCACGCTTGTTGTACTTTCTCGTTCTCTTTAGTATCAGGTTTATTTGCTACACGCGCAAAGTCTGTACCATCATCCGCAAATAAAGCACCGTAGGCTAAAGTTGAACGTAGTTTAGGTGAGAAATTATAGGTTGCACCCACTTGTACAGCAACTGCTTCGTTTTGTTCAATACTATTACCTACAACTGAATATGCTGAATTACTGCCATATAGATGGTTGCTGTTGCCTTTCATATATGCAACATCAGCAGATACTTTAAGCGGCTCTGCAACTTGGTAATTCGCACCTAGAGCTGCACCCCAACCTGTTTTGTCATCATTAGCCGCTTCTGATTTATAATGTTCAACCAATGCGCGTGCAGAAGCCAAACCTTTACCTTCAGCAAAACCTTGAGTCACTTTTGCTGTTAAAACCGGTAAACGATAGCTCAAATCTCCATCTTTAGTCGCCTTACTATTACCTTCTTCAGCAGAAACAAATAACTGAGTTGCTGGCGCTAATTTTTGGCTATAACGTACTTGTGGCACACGTGCAGAAGCACCTGATCCACCAATGTTCGTATTAAAGTCAATCATTTCTGGCGCATGTACTGAAGCAAAGCTTGAAGTCGTTTGACCAAATAACCAGTTATTTAAAGTCAAATAAGCGTGGCGAATACGTAAGTTTTCTGACTTAGCATTGTCCAAACTTGCAAAGTCAACTTCAACTTTACCGCCTACTTTGTTGTCACCAACAGGTGTATTAAAGTCTAAACCTAAGCGGGTGACTTTTGCTGTAGCACGTAATTTGTCACTTGCTTCTTCTTTACTTGTATGTGCTGAGTTAAAGTCATTATCAGCACCTTTAATAATATAGTTTGCATCCCCACGGATCGAACCATAAATAGAAACATCTGCACCAGATTTAGACTTTAAGCTACTTAATACACTTGCAGGTGCAGCAGGCTTCGCCTGTTGTACTTGGGCAATTTGAGTTTGCTGCTGTTGTTGTACTTGCTGTTGTTGCTGAATTAACGATTTTAACGCTTCAACTTCTTGACGAAGTTCTTGAATTTGTTGTTGCTCAGTTTTTGCTGCGTGTGCAGTACCTACCATTAATGTTGTAACGGCAATAGCTAAACCTTTGATCATAAATTGACCGTTGAGTAATTGACTCATTTATCTCTCCAAAATAAAACAACGCTGCATCCGTGCATGATGATTTTGTTCGTCATCTATCGATTTCACATCGAATTATAAAAATGGCTTAAAAATCAAAACACTTTTGCCAAATAGTCCAAGACACCCAAATATTTAAAATATTACAATTTGTGTCATTTATTACAGGCTTCAATCTATCAAGTTATGACGTTTATTAAAATCAGTTTTCCCGAATAAGAAATCATAATTAATCACAATTACAGATTCAAACAATTAAACCATATAAAATTCAATACTTTAAATAGGTTGATTATTCAAGTATTTACACCACCATTAGACTATTGTATATATTTCGGTTCTGCCTAAAAGCCAGATTTTTACGAAAAAAATCACCATTTGAAAAAGTATTGACCTCAACTCAGTCTGGTTGCGGTTGTAAAATATGAAAAACAGCGAACATTCCAGACCCAATAAATAGCAGCATTAATACAGCCATATTCAGCAAAGCACTACCTGTTAAAAAATTGAGTAACACCCCACCAATCAAGCCACAAAAGAATTGCACACTACCCATGACCGCACTGGCTGTTCCTGCACGTGCGCCTTGTTTTGCCATTGCCAGTGCCATGGCATTCGGGCCTGTAAAACCAATCCCAGACACGGCAAGAAATAAACCGATCATCACCAATGCCAAAGGTGCATACCCCAAACTACCTGCAAGCAGTAGAATGACCGCACCACTCAGTTGAATCATGCTGCCCAATTTTAAGCGTTGTAACACACCCAATTTTCCACTGATTTTTTTATTCAGGGTCGAAAACAGCATAATACCAATCGCATTGGCACCAAACACATAAGCAAAAGCTGTTTCACTCAAGCCATATTGATCCATCATGAGCGCACTTGAACCGCTGATATAGCAAAACAATGCCCCACCTGTCAGACAGCCTGCCAACATTGGAAAACGAAAATCACGATCCTTTAAAATTGCGAAATATAAGGTCAGGACTTGCTGAAAGCTCAAATTTAAACGGCGTTCTTTGGCTAAAGTTTCTTTAAAAAAGAAATGCACACATAAACAGCAAATGATTCCAACGCAGGTCAGCACCACAAAAATCGCTTACCAATTCATCCATTTAAGTATCCATGCACCCAGCGTAGGTGCAATAATGGGTGCAATGGTCATCACAATCATCATGCTCGAAAAAGCTTGAGCGGACGTTTGCAAATCCAAGCGATCACGAATGGCTGCTCGTGCAATCACCACGCCCACACAACCGCCCAACGCCTGCAAAATACGTGCAGCAATCAATCCCCATTCATTGTGAGCAAACACGCACAACATACTGGCCAGTGAAAACAATACCAAGCCAATATATAAAGGCGGCTTACGTCCAATCCGATCACTCAGCGGCCCATAAAGCAGTTGTCCCAATGCCAAACCTAAAAAATAAGCAGGCAAACTGTTTGCGACCATTTGGGTCGATACACCAAACTCGCTTGCCATTACTGGCAAGGCAGGCAAATACATATCAATCGACAAAGGCCCAAGCGAAGTCAGTAACGCCAACAACAAAATCCACGCTGTCGAATATTGCTGCATGTTGGGTTGTGGCGCAGATGGTGGCGTACTGTTTGAACTTGGTAAAGTTTTCGATATGCTCATTTTTTATCGTGAAATGACAGATGTACAGACAAGCTTACACGCTTCATAATATTATTTGTTGTGATCAAAGATGAATTTTCACATATTAAACACTCTAAACACTCATCTACAGTTACAATGTAAGCAACCTTTCATCTCACAGCATAAATCTCTGTTTAGACAGAAAAGTTACTTAAAGGAACGATGTTGAAACCTTGGCTGATAAAGCTCAAACAAGCGACCTATAACACTACATTTATGTATAACATCCGCATGCTCATAGCATTTGCGGGAACTGCTTTTGTTCCCTATTTTATGGGAATGCAACTTGCTACCATTCCTTTAACTTTAGGTGTGGTTGCCGCAGGTTTGAGTGATATTGATGACCGTTTTTCGGTACGTATCCTCAATCAGCTCTATACTTATATTGGTTTCTTTGTTACCGCCACTTCGATACAGTTTTTATTTCCGCACCCTATTTTATTTGCCACAGGCTTAATCCTGTCGTGTATTGTCTTAATTTTGCTCGGTTCGCTCGGACGGCGTTATGCCACCATTTCTTATGGCTGTTTAGTGGTATCAGTGTATGCCATGCTTGGTGTCAATCTATTTGATGACTGGTACATGCAGCCACTACTTTTGGTCTCGGGCGCAATCTGGTACGGTGTAATTTCGACCATCAGCTTTTTACTGTTTCCTGTTCGTGCTTTACAAGACAAACTTTCGCTCAGTTATTCTGCTTTGGGTGATTTTTTATTTGCCAAATCTAATCTATTTGATGTGGATATGACTGCACCCAGTTATCAGCAAAGCATCATTGATTTATCACTTGAAAATGGCAAATTAATTGCGATTTTTAACGACTTAAAAACTGCTTTGCTGACGCGTTTAAAAGGTGACCGCGGGCAAAAAGATACCCGACGCAGCTTACAGTATTATTTTGTCGCACAAGACATTCATGAACGTGCCGACTCTGCACATATTGATTATCAAAAACTGGCGAAAATATTTCAGCACAGCGATATTTTATTTCGCTTCCAGCGCATTTTGTCTATTCAAGGTAAAGCCTGTAAAGATTTAAGTGAAAGTATTCTGCATCGTAAACCTTATGTGCATAACAAGCGTTTTAAACATGCTTTTGAAAATCTTAAACAGTCTTTAGAAAAGCTGCGCAGCGAGCAGCAATATGACCAAGTTTGGATTAATGCATTGTTTGCCTTATACCAAAACCTAAAAGCGATTGACGCTCAACTGCGTAATCTTGAAACTGAACGTAATATTAAACTGGATAAATCCAAGCATATTGAACAACAACTCATAGATGACGACTTAAAAAGCTGGGATGATATTGTCATCCGTATCAAACAGCATTTAACCCCTGAATCTGTCTTGTTCCGCCATGCCATTCGTTTGTCGATTGTACTGTTAATTGGCTATATTTTTGTACAAGTCACCAATATTCAATATGGCTACTGGATTTTACTGACCGCACTGTTTGTGATGCAGCCTAACTTTAACACCACCAAACGGCGTTTACGTTTGCGTATTATTGGGACACTGGCAGGGATTGTGGTCGGCTACACCATTTTATATTTTGTGCCATCCGTAGAAGGGCAATTGGTAGTTTTAATTATGAGTGGCATGTTGTTCTTTGAATTACGCAGTAAACAATATGCACAAGCGACTGCTTTTATGACTATTTTGGCGCTGATGAACTTTAATCTAGAAGGTTTGGGCTATGCCGCAGCTGTACCACGTATGGTCGACACCTTAATTGGTTGTGCACTGGCATGGTTTGGCGTGAGTTTTATCTTCCCCGACTGGAAATTCCGTCGTCTATCACGCACGATTCGTCGCTCACTCAGCGCACAATGTGACTATTTGGCAGAAGTGATTGAACAATATAAAAATGGACGCAATAACGGCTTGAATTATCGTGTGGTGCGCCGCGCTGCTCACAATGCCGACGCAGAAGTTGCTTCACTGATTTCAACACTCGCCACCGAACCTGATTTTGATCCTGATCAAAAAGCTCAGGCCTTTGAGTTTTTGTGTTTGAATCACACCTTTATTAGTTATATCGCTGCACTGGGTGCGCATCGTGACAAAATTGAAGATCAGGAAGTATTACAACTACTCGATCAAGCGATGGACGATATTCAAGGTGCTTTACTCAAAGATGAAACGCCGGATTTAAGCGCACATAACATGCTGCAAACCATTCGTCAGCGTTTAAGTCAAAACAATGAGGAAGATCAAAAATCATTGATTATTTTGCAGCAATTATCATTAATGATGAGTATCTTGCAGCAATTAAGTCGTTTAAAACAAAGTTTAAGCCACGAACATGATCAGGATGCAACTGAACTGGCGTCTTTGTAAACAATCCTGCTAATAGTCCGTGCCTACTTTCTCACCCTAATCTGTTTAAGTATTCACCGACCTTAGCATGATTTTGCGACAATATACTCACTGCATGACAGCAATTAATGCTAAACTTTTTATAGTTTTAAATTTGTTAGTTTCACTATGACCGCGAAAAGTTTATACGCCTACACCCTACAGCCTGTGATCTACGAAGTTTCTGAAGAAGAACAACGTCACGCACAACTGGTAATATGGCGCAGTACCAATAAAATTGGCATGAAAGCATGGATTATTATGGGGGTGATAGTCGCCCTTTCCATTTTAGGCATTCTGCTATTAAAAAATTATTCGACTATTTTCTGCTGGGTCGCCATTGTCTGTGTGGCACTCTACCTACTGGTGCGTAAATACGGCTTGGAATGGTATGTTAAACGCAAAATGAATGAATTTCCTGTTCAAGAAATTAAAGGGATTCGTTTAGGCGTACAACCACACGGAATCGTGATGCGTCAGCAAATGGGCGCTCAAGAAGGCGTGGGTGCAATTGGCTGGAAAGATGTGTATGAATGGTACAACACCCCTGAATTTATTTTGATAAACTTCAAAGTAAAAGGTCAGCAAGGTGCTTATATTCTGCCTAAGCGCATGGACAGCAAGAACTTTTCGTTCAACACCATTCGCAAGCATTTAACCGAAGCTGCAGGCGAAGCCAAGCAAATCTAAATATCCTGATCTAAAAATAAACCTCTATCCTCTGCGATAGAGTTTTTTTTACTTAAAATTAAAAAATGAACGATAATGAGAATAAATAGCATTTGCATTAACCTTGTATCTGGATTATTCTTCTCCAAAATTGATGCTCAACCCTCATTCCATATGTTAAAAAAAACTTTTTTCCAAATTCACTGGTTCCTTGGCATTACAGCAGGGCTTATTTTGTCACTCATGGGTGTCACTGGGGCAATTTATTCCTATGAACAACAAATTCTAAAATGGTTGAATCCAGACAGTTACCAAGTTCAAGTTGAGCAAAAACCTAAACTTACTCCTGCAGAAATTTACACACATTTTCAGCAAGTCCAACCTAATTATAAAATTAACAGCATTACTATTGTCCAAGATCCTGCAGCATCCTCAAGCATCAATATTGCGAAAGAAGGTGCCAGACGCGGGCAAAATATCATGATTAATCCCTACTCTGCAGACATTTTACCTGAAGTGAAAGGACGTGAATTTTTTCAATTTATTCAGCAATTACACCGCAATTTAACCATTGGTCCGATTGGCAAACAAATCACAGGTGCCTGTAGCTTAATCCTGATTTTCTTTGTTTTAAGTGGCGTGTATTTGCGGTGGCCAAAACGTCACTCTTTCAAACAATGGTTTGCGATTAAACCACAACTCAAAGGTCGCAATTTTATTTGGGACTTACATGCTGTGGTCGGAACATGGGTAGTGATCTTCTATCTTGTTATGGCATGCACAGGGCTATATTGGTCGTATGATTGGTGGCGCAATGGCATGTTTAAAGTCATGGGCGTCGAAAGACCACAAGCGCAAATGCAAGCAGATGGACACAATAAAAAGGAAAATCAAAAAACTCAAACATCTCATCAGGCAACGCAAACACAAGTTGCGGAACGTCGCCCAAATACCACGCTCCCTGCTCAGAAAAATACACTGGATCAGGCACAAATCAATCTTGCATTGACTCAGGCATGGCAGCATTTCCCGCAGCAACTGGCCAACGTGCTGCAGCACGCGGTCGCCCAGCGGGTGGCCGTACTGGTCGTTGAACTGTTTGAAGTGGTCGATATCCAGCATCACCAGGGCAACACC
>ERZ650300.1810-NODE-1810-length-11839-cov-24.474966_pt1 | contig 11839 bp, 8 predicted proteins | sample MGYA00376236_ERZ650300 | MGnify/ENA primary metagenome ERZ650300 (study PRJEB26733, sample SAMN07839303) | wastewater metagenome | biome: urban; feature: wastewater treatment plant; material: waste water | place: USA: North Carolina | collected 2016-04-28 ... | reverse complement strand
TGGTTGAAACAATTCAAGGAAGTGAAATGATAAAACTTTCAAATGCTCGTTCTACAAAGCTTTTTAATTGGAGAAATATTATTGCTTTAACAGATTCTGTAACTCATAAAATACAATCTTTAAATGTATTTTCTATGAATCTTTCACAAACAGTTATTCAATTTGTTACACTTCTGGTTATTTTTGTTGGAGTATTTGAGATAGCAAACAAAAACTTATCAGTTGGTGGATTAATTGCTGTTACAATTTTAGCTAGCAGGGCAATGGTTCCTGTAATTCAAGTTTCAATGACTGTTATAAAATTAAAAGAGATAAAAGAATCTTTAAATAATATAAATGATTTTTGGCATTTACCACTAGAAAATGATAAAAATATTGAAATAGGTTTAGGTGAAATAAAAGGAAATATTGAGTTTAAAAATGTTGATTTTTATTATAAAAATAGTAAATACCCATCTTTAGATAATTGTAATATTAAAATAAAAGAAGGTGAAAAAGTAGGTATTATTGGACAAACAGGTGCTGGTAAAAGTACTTTTTTACGAATTTTAACAGGACTTGATGCACCTACAAAAGGTTCAGTTTATCTAGATGATCATGAAATATCAACTATTCATCCAATTGAAATTAGACAAAATATTGGTGTAATGCCTCAAGAACCTTTTTTATTTTCAGGAACACTAAAAGAAAATATTGAATTAGCAACACCTGTTAGCAAAAAAAAGCTTATGGAATTAATAAAAATTACTGGATTAGAGGATTTAGTTAAAAAGTCAGGACAAGGTGATGGATTGCAAGTTGGTGAAAGAGGTTCTAATTTATCTGTTGGTCAAAGACATTTAGTAGCATTAGCAAGAGCTTTAATAAATAATCCTCCCATCTTAATTTTAGATGAGCCAACAACAGGACTCGATGTTGGACTTGAAAAAACTTTAATATCGCATATGAAGCAAGTATTAGAAAATAAAACATTGATAGTTATTACTCATAGATTTGCAGCATTAGATTTAGTGGATAGAATAATTGTTTTAAATCAAGGAAAAGTAGTTGCTGATGGACCTAAAAATTTAGTTTTAGCATCACTTCAAGAAAAGAGATAGTATGGATAATAGGTTATTTGAAGAAAAAGATTGGAACTACTATACCACAGTAATTCCAATTATGCTATTTGTTATTATTTTTTTATTATGGGCTGCTTTTACCAAAATAGATGAAACTATAAAAGGAACTGGTAAAGTTGTTCCTTCTGGACAAACAAAAGTTATACAAAATCTAGAGGGAGGAATAGTATCTGCTATTTTATTAAATGAAGGAGATAGTGTAAAAAAAGGTGACACTATTTACAACCTTTCAAATGCATTTTTTAGTGCTGATTCAATTACAAAAGAGATAGATTTATTGACTTTTCAAGCAATTCTAATTAGATTAGATTCATTAATAGAAAATAAAACTGTTGTTGATTTTCCAGAAAATTTAAAACAAAAAATTCCTGAAATTGTAGAAAATGAAACAAAAATATTTTATGAAGAGTTGGAAAATAATCAAAGAAAGATTGAAATTGCTAGAGACCAATTTAATCAAAAAGATTATAAATTAAAAGAGGCAAAAATTAGATTTAATAATCTTAATATTGAGTTAAATTTAGCTATGGAAAATATGAAAATTTTAGATGAGCTATTAAATAAAAAAGTAGCTTCTAAAAAAGAGTATATAGCTGAATTGTCAAAAAAGCAAAGTATTGTAACACAAATTGAAGAGACTAAAAATATCATTCCTATATTACAAGAAGAACTTGAAGAAGCAAGAAAAAAAATAGCTTCAGCTGAATCTGAAAATAAAAGTAAGTTATTAAACAAATATACTGAAGTTAAAACAGAAATAAATAAACTTGTAGAAAAAAATAAAGCTAATGCAGATAGAGAACAAAGAAAATCTGTAGTTTCACCTGTAAATGGAATAATAAATAAGCTCTATTTTTATACAGAAGGTGGGATAGTAAAACCAGGAGATAAACTAGCAGAGATTACCCCAATAGAGGATAATTTGACAATTGAAGCTAAGATAAAGAGTTCAGATAGAGCATTTATTTGGGAGGGACAAGATGTTTCAATCGAGATAACAGCTTACGATTTTTCAAGATATGGCTTATTAAATGGAAAGTTAATTTCAATATCTCCAGATAGTTTTGAAGATAAAAATGGTTCTATTTATTATATTGCAAAAATTAATGCAGAGGTTAATAATTTTGGTAAAGAGATGCCTATTTTACCAGGAATGGTTGCAAATGTAAATATTTTAACTGGTAAAAAAACTATTTTAGAATATATTCTTAAACCTCTTAAAGATATTGGTAAGAATGCATTGAGTGAGAATTGATACTTCAACTTTTAAGATAATTATTTATATTAATATAATCATAAAATAAGATAAAAAAAGATAGAATTATTTTTATTTTTTGATAAAGGGGTTAATTGTTTAGTTTCATTAAAGCTCTACAAAACTTTTTTAGTAATTTAAAAAAGAAAAAAGGTTTATGGTTTACAACCTTAACTGTTTTATCTATCATTGGTATATCTGTTTCTATGTATCTTCTTTCAAATATGACAACAAGCATTGCTAAAGAGGTTTATATAAATATGTCTAGTACTTATATAAATAATTTGGAAGATAAAATAGAAGATAAAAAGAATGAATATAAAAGGATTATTTTAGGTTTACAAACAAATGATACCTTTAAAGATAATTTAAATAATAAATTAGTTATTGATTCTATTTTAGAAAATTATAATAAAAATTTATCTGAAATGGGATTTGGTCAAATAACTTTATCTTTTTATTCAATATCTAACCAAATAAATCAATATAAAAATATAGTTAATACGGTAATTAGTAGAAAAACTTCATCTTTCGGATTTGAAGTTCTTGGGGATGGGCCAAATATTGTTTATCTCTTTCCCATTATAATAGATAGTAGTGTTGTTGGAGTTGTTGAGATTAAGGAGAATATTATTTCTCTTAAAAATGATATTGAAAGAAGTAAACAAACTATATTTTTATTTTTGTTACAAGAAAAAATGATGAATAATTTATCTGATGATTTAAAAAATCGAAGATATAGATTAATAGTTGATGGCTTAAGAGTTGAAGAACAAAAATATGATAGCTCTTTAGTATCAAATGTCGCAGAAGGTGGGCAAGAAGAGATAAAAGAGTTGAAAAATAATGGTTATCTTGTAAATGATGTTTACTTTAAAACATATAAAGAAGTAGTTGATGTTAATGGTGTAACTATAGGTTATATTATTATGGCTGAGAAAGTTCATGGTAGTAATGGGTTTGTTAATATAGTTGATAACATGACAAAATCTGTTACGTTGGTATCATTAGGGCTGGTGATATCTATACTGTTGTTTATGTTTTAAAGGTATTAAATGAGAAGAGTTAAAGTTTTAAAGATTTTTTTTATTGTTATATTATTTATATCGTTTATTATATATGCAAATTTTTCATTAATTAAAACTTTTTTTGTTGCAACATTGACATTTAATATACCAATTTTAACTATATTTTTGCTTGCGCTATTAGTTATATATAAATCTGCAATAAAATTAACAATGTTAGCAGGTACATTTGGAATTTTAGCCTATAAAAAAGGTAAAGCATTAGAGTTTTATTTGGATGGAATAACAAAAGTTATGCCAGCAACAATAGCTCATATGTTCAATAGAAGAGCAAAAAAAGGTGTTATATATTTTTCAGAACAAGAAGCCAAAGATGTAAATGAGTGGCTAGATAATCAGTTTTTTAAAGAAAAAAGTTACACTGCCTTTTTTGTTGGTTCATCCTTAACTCTTGGATTATTGGGTACATTCGCGGGTTTATTAATAGCTATTGATGAAATGGGAAGAATTATTTTATCTTTTGGTGGTGATAATATAGACTTAGCTGAAATAATGACAGGATTTTCAGGACCATTAGGTGGAATGGCTATTGGATTTTCATCTTCATTATTTGGTGTTTCATCTGCTATTATACTAAATCTTATGCAGTATATTTTAACAAAAAGTCAAAACTCATTTTTAGAAGATGTTCAAGAATGGATGAAAGAGAAGATTATTGATTCTCAGGCGATTGATATTATTGAAGATACAGGAGATTATAAAACTTTATTAAAAGCAAATACAAATCAAAATATAGATAGCAATATTATGTCTTCTGCCGGATTTATAGATGTATTTGTTGATACAATAAGTGGATTTACTGAAAAAATTGAGAATTCTAATCAAATTTCTCAAGAAGTATTTATGAAAATTGCTGATAAATTAGAGCAAAATATAAATAAATCTGATAATGAATCAGTTTTATTAAAAAATTTAATTGAGGTTATGAAAGAATCAAATTTGAATCAATATTCAAGTTCAAAACTAATAGAGGAATCATTGCAAGAAATTTCAATGGTAATATTATCTCAGCATAAAACTATTAAGAAAAGCTTGGAATTACAAGAAGAAAATAATAAATTATTAACTAATCTGATTAATAATTTAGAGAATAAGTAATCAAAATGGCTCAAAAATTTGAAGAAGAGTTTAATCCATGGCCGTCTTTTGTGGATTTATTTTCATCTGTAATTTTAGTTTTATTACTATTTCTATTGGTTGTACTTGCTAATCTTGGTTATTATGCACAATTTAAGTATAAAATATCATATACTGGTTCGATATCTTCTGATGATTTAATTTTAAAAGATAGTAGTTCTTCTGAAAATAGAGTTGAAGTTCAATCTTCAAATAGTAGTTCCGCACCAAATTCAGATTTAAATATTCAAATAATAAAAGAACAAAAGCAGATGGTTTTAGCTCTTGAAAATCAAATAAATTCAGATCCTATAAATGTAAAATCAGCAGAAGGTTCAGATGAAGTGGTTTCTTCTGGAGTTAATGTAGCCGATAAAAAAGAGAATACAACAGAAGTCCAAAATATGATTACAGCAGAGGATTATTTGATTGTTACCTATAAAGCTGATGAACTATTTGTTGATGATATAATTTCTAAAAAATTAAGGGATTTTTTAAATAAAGCAAAAGTTAAGTACCCAAAGCATGAAATAGTAATATATTCATATGAGATAAAAAATGTATTAAGCGCAACAATCTCAAAGCAAATATCATTGGCTAGAACAATGAGTATAAGAAATTTAATCAAAAAATTTGGATATGAAAAAAAAGACATTAAGATAGATTTAGGAACAAAACCAGAGATAAAAGAAGATATAGATCCTAAAAATGGATATATAGTAATTAAAATTGTAAAGTAGAGTATATGAATAAACAACTGATATTTATAACTATTTTTTTTGGTATTCTTTTAAGTGCAAATGAAGATGCATTTATTAAAAACTATAATGAAAATTTAAATATAGCTGAACCTGAAATATTGAAAAATAATTATTTCTTTGAAAATAAAGAGTATTTAGATATTAGTAAATATAAAAAAGTATCTCTAATGGATGTTGTTTTAGAAACTATATCAAATAGCGATCTTCTAAAAGCTTCAAGAGAAAAAGTGATTCAAAGTGAACTGAAACTAAAAGATGCAATAGCTGGATACTATCCAACATTAAATTTAGAATCTGAAACTGGAAGAACGAAGTCAACAAGTTATGGTTCATCAGAAAAGTACAAATATTATGATGATAGAAATTTAAAATTTATTCTGAGTCAAAATATATATTCTGGTTTAGAAACTACGAATACTATTAAAAGTTTAGAAAAAAAACTTAGTGTAGAAAAAAACCAATATGAAATTTTATTGCAAGAACAGATAACAAAGGCTATAAAAGCATATTTTGATGTTGTTTTTTCACACAAATCAGTTTTAGCTAGTGAAAGAAATATGATAAAATTAAATAAAATATTAGAAATTATAACAATAAAATATGATAATGGAGCAGCAACAATTGGTGATTTAACAGCAATTAAAGCAAATGTTTCAAATTCTGAAACTCAACTTACAAAAGTAAAATCTAAACTTACAGAATCGATGAAGTATTATGAATATATTGTTGGAGAAAAGTATTATCAAACATTGCCTTATGAGAAAAATTTCAATATAAATATATCTAGTTTTGATTTGCTATATGAAAGAGCATTAACTAGAAATAGTACTATATTAAATTATTACAATTTAATTGAATCTGAAAAATTTAATCTTAAATCAAAAGAGTCTAGTTTCTCACCTAAATTGGATTTTGAAGTTTCATTGGATAATATTCTAGATCAAGAAGATTATAAAGGAAGAGAACAAGATTTAAATGCAAAGCTAAAATTTACTATGAACCTATACAATGGTGGAAAAGACCAAAACAAAATTTTAACTTCATATAGTTCTATTAGAGCTTTAAATTTTGAGTTAAATGAAGAGAAGAAAAAATTGAAATGGAATATTGCAAAATTATTTACATCAATTCAATCTACAAATGAATCTTTAAAAAGTAATATATCTGAGATTGTATCTCTCAGAAAAATGGTCGATGCTTACTGGGAAGAGTTTAATTTAGGACAACAAGATTTGCAATCTTTACTTCAAGGGTATAAACAATTAAATTCAGCAGAGATAGAATTAATAAAAAATGAAAGTAGTAATACAATAGATCTATTTTCACTTTTAGGCTATACGGGTGATTTGTTGTCATTTTTTGATTTAGATCCTGTACACCCAAAATATATCGATTTTTCAAAAAGTAATTATTCTCAAAATGTTTATATTGATGATAAGTTTTTGAATGAAAAGGAGAGAAATGAAAAAGAGTACGAAAAAAGGAAAGATGAAGAGTTTAAAAGATTATTAGCCAATCAAAAACTAAAAGATATTAATATAGATAATTTTATTAAAAACTTTATGCTGGCAAATGATGAGTTTTTTACACTTGAAATTGGAAAATTTAAAAACAATAAAGAAGCTACAGATTTTATTAAAAATAATAATTTAGATATGAACTCATTTGCTTTTGATATTATAGAAAATTCAATAGTTACTTCAAAAATTTCTCATGGAATTTTTTCAAATATGGAACTTGCAAAAGCTTCTAAAGATAAACTATCTGAAAAATATAAAAATTCACAAATTATAATAAAGAAAATAAAAGATGTAAAAAAACATTATAGTGAATATATTTCTGGATTAAAAATAAATCTACCAAAACCAGAAATTAAAATTATAGAAAAAATAAATACTATTGAGAAGATTAAGCAGAAAAAAGAGAGTGTTTTTGTATTTGATCAAGATATTATGAATAAATTCTTAAATGCTGATGATGATTTATATACTATTCATATTACATCTTTTAGTGAAAATAAATATTTAGAAAATATATTATCAAATAATATCAATTTATATTCAAATAGTTATGTTTATACATATTCTAATGGAAGAATATTAATTAGATGGAATTATGGGATTTATAAAACTTATGAAGATGCCCAAGAAGCAATAAAAGATTTGGGCGAAGTTGTAAATAGTTATTACCCTGTAGTACAAAAAATTTCAAAAGAAAAAGAGTTATACAATTCATATCCTAAGCCAAAAGAAGAGGATATAAAAGAGGTAGAATTTGAATATATTGATGTTTCATCTAAAACAGAATACAAAGACGTACCAGCTTCAAATAATAAAGAGTTAAATAACTCATCTCAAGAAGACTATTCTAATACTGGTACTAGATGATGAAGAAAAATATAATAAATAGAGCTTTAAAAAATATTATTTTTTTAATATTAATATTTTCTTTTATTCTATTTTTATTCTTTGGTTTATTTTTCAATGATTTTAAAGAAAAATTATTTATAAATGCAAAAAACAGTTATCAATTAAATATAGATAAATTTACAAAAAATCTAGAAGAAAAAGTCATTTTGTTTGATAAAGAATCTATTGAATTGCTTGTTAGTGATGCAAAAGGCACAGGTTTTATTCAAAATATTAAAATAAAACTTGATAAGTATATTTTTGATAAAGATACTCTAATTTTTCAAACAAAAACTTTTAACGATACCTCTTGGAATTTAGCAGATGTTACAATTGATACAAAATTTGGAGAAATTCAAAAAATAGAGAATAGTCAATTTTTTGAATTTAAACCATCCAATTTATTTAATTTTAATGAAAAATTAATACTAAAATATCAATTATTTAAGAATAATGAAATTAAGAGTTTTATTGCACAAATAGATTTGAATTTACTAGAAGAAAAAAAGATAGAAAAAAAAGAGATAGATTTTTTAGGAATATTTGAACATTTTTATAATCTAAAAATTGATGATATTGTAACAAAAGATTTAGTTTTAAAGGATATAATCTATGGAACAGTAGAGTTTACTCTTGATGATTACAAACTTAAAAAAGAGGTATATGATTATTTTATTAAACTATTATTTTTAGCTATAGTCTTGTTTGTTCCAGCAGTTATTTTTATGTTTTATTATAATAGATACTTAGATAATAAATATATAGTAAAACCAATAAAATATTTAGATAAAGTCGTATCGGATTTAATTGAAAATAAATTTTCTAATATTGATAATAAAATGTTTGAAGATAGTGTTGAGTATAAAAATTTGGTCTCTAATATTTCAAAATTATCAAACAAAATAGCTTCACTGGTTAATGAGTTGAATATAAATAAGGATACCTTAGAAAGAAATCTATTAGTAGATAGTTTAACAGGATTATATGATAAAAGAATGTTTGATATTGATATGAAAAGTATGTTTGTTTCATCTGTTGAAGGATATATCTTTTTGTTAAAGATTGCTAAATTAAATCAAATAGAGAAACTAAACGGTACACTTAGAACAGATGATTTTATTCTATCTTTTGTAAATATAGTAAATAATGTAATTCAACTTTATAAAGATAAGTCTATCTCTTGTTATAGATTTAATGGTTCAGAATTTATTATTCTAGCAAAAGAGCTCAAATATTTAGAAGCTTTAGATTTTGCTGATAAAATAGTTGCTAACTTAACAAATAATATTTTTAAAGCATATGAGTTGCCTTCTGATATATTTCATATTGGTGCCGTTCCTGTTGATCAGTATGGAACTATAGACTCTATTTTAACTCTGGTTAATGAAAGATATTCAAAAGCTCTTTCAAAAGGTAAAGATGGCTATGATATTTTAGAAGAGAGTAGAGGAAAAGAAGAGATTAAAAAAAATGAAATGAAAGTTAAAAAAATTATTGAGCAAAATGATTTTGATATTTCATTTGTCTTTGATAGTTACTCTTTTGGTGGAGAACTTTTAATGAGAGAGTTAAAACCAAATTTAAAAGATGATGATAATAATATTTTTCCTATTGGACTTTTTGTTGCTGTTAGTGAAAAACTAGATTTAAATAGAAAATTTGATACAGAAGTAATTTTAAAAGCAATTGATTTTATAAAAAACAATAAAATAGATTATAAAATAGCCATTAATTTATCAATTAAAACAGTTTCAAATCCAGATTTTATAATATTTTTAGAAGATTTAGTTTCAAAAAATGAAGATTTTGTTAAGCATATTGTATTTAGTATAACATCTTATTCTGCTTCAGCATATAAAAATATTTTTATAGATTTTGTAGCACATTTAAATAGAATTGGGATTGAAATTTTAATAAAAAGATATAAAACAAAAGAGCTTTCTTTGGATGAATTAGCTAATATAAGAATAAATTATATAAAAATTGATAAAGAACTAACACAAAATATACATAATGATGTAATTAAAAAGCATAAAATAAAAAATATTATTATTTTTGCCGAAATAAATGATATTAAGGTATTAGTAGAAAATATTGAATCTGATAGAGATTATTTATATTTAAATAAATTAGATTTATATGCAGTTAATAGGTAGGGGTATATATGAATAAGTTTTTTATTTTAATTATTTTAGTTATATCTTCAATTGCTTCTGAGGATATGAAAAATTTTACGACAAATAGAGTATACAAAAATATATCAAAAAATGCTATATTTGATTCTGCTAAAACACTTTTTAATATTTCTAATGAAAATAATGGTAATAAAGATTTTATATTAGATTCTTATATTGATAAATTAGAGATAACTAAGATAAATTTTAAATATAATGTAATTAATACAGATATTATTTTAGATACATGGATATTGGAATTAAATCAATTTGAAAATGAAACAAGAGCAATTCTTACTTTCATAAGAAAAGATGCGTTAAATGGAGAAAATATTAAAGAACTAAATAATAATGTACATAATCTTTTTTGGGATAGAGTTGATTATATTTTGGGATTAAATAAAGATTGGAAAAGTTGTAGTAGTTATTTCAGTTTTAATTTCTTTAATAGTTTTTGTAATAACTATTTTGTAAATTCCAAACCAGAAGATAGTTATATTTTAAATAATATTTCTATTTCAAAAGAAAATATAAAGTTAAATACTGTTGATAATATAAAAACTAATATATTTGATAAAACAGATTTAAGTTCAAAGTATAATAATGGTATTTTTAATCAGAGTGAAAATATTGAAGAGACTAATTTTAAAATTCCAATTTTAGCAGAAGATATTTTACAAATAAAAGAACAAAAAAAAGTTAAGACTATAAAACTTGAAGAAGAACCAAATCAAGATTATTTTAATGATAAAGATATTACTAAATTTAAAGAAGGTTTAGAAAATATTATAAATAAAAACTCTGAAATAAATTATACTAATTCAATAAAAACTCTTTTTGAAAACACTGATTATAAAGAAAATAGTGAAGTTGATTTAAAATTAAAAGAGAATAATAATGAAAATTAAAGGAAATTTATGAAATTAGTTTTGTCTATATTTTTATCTATAATAACTTCTTTGTATGCTATTACTTTTGAGGAGGCAATAGCAAATTTTAATTCAAAAAATTATGTTGAGGCTTATGACCAATTTAGTGAATTAGCATTGGATGATGATGCAAATGCTCAATATAATATTGCTTTGATGAATTATAAAGGTTTAGGAGTAAATAAAAATTTAAAATTAGCATTTTTTTGGTATGAAAAAGCTGCTTTAAATGGAAACTTTGTTGCACAAAATAATTTAGCTCATATGTATTATTTAGGAGAAGAAGTAAAAAAAGATTTAGCATTAGCTGAAAAATGGTATAAAATTTCTGCTGAATCTAATTATCCTCTTGCCCAACTTAATTTAGGTTTATTATATGATTCTAGTTCAAATGAAGAGAAAGTAAAAGAAGCATTTTTTTGGTATCAAAAAGCATCTGAACAAGGTGTAATTATTGCACAAAATAACCTAGCAAAAATGTACTATACGGGAAGAGGAACTAAATTGGATAAACAAAAAGCATTATATTGGTTTGAAAAATCAGCAGCAGCTTCTAATCCCATTGCACAAGCTAATTTGGCAATGATGTATCTAACAGCTGACGGTGTTACAAAAGATATCAATAAAGCGATATTATTATTAACAAAATCAGCAGAACAAAATAACTTATCCGCAATGATTAAATTAGCAGACTTATACGGTAAAGGTAAAGAAACATCTTTAGATTATGAAAAATCTTTTTATTGGTATAACAGGGCCTTGGAATTCAATAGTACAGCAGCAATATTTCACGTGGGTTTATATTATTATCATGGCTACGGAGTTCCTAAAGATATCAAGAAAGGTATTGAATTTATTAAAAAAGCAAGTGATAAAGGTTACAAAAGAGCAGCTAGTTTCTTGAAATTATTGAATGACCCCGAAAATATAGACACAAATTAATTCAGTTAATTAAAATAACAATTTAGAGAAAATTGTAAATAATTGAAG
>ERZ650300.1802-NODE-1802-length-11886-cov-15.706449_pt1 | contig 11886 bp, 9 predicted proteins | sample MGYA00376236_ERZ650300 | MGnify/ENA primary metagenome ERZ650300 (study PRJEB26733, sample SAMN07839303) | wastewater metagenome | biome: urban; feature: wastewater treatment plant; material: waste water | place: USA: North Carolina | collected 2016-04-28 ... | reverse complement strand
ATACCGGCCTGTCACGCCGGGGGTCGCGGGTTCGAGTCCCGTCCACTCCGCCAATGCCCAGTAAAATATCGCCACCGCCAGGTGGTTTTTTTACGTCCTCACGCCAGCGGTGTTCTGCCGCATCCTGTTTTTTCCGACTTTTCGTTTCCGGCTGTCTTGCTCTGCGTGGTTTTTTTATCCACTTGCCATGCAAACGAGTGCTCTTCACGACAGGCGAGCAATTTCTCGCGTGCGCGCTAGAATGGAATCAGAAACACGTCATTCAGGCCATGTCCGGCGTGTTTCGCCACCATAACAGCCCGTCGGCGCAGGAGATTCGCCACGGGCGCACAATGAGGAGATTCAGTCATGGATGCTCTGTTTCACCCCCTGCCAACCAGCCAACTGCCCGTCAACACCGATTTATTGCATCTGGACGAACGTCCGGCCCGCCCGGTGACTTACGACAGCCCGGCACTGGAGGTGATGACCGACCTGCGCGTGCTTGATCCGGTCAGCATTGCCGAGGACGCCACGCTGGACGCTGCGCACACGCTGATGGTCAGCCGCGCCATTCGCCTGCTGTTTGTCACCGACGGCGACCATCACCTGACCGGGGTGATCACCGCCACCGACGTGCTGGGCGAGCGGCCGATGCAGTGCATCCATCAGGATGGCAAGCGCCACACGGAAATCCTGGTGCGCGACGTGATGACCCCGCGCACCCAGCTGGACACCTTGCAGCTCAAAGACGTCAGCCACGCCAAGGTGGGCCAGCTGATCGCCACCATGAAACAGCTGGGCCGTCAGCACACCCTGGTGGTGGAGCACAACGCCCACACTGGCCACCACGAGCTGTGCGGGCTGTTTTCCACCTCGCACATCGCCCGCCGCCTGGGCGTGCCGCTGCACTTTATTCGCGTGCCGCAGACGTTTTCCGAAATTCAGCACACGCTGACCCACCCGGCCTGAGCGGGTTTTGCCCGCCAGGGGCATGCAGACAACACCGCCATTTCCAGACGAGTGGGCATGGCGGTTTTTGATTTTGCCGGGTTTGGCGCCTGCTTTAGCGTTCAGCCGCCACACAGTTCGCCGATGATCTGGCGCAACTGCGCGGCGGTTTCGCGCGGGCGCTCCAGCGGAAACAAATGACGGCCGGGGTGTTCGTATAATTTCAGGCCAAAACGCCGGCAGGCAAAGCGCACATCGCTGGGGCGCATCACCTCGTGGCGGCTGCACGCCACATAGGCGCCGGGCACCGCCAGCCGGCCGCGATAGGCGGCAAAGCTGTGCGGCAGGGTGGCGAAAATCCGGCCTTCGATCTGCGGCTGAAAGCGCAGGCGCACGCCGTGCTCGCTGGCGTCGGCGCCGTGTTCAATATAATCGCGCAGCGCCTGCGGCGAAAACTCGGCAAACAGCGCCTTGCCGGCAAAATGCTGCACCGCGCTATCGGCGTCCGGCCAGTGCGCGCGGCGGCGCAAGGCCGCGCCGGCCGGGGTGATGCGCTCGGTTTGCCCCAGCAATTTGCCCAGCCAGATCAAGCGCCCGCGCCAGGGGTTGAACAGCGGCGCATCCAGCAACACCACGGCGCGAAACGCCTGCGGCCGGCGCAGCGCCGCCAGCAGGGTGATCACCCCGCCCAGCGAATGCCCCACGCCAATCACCGGCTGGGTGTAACGCGCTTGCAGGGTGTGCAGGGTTTCTTCCACCAGATGCGGCCAACTGTCGGTCACCGGATAGCGCGGATCGTGGCCGATCATGTCCAGATAGCCCATGTCGTAATCCGGCGATAGCTCAGCAAACAGCTGGCGGTACACCGGCGCCGGAAACCCATTGGCGTGAGAAAAATGAATGATGTCGCGCATGCTTTGTGAGCTCCCTGTCTGGCGGCCGATTGCGCTTGGCGCGGCGCACAACACCCGCCTGGCCTTGCCGTATTTTTTGTACTGTCTGCGGTTGTGCGCCTCTGCGCTGAGGAGGGTGAACAGCGCTTATGCACTCAGGACCCGTGTCGGCCTGGCCTGGCGATAAGGTCGTCACACTGGGCAAGCAAACAGTTGTTTTAATTTCTCCGCCAGCATTGTAAACACCTCAACGCAGTTCCCGCCATGGCGGCGGCAAATCTTGCTAACATCATGCTCTCCCGCCGCTGCCTCTGGAGCTGTCATGATGCGTCCCAACCCTGCCGACTGGCTGGCCTTTCACGCCCACACCCGCCCGCAGGCGCGCGCGCTGGCTGCGCCAGCCGAGGGGGTGCTGTATGACTACGCCAGCCTGCATGCCCGCGTCGAGCGCCTGGCCGGCGGCCTGGCCGCGCGCGGGGTGACGGCCGGCGCGCGGCTGGCGGTGCTGGCGCTGAATCACAGCGACACCCTGTGCCTGACGCTGGCCTGCGCCCGGCTGGGCGCCATGCTGCTGCCGCTGAACTGGCGGCTGACCGCCAGCGAGCTGCAATACCAGCTCGACGACGCCGAACCAGCCTGGCTGTGGCATGACGATGCCCACGCCGCGCTGGCCGGTCAGCTAAGCGGCCCGACATGCGCGCCGCTGGCCACGCTGGACGACTGGCTGGCCGCGCCACTGCACCCCACGCCAGACATCGACCCGGAAACCCCGCTCTTGCTGCTGTACACCTCGGGCACCACCGGCCGGCCCAAGGGCGCCTTGCTGTCGCAACGCATGCTGGCGGCCAATGCTGACAACACCGCGCTGTCCTGGGATCTGTCCGGCGCGGACAGCAGCGTGGCGCATGCGCCGTTTTTTCATACTGGCGGGCTGAATGTGCTGACCCTGCCGCTCTTGCAGCGCGGCGGCTTCAGCGTGTTGCTGCCGCGTTTTGACCCCGGCCAGGTGCTGAGCGCCATCGTTAATTGGCGCTTGAGCGTGCTGTTTGCCGTGCCGACCATGTTCCAGATGCTGGCCGACCACCCCGACTTTGCCGCAGCAGAACTGGACAGCCTGCGCTTTTGCATCTCGGGCGGCGCACCCTGCCCGATTCCGCTGATCGAGCGCTGGGCGGCGCGTGGACTGACCTTCAAGCAAGGCTACGGCCTGACCGAAGCCGGGGTGAACTGCCTGACCCTGCCAGAAGCCTACGCGGTGTCGCATCGCGGCTCGGTGGGCTTTGCCAACTGGGGCACGCAAACGCGCATTGTCGATGAGGCCGGCCAGGATGTGGCCGTGGATCAGGTGGGCGAGCTGTGGTTGGCCGGGCCGACCTTGTGTTCTGGCTACTGGCGGCGGCCAGACGCCAGCGCCGAACTGTTTGCCGGCCGCTGGCTGAAAACCGGCGATCTGTTCCGCCGCGACGCCGCCGGTTTTCATTATGTGGTGGACCGCAAAAAAGACATGTATATCAGCGGCGGCGAGAATGTCTACCCGGCCGAGGTGGAAGCCGCCATCCAGCGCCACCCCGGCGTGCGCGCCGCCGCCGTGGTGGGCGTGGCCGATGCGCGCTGGGGCGAGGTGGGCCATGCTTTTGTCGAAATGACCACTGGCCTGACCCTGGACATCGACGCCTTGAATGCCCACTTGGCCAGCTGCCTGGCGCGCTTCAAGCGCCCGCAGCGCATTGAGCAACTCGACGCGCTGCCGCTGACACCCTCGGGCAAGGTGCACAAGGTGGCGCTGCGCGCACGGGCCGGGGGCTAAGCGCCGTTCACCCGCCAGTGGCTGCGTGGGATTTGCGGTGCAGCCCAATCATCCCGTAAAAAAAACGGCGATGGGTATCCAGCCCATCGCCAAAGTCCAGCGGCATGTCATCTGTCGAGGCCAAGCCACTTTCCGGGGTATCTGCGCCCAGGCGGCCGCCTGGGCGGGGTCAAGCTTATGCTTGCTGCTCAGCAGTGCGTGCCGCCGCCGGCTGGGCGTGGCTGTCTTGCTCGTGCAGTTCCACCAGCGGGGTCGGATCGTCCAGCTCACGGGCCAGGGTGGCCTTGTCCAGCGAGTTTTCCCAGCGCGCCACCACCACGGTGGCCACGGCGTTGCCAATCAGATTGGTCAGCGCGCGGGCTTCGGACATAAAGCGGTCGATGCCCAGAATCAGCGCCAGACCGGCCACCGGGATGGTGGGCACGGTGGCCAGGGTGGCGGCCAGGGTGATGAAGCCCGAGCCGGTGACGCCGGCCGCGCCCTTGCTGGTCAGCAGCAGCACGCCGAGAATGGTCAGCTCTTGCGTCAGCGTCAGGTCGATGCCGCAGGCCTGGGCAATAAAAATCGCCGCCATGGTCAGGTAAATCGAGGTGCCGTCCAGGTTGAACGAGTAGCCAGTGGGCACCACCAGGCCGACTACGGTCTTGTCACAGCCCAGTTGTTGCAGTTTTGCCATCAGTCGCGGCAGGGCGGATTCGCTGGAGCTGGTGCCCAGCACAATCAGCAATTCTTCGCGAATGTACTTGATCAGTTTCCAAATCGAAAATCCGTTGGCCAAGGCAATGCTGCCCAGCACGCCAAACACAAACACCACACAGGTGAAGTAAAACGTGCCCATCAAGGCCGCCAGCGAGGACAGGCTTTGTACGCCATACTTGCCAATGGTGAAGGCCATCGCGCCAAAAGCGCCAATCGGAGCCAGCTTCATGATGAAGCCGATCACCACAAACAGGCCGTGGGAGATTTGCTCCAGCAGATTCACCACCGGGCGGGCGCGCTGGCCCAGCGCCGACAGGGCAAAGCCAAACAGCACCGAGAACAGCAGCACCTGCAGAATCTCGCCTTCGGCAAAAGCGCCCACCACACTGTTGGGGATGATGTGCATGATGAAGTCCACGGTGGACTGTTCGCTGGCCTTGCTGGTGTACTTGGCCACCGCGCTGGCGTCCAGCGTGGCCGGGTCAACATGCATGCCAGCGCCGGGTTTGACCACATTCACCACGATCAGGCCGATGGCCAGGGCCAAGGTGGTGACCACTTCAAAATACAGCAGCGCCTTGCCGCCCACCCGACCGACTTTTTTCATGTCTTCCATGCCGGCGATGCCGGTGACCACGGTACAGAAGATGATCGGCGCGATCATCATTTTGACCAGCTTGATGAAGCCATCGCCCAGCGGCTTGAGCGAAGCGCCGGTTTGCGGCCAGAAATGACCAAGCAACACGCCCAGCAGAATGGCGACAATCACCTGGAAGTAAAGAGAACGGTAAAACGGTTTGCGGGACGTCATCGGCGCGGACTCCGGAGGGGCAAAAAACCCGCCGCCGCGCCAATCAGGGGGAGCGCGGCAGCGGCCACAGTATTGCGGGTAACCGGCGGCGATATTGCGCGGATTTGTTGCAATGTGAAATTAGGGCTGCCCCTATTCGGGAAAACCCTAATGAACCGTGATTCAGACGATGGCGCTGCGCTTGACGAGCCCCCACAGCTGCGGCATGCTTGGCCGCACATTCAAACCAACGTTTGAATTTCGCCGATCCGGCGAACCCGAATTGCGCACACGGCGCGCAATGCACGCGCCAGGCCATCGAGTCAACACGAGGAAGATAGAGGAGACCTAACCATGCAATTTGCCACTCGCGCGCTGTGCCTTGCCGCCAGCCTCACCCTGTCGTCGCTGGCGCTGGCCAATAACGACTCTCCGGTGGGCACCTGGAAAACCATCGACGACGAAACCAAGCAGGCCAAGGCGCTGGTGCAAATCAGCGAATCCGGCGGTGTGCTCACTGGCAAGATCATCAAGCTGTTCGCCAACCCGGACGCGCTGTGCGACAAATGCGACGGCGAGCGCAAAGACAAGCCGGTGCAAGGCATGACCATTCTGTGGGACCTGAAAAAGAACGGCGACGCCTGGGAAGGCGGCAAGATCCTCGACCCGAAAAAAGGCCAGGTGTACAGCAGCAAGGCCAAGCTGGTGGACGGCGGCGCCAAGCTGGAAGTGCGCGGCTTTATGGGGGTGTCGCTGCTGGGTCGCTCGCAGGTGTGGGAACGCCAACCGTAAAAAAACATCACCTGACGCGCCAGGCGCTGCGGGGCGGCAGCCTTGGCGCGACGATTCAGCCTGACGGGCGCTGCGGCGCCCGTTTTTCAGTGCGGCGGCCACACTCGGCCTATCCGGGCGAGCTCGCATCACCGCATTCATCCATGTCTGCCCACCCCGCTGACCCGCGCCAACACGGCGCCAGACAGCGGGGCGAGCATACTGTGCCTGTCAGTCCGCCAGGGCTGACGCAGGGGAAAACGAGCCAGCGCCCTCTCCCGCCGGCTCGTGCATCAGTGGGGTTGAAACGGCGTGACCGGCGACAAACCGGCGCGCCGTTTTTTTTGCTGGCATGGGTACAATAGCCGCATGAAAAGCTCCCGCCTGACAGTCGCGCCGGCCACGGCGCAAAAGCTGGCCCGTCTGGGCCTGGTCGAGCCGATGGATCTGGTGTTGCACCTGCCGCTGCGCTACGAGGACGAAACCCGCATCACCGCCATTGCCGACGCCCCCTATCAGCACAGCGTGCAGATCGAAGGCGAGGTGCGCCAGTGCGAGGTGCGCCGGCAGCCGCGCAAACAGCTGCGCGTATTGCTGGCCGACGCCAGCGGCGCGGTGTGGCTGCGCTTTCTGCATTTTTATCCCAGCCAGGAAAAACTCTGCGCCGTCGGCCAGCGCCTGCGCGCGGTGGGCGAGGTGCGCCGGGGGTTTCAGGGTGACGAAATGGTGCACCCGAAAATCCACGCCGTTGGCGACAATGACGTGCTGCCCGAGGCGATGACCCCGGTCTACCCCACCGTGCAGGGGCTGAACCAAAGCACGCTGCGCCGGCTGATCGGCCAGGCGCTGGCGCTGGAAGACCTGTCCGACACCTTGCCGGCGGCGCTGCGCGCCGAGCTGGCCCTGCCCGACTTTGCCGACGCGGTGCACACCCTGCACCACCCGCCGCCCGACTGCGCGCAGCAGGCGCTGGCCCTGCGCCGGCTGCCGGCCTGGCAGCGGCTGAAATTTGACGAGCTGCTGGCCCAGCAACTGGCCATGCGCATTCTGTATCGCCAGCGCCGCCATGGCGGCTCGCCGCGCCTGTGCGGCGATGGCCGGCTGCGCCAGGCCTTGCTGGCGCAGCTGCCGTTTGCGCTGACCGCCGCCCAGCAGCGCGTGCTGGCCGAAATCGACGCCGACCTGGCCAGCCCGCACCCGATGCGCCGGCTGTTGCAGGGCGATGTCGGCAGCGGCAAAACCGTGGTGGCGGCGCTGGCGGCGCTGACCGCCATCGAGGCCGGTTATCAGGCGGCGCTGATGGCCCCCACCGAGCTGCTGGCCGAGCAACACTACCTCAAGCTGCGCGACTGGCTGACCCCGCTGGGGCTGACCGTGGCGTGGACCTCCGGCAGCCAGAAAAAAAGCGAACGCCAGGCGGCGCGCGCGGCGATGGCCAGCGGTGCGGCGCAGCTGACGGTGGGCACCCACGCGCTGTTTCAGGACGACATCGACTTTGCCCGGCTGGGGCTGGCGATTGTCGATGAACAGCACCGCTTTGGCGTCGGCCAGCGTCTGGCGCTCAGCGGCAAGGGCGGCGAGCCGCACCAATTGATGATGAGCGCCACGCCGATTCCGCGCACGCTGGCGATGAGCTACTACGCCGACCTGGATGTGTCGGTGATTGATGAATTGCCGCCGGGGCGCACGCCGATTGTCACCAAGCTGATCAACGCCGCCCGCCGTGGCGAGGTGATGGGCGCGGTGGCGCATGCCGTGGCGCAAGGCCGCCAGGCGTATTGGGTGTGCCCGCTGATCGAAGAAAGCGAAACCCTGCAATTGCAAACTGCGGTGGACACCCATGTCGAACTGCAAGCCGCGCTGCCCGGCGTGGCGGTGGGCCTGGTGCACGGGCGGATGAAAAGCGCCGACAAAGCGGCGGTGATGGCGGCGTTCAGCCGCAACGAGGTGCAATTGCTGGTGGCCACCACGGTGATCGAAGTGGGCGTGGACGTGCCCAACGCCAGCCTGATGGTGATCGAACACGCCGAGCGCATGGGCCTGGCGCAATTGCACCAGCTGCGCGGCCGGGTGGGGCGCGGCGCCGCCGAAAGCCGCTGCGTGCTGCTGTTTGAAGCGCCGCTGTCTGACCTGGCCAAGGCGCGGCTGAAGGTGATGTACGACACCACCGACGGCTTTGAAATCGCCCGCCAGGATTTGCAGCTGCGCGGGCCGGGTGAGTTTCTGGGCGCGCGACAAAGCGGCGCGCCGATGCTGCGTTTTGCCGACCCGGAAGCCGACCAGCCCCTGCTGGACGTGGCCCGAAACTGGGCGGCGCGCCTGCTGGCCGAACACCCGGACGCAGTAGACGCCCATTTGCGCCGCTGGCTGAGCGGCAAAGAGCAGTTTCTGCGCGCCTGAGCGCAGCCCATCCTGATGTGTGGCGACAGCGCAGCGGCCGCCAACCCCTTTTGTGCGGCGGAAATCCCGCCGCACAAGCCGCCAACGGCCTGACCCTGGCCGTTTTTACGCCATTTTTACACCCGCCCTCCCAGTCTTGATCCTGTCTTTACGCCGTGCCGCCTAGAGTGGCAGCGTCGATTCCCGACAGGAGAATTTCATGAACGATCTGATCTGGCTGACCGTGTTGCTGGCGCTGTACGCCGCCACCCGCGGTCTGGTGACTGTCTGCGCGGCGCGTCAGCGCAAGGGGGCGTGATGGATGCGCTGACGGTGTGCGCCGGCCTGCTGGCGCTGGGGCTGGCCGTATGGCTGATTCATGCCCTGCTCAATGCGGAGGACATCGGATGTTGACCGCATTTTTTTGGTTGCTGGCGCTGTTCATGGCGGTGCTGACGCTCAGCGTGCGGCCGATGGGCGCCTGGCTGGCGCCGCTGGCCAGCGGACAGGCGCCGGCGCGGCTGGCGGGGTTTGACCGCGCCTTGCTGCGCCTGATGGGCGTGCGCGACACGGCGATGGACTGGCGCGAATACGCCCGCGCCGTGCTGCTGTTCAGCCTGCTGGGCGCGCTATTGCTGTATGTGCTGCAACGCGTGCAGGGCTGGCTGCCGCTCAACCCCGGCCAACGCGGCGCGGTGACGGCGGATTCGGCGTTCAACACCGCGGTGAGCTTTGTCAGCAACACCAACTGGCAAGGCTACGCCGGTGAGGCGAGCATGAGCCACCTGACGCAGATGCTCGGGCTGACCGTGCAGAACTTTTTGTCTGCCGCCACCGGCATTGCCGTGGCCTGCGTGCTGATGCGCGGCTTTGCCCGGCGGGAAACCCGTAACTTGGGCAATTTCTGGGTCGATCTGACCCGCATCAGCGTATACCTGCTGGCGCCTTTGTCACTGCTGCTGGCGCTGGCGCTGGCCAGTCAGGGCGTGGTGCAAAGCTGGGCGGCCACGCTGCCGGTGGCCACGCTGGCCGGCGGCGAGCAAACGCTGACCCTGGGCCCGGTGGCCTCGCAAGAAGCCATCAAGCTATTGGGCACCAATGGCGGCGGGTTTTTCAACGCCAACTCGGCCCATCCGTTTGAAAACCCCAATGAGCTGAGTAATTTCCTGCAAATGCTGGCGATTTTTTTGATTCCAGCCGGGCTATGCCATGCCTTTGGCCGAGTGGTGGGCGACCGCCGCCAGGGCTGGGCGCTGTATGGGGCGATGGCGCTGCTGTTTGTGCTGGCGGCCAGTGCGCTGGCGCTGGCCGAGGCGCAGGGCAACCCGCTGCTGAACGCGCTGAGCGCCGACGCCAGCGTCGGCAGCCTGGAAGGCAAGGAACTGCGCTTTGGCGCGGCGGGCTCCAGCCTGTTTGCCGCCGTGACCACGGCGGCCAGCTGCGGCGCGGTGAACGCCATGCACGATTCGCTCACCCCGCTGGGCGGCATGCTGGCCATGTGGCTGATGCAGCTGGGCGAAGTGGTGTTTGGCGGGGTGGGCTCTGGGCTGTACGGCATGCTGGTGTTTGCCGTGCTGGCGGTGTTTGTCGCCGGGCTGATGGTGGGGCGCACGCCGGAATACCTGGGCAAAAAAATCGAAGCCTTCGAGATGAAGATGGTGGCGCTGGTGATTTTGCTGTCGCCGGCGCTGGTGCTGCTGGGTTCGGCGCTGGCGGTGGTCAGCCAGGCCGGGCTGGCAGGGCTGGCCAATGGCGGCGCGCATGGGTTTTCTGAAGTGCTGTATGCGTTTTCTTCCGCGGCCAATAACAACGGCAGCGCCTTTGCCGGGCTGTCGGCCAATACGCCGTTTTATAACGGCCTGCTGGGGGCGGCAATGTGGCTGGGGCGCTTTGGCGTGATCGTGCCGGTGCTGGCGCTGGCCGGCGCACTGGCCGCCAAGAAAACCCTGCCGCCGTCGGCCGGGGCCATGCCCACCCATGGCGGGCTGTTCATTGGCCTGTTCAGCGGCGCTGTGCTGATGGTGGGCGCGCTGACCTATTTGCCGGCGCTGGCGCTGGGGCCGATGGCGGAACACCTGGCGCTGTGGGCTGGCCGCTGAGCGCCGCGCGCACAATTAAGGAAATCATCATGACGCAACACACTCTGCCGCTGTTCGACGCCGCGCTGCTGCGCCCGGCGCTGCTGGACGCCTGCAAGAAACTCTCGCCCCGCGCCCAACTGGGCAACCCGGTGATGTTTGTGGTTTACCTGGGCAGCCTGCTGTGCTCGGCGCTGTGGGTGCAAGGGCTGCTGGGCCACGGCGACGCCCCCACCTGGCTCACTGGCGCGCTGGCGCTGTGGCTGTGGTTCACCGTGCTGTTCGCCAACTTTGCCGAAGCCCTGGCCGAGGGGCGCAGCAAGGCGCAGGCGGCCAGTCTGAAAGGCCTGAAAAAAGCCGCCTGGGCCAAAAAACTGGGCGCGCCACACCGCTACGGCGCGCCGTTTGCCACCGTCGAGGCCGGTGAGCTGCGCAAAGGCGATGTGTTCATCGCCCAGGCGGGCGACATCGTGCCCTGCGACGGCGAAGTGCTCGAAGGCATCGCCGCCATCGACGAATCCGCCATCACCGGCGAATCCGCCCCAGTCATCCGCGAATCCGGCGGCGACTTCAGCTCGGTCACCGGCGGCACCCGCGTGCTGTCGGACTGGGTGGTGGCGCGGGTGACCGCCGATCCGGGCGAAACCTTTATCGACCGCATGATCGCCATGGTGGAAGGCGCGCGGCGCGGCAAAACCCCCAATGAAGTCGCCCTGACCATCCTGCTGCTGGCGCTGACCCTGGTGTTTTTGCTGGTGACCGTTGTGGTAGCATTTGCCATTTTAAGCTTTAACCTGCAGGGCGGGCTGGAGCGCATTACCAAATATATGATGTCGGCGCTTCTGGTGCTGATGCTGGTGTTGGCGATCCACAGTTTTACGCTTTCCGGCGCAAAGGATGGGCTGGCTTTTTATCTGATTCCGGACCTTTCCAAAATATCAGGTACAATGATTGTAAAAGCAATGAATCAGGCGTTTTTCACGTTGTCGGTCGGTATGGGTGGCATGGCGATCTTTGGAAGCTACATCGGGAAAGAGCGTTCCCTTTTGGGAGAATCCGTAAATATCATTGTTTTAGATACGTTTGTAGCAGTTGTTGCAGGCATGATTATGTTTCCTGCCTGCGATACCTATAATCTTGAAGTGACTGCGGGACCAAGCCTTTTGTTTGATACGATGGCGAGTGTGTTTAACCATATGCAGGGCGGACGCTGGTGGGGTGCGCTGTTTTTCCTGTTCATGGTGTTTGCCGCCATGTCAACAGTATTTGGAGTATGTGAGAATCTGCTTGCCATGATCCGGGAACTGACGGGCTGGTCACGTCCGGTGGGATGTATTGTCTGCGGGATTGGGACGTTTCTTGTGGCATTGCCAACGGCGTTGGGGTACAGTCTGATTCGTTTTCAGCCGTTTGCAAAAGGCACGGCATGGCTGGATTTCTGGGATTTTATCGTATCCAACAATGTGCTGCCCCTCGGCTCCCTGGTGCTTACTCTGTTTTGCTGCAACAGCTTTGGCTGGGGATGGGAGAATTTCGTAC
>ERZ650300.1799-NODE-1799-length-11896-cov-3.983447_pt1 | contig 11896 bp, 8 predicted proteins | sample MGYA00376236_ERZ650300 | MGnify/ENA primary metagenome ERZ650300 (study PRJEB26733, sample SAMN07839303) | wastewater metagenome | biome: urban; feature: wastewater treatment plant; material: waste water | place: USA: North Carolina | collected 2016-04-28 ... | reverse complement strand
GGAGAAATTATCGAAGCCTATTTAACCCATGCAACCGATGATTTGATAACACTATCTTGGTCTGCTAGAGAACCTAAAAAAATAGGAAAAGGAAAAGAAACAGTTGATAAAAAAGCTGAAATTCCTTACGAAAATATAAAAGAAGCAATTGTTATAGTATCATTTTAAAATAAAGAGTTGACATGGAAAATATTGCATTAATTGAATCGTTTTCAGAATTTAAAGACGATAAACTCATCGATAGAGTTACACTAATGGCAATTTTAGAGGAAGTATTTAGAAATGCTTTAAAAAAGAAATATGGTTCAGACGATAACTTTGATATTATCATCAATCCTGATAAAGGAGATATGGAAATCTGGAGAAATCGTGTGGTGGTGGAAGATGGAGAAGTTGAAGATGAAAACTCTGAAATTTCATTATCTGAAGCAAGAAAAATTGAACCAGATTTTGAAGTTGGGGAAGATGTTTCTGAAGAAGTGAAATTGTTTCAATTAGGAAGAAGAGCAATTTTGGCTTTACGTCAAAATCTAATTTCTAAAATCCATGAACACGATAATACAAATCTTTATAAACAATTTAAAGATATTATAGGTGATATTTATACAGCAGAAGTGCATCATGTTCGCCCAAAAGCTGTAATTTTGATGGATGATGAAGGAAATGAAATTGTTTTACCAAAAGAAAAGCAAATTCCAAACGATTATTTCAAAAAAGGAGATAATGTAAGAGGGGTTATTGAAAATGTTGAATTGAAAGGTAATAAACCTCAAATCATCATGTCAAGAACTGCTCCTGAATTCCTTGAGAAATTATTCGAACAAGAAATTCCTGAAGTATTTGATGGTTTAATTACTATCAAAAAAGTAGTTCGTATTCCAGGTGAAAAAGCAAAAGTGGCAGTAGATTCTTATGATGATAGAATTGACCCTGTTGGAGCTTGTGTAGGAATGAAAGGTTCTCGTATTCACGGAATTGTTCGTGAATTAGGTAATGAAAATATCGATGTAATTAATTATACAACGAATGCTCAGTTATATATTACAAGAGCATTGAGTCCGGCAAAAGTTTCTACAGTTAAAATCAACGAAGAAGCTAAAACGGCAGAAGTATTCTTAAAAATTGAAGAAGTTTCTAAAGCTATTGGTAGAGGTGGAAATAACATCAAATTAGCTAGTTTATTAACAGGTTATGAAATTGACGTAATCAGAGAAGGTGTTACTGAAGAAGAAGATGACGTAGAATTAAGAGAATTCTCTGACGAAATCGAAGCTTGGGTAATTGAAGAATTTGAAAAAATCGGTTTAGATACAGCTAGAAGCGTATTAAATCAAGATGTTGCTGACTTGGTGAGAAGAACAGATCTTGAAGAGGAAACTATTTTAGATGTAATGAATATATTGAAAGAAGAATTAGAAGGATAATTCTCTAACCAAACAACACAACAATACAAAGAATTTTAAAAAGGTTATATGTCTGAAGAAAGAGTAATAAGAATAAACAAAATTTTAAGGGAGTTAAATATTTCTCTTGATAGAGCTGTGGATTTTCTAAAAGAAAAGGGTCATGAAATTGAGTCGAGTCCAAATGCTAAAATATCTCAAGAGGAATACAAAGTCTTATGTGGTCAATTTTCTGCTGACAAAGGGAATAAGGTAGCCTCTCTTGAAGTGAGTGAAGAAAAGAGAAAAGAGAAAGAGGCGCTAAAACGCGAACTTGAAAAAGAACAAGAGGCGAAACGTTTGCAGGAAGAAGAGCGTCAAAGACAAGAGATTATCAAAGCTAAGGCAGTTTTATCTGCTCCAAAAGCAGTTGGTAAAATCGATTTAGATCCTAAAAAACAAGAAGTTAAGTCTGAAAAACCAGTTTCTGAAGAAAAACCTGTTGTTGTGTCAGAAGAAAAGCCTGTTGTCGCTGAAGTTAAGTCTGTTGAAGCAAAAGTTTCAGAACCAGTTAAAACGGAAGTTAAAGAAGAGGTTCCTGTTGTTAAAAAGGTTGAAGTTGCTAAACCAGCCAAAGAGGTTGAGTCAAAAGTAGAAACTCCTTCTGAAGAAGTAGGTGAAGTAAAAATTGAAACACAATATCAAAAGTTATCAGGAGCTACTTTCACGGGTCAAAAAATTGATTTATCTCAATTTGATAAACCTAAAAAGAAAAAAGAAGATCCTAAAAAAGATTTTAAAAAGCCTGGAACTCCTCAAGGTCAAAATGCTGGTGGAGCAAATGCGGCTAATAATAAAAACAAACGTAAGCGTATTGTTAAACCAGGTACGCCTGGAGCTCCTGGAACAAACAATAACGCTGGCGGACCTAAAAAAGAGTTTGTTAAAGGTAATGGAGCAGGAGGTTTTAATAAAGGTAAAAAACCAATTATTCAAAAGGTAGAGCCTTCTGAAGAAGACGTTAAAAACCAAATTAAAGAAACTCTTGAAAGATTACAAGGTAAAGGAAATAAATCAAAATCGGCTAAATACCGTAGAGATAAAAGAGATTCACACCGTCAACGTGTGGATGATGAATTGCAAGCACAAGAAGAAGGAAGCAAAACATTAAAGGTAACTGAATTTGTTACTGTTGGTGAAATTGCATCTTTAATGGATGTGCCAATTACAAAAGTAATCGGAACATGTATGTCGCTTGGAATTATGGTTACCATGAATCAACGTCTTGATGCTGAAACATTATCTATTGTTGCAGATGAATTTGGATATGAAGTGGAATTTATCACTACAGATATTGAAGAAGCTGCTGAAGTTATAGAAGATAATCCAGAAGATTTAGTACACAGAGCGCCAATTGTTACGGTAATGGGGCACGTTGACCACGGAAAAACATCTTTGTTAGATTACATTCGTAAAGCAAATGTTATTGCCGGTGAGTCTGGAGGAATTACACAACATATTGGAGCTTATGGAGTAATTTTAGAAGGAGGAGAAAAAATTACTTTCTTAGATACACCAGGTCACGAGGCTTTTACTGCTATGCGTGCACGTGGAGCTCAAGTAACAGATATTGCAATTATTGTGGTAGCTGCCGATGATGACATCATGCCTCAAACAAAAGAAGCAATCAGTCACGCTCAAGCAGCAGGTGTACCAATGATTTTTGCAATTAATAAGGTAGATAAACCAAATGCAAATCCTGAAAAAATCAAAGAACAATTGGCAGGAATGAATTTGTTAGTTGAAGATTGGGGTGGAAAATATCAATCGCATGATATTTCTGCAAAATTTGGTCAAGGTGTACCAGAATTATTGGAAAAAGTATTGTTAGAAGCAGAAGTTTTAGAACTTACTGCTAATCCAAATAAACCTGCACTTGGAACAGTTGTGGAAGCACAATTAGATAAAGGAAGAGGTTATGTGTCAACTATTTTAGTACAAGCAGGAACACTTCGTATCGGAGATTATGTTTTAGCTGGAAAAAATCATGGTAAAATTAGAGCCATGTTTGACGAACGGGGAAATCAAGTAAAAGTTGCAGGCCCGTCAACTCCGGTATCAGTATTAGGTTTGGATGGTGCGCCAACAGCTGGTGATAAGTTTAATGTTTATGAAGATGAAAGAGAAGCAAAACAAATTGCTGCAAAACGTACGCAATTGCAACGTGAGCAATCTGCAAGAACCAAGAAGCATACAACGCTTGCAGAACTTGGACGTCGTATTGCACTAGGTCAATTTAAAGAATTAAATATTATTATCAAAGGAGATGTTGATGGTTCTGTAGAAGCATTAGCAGATTCATTCTCTAAATTGTCTACTGAAGAAATTGAAATTAAAATTATTCATAAAGGTGTTGGGGCTATTACAGAATCTGATGTATTGTTAGCTTCTGCATCGGATGCTATCATTATTGGATTTAATGTTCGTCCTCAAGGAAATGCAAAACAATTAGCTGAAAAAGAAGAAATCGATATCCGTAACTATTCAATTATTTACGACGCAATTGACGACTTAAAAGACGCTATGGAAGGAATGTTATCTCCAGAAATGAAAGAAGAGATTACAGGTACTGCCGAAATTAGAGAAATTTTTAAAGTAACTAAAGTTGGTTCTATTGCAGGATGTATGGTTACTGATGGTAAAATCTTCAGAAATTCTAAAATACGTTTAATTAGAGAAGGAGTTGTAATTTACACTGGTGAATTAGCTACTTTAAAACGTTTCAAAGACGATGTTAAAGAAGTTTCTAAAGGATACGATTGTGGTATGCAGATTAAAAACTACAACGATATTCGTGAGTACGATTTAATCGAAGGATTCCATGAAGTGGAAGTGAAGAAAAAATTGAAATAATTCAATTATAAGCAATAAAAAAAGCCATTCAAATGAATGGCTTTTTTGTTTTTATTTGTTTTAATTAGAAGGTTTGATGATTAATGCTGTTGGATATTTTTTCTTAATATCTACCATTGCGCGTTCTACTTCTATTCTTGTTTTAAAGTTTCCAATCCATACTTTATAGTTGGGGCTGTTGAAAATAATAGTTCCGTCAAGATCTTTGAATTCTTTTTTAAATTCTTGTAATTTCTTTTTTGAATCATCGCTATTTCCATAAAAAATTTGAATTTTATAAGCTTCATTTGAGGCTAATCCAACATTTATTTTTCTTTTTTCTTTTAATATTTGCTCAAACTTTGGGTCTTGATTAACTGTGGTCTTAATTTCCTGAGCATTTGTTTTTACAAAGAAAATTGTTGATAGTATTAAGAAGAACAATAAGTTATGTTTTTGTAATTTTTTCATAATGATTATAATTTAATACAAAAATACAATTTCATTTTATAACGAGATGGTTTAATATTATTTAGAACAAATATAAATTACATTTTAAGATAAAATTAAGGTTTTAATAATAGTTCGAATATTGTATTTTTGTCGGAGTTTTGAAAAAATAACGTGTTGTTTTTAGATAAGGTATATCTAAAAGTATACCAAATTAAGTCGATAATCATTTTAAATATGAAAAAGGTGGGTAACCATAAATCGTTTTCAAAGATTTTCTTCAGTGTAGCATTCGTGCTAGTAACTTCTTTATCTGCGTTCTCTCAAGATGCGGCAAAGGGTAAGGAATTATTTAATACCAATTGTGCAGCATGTCATAAATTAGATGCAAAAGCTACGGGTCCAGCACTTCGTGGAGTTGAGGCTAAGTATGACAAAGAATGGTTGTATAAGTGGGTAAAGAATAGTGGAGAATTAATCAAGTCAGGAGATGCTCAAGCTGTAAAAGTTTTTGAAGAGAACAACAAAGTTCCAATGACTGCATTTCCACAATTGTCAAATGAAGATATTGACAATATTATAGCATACACTTCTGAGCCTGCTCCTGCTGCACCTGCTGCGGTTCCTGGAGCGCCTGTTGCTGCAACTGGTGATGTTGCTGCTGATGATTCAGGTGTTTCTAATAATGTTATATTAGGGGTGCTTTCGTTAGTGATGATGATGTTGGTTGTAATGTTGTTCTTGGTGAACAACATGTTGACTAAAATCGCTGGTGCTAAAGGATTAGAGGTAGCTCAAAAAGATCGTTCAATCATGAATATCTTTAAAGCTTATGCTAAAAATCAGTTCTTAGTGTTGGTTTCAGCAATCTTGTTATTGTTGGTTTCTGCTTATTTTGCATACGGATGGATGATGCAAATAGGTGTTGATCAAGGATATGAGCCAGTACAGCCAATTCACTATTCACACAGAATTCACGCTGGTGAAAACGGAATTGACTGTAAATACTGTCACTCTGCTGCAAGAGTTGGTAAACATTCTAACATTCCTTCGTTGAATGTTTGTATGAACTGTCACAAAAACATTAGTGAAGTTGCTGAAACAACTGCTACGGAAGAACATTCTAAAGCGTTCTATGATAAGCAAATAGCTGCATTGTATGAAGCTGTAGGTTGGGATAAGTCTTTACAAAAATATACAGGTAAAACGAAACCGGTGAAATGGGTTAGAGTTCATAATTTACCTGATCACGTTTATTTTAACCACTCACAACACGTAACTGTTGCTGGAGTTGAGTGTCAAACTTGTCACGGTCCAGTTGAAGAAATGGAAATCATGAAACAACATGCTCCATTAACAATGGGATGGTGTATCAACTGTCACAGAGAAACAAATGTGAAAGTAGAAGATAATGCTTACTACAAAAAAATCCATGAAGAACTTTCTAAAAAATACGGAGTATCTCAGTTAACTGCGGCTCAAATGGGAGGTTTAGAATGTGGTAAATGTCACTATTAATAAAATAATTTAAGAAGCTAATATACTATACAATGGCATCAAACAAAAAATACTGGAAAAGTGTTGAAGAACTAAACGAAAATAGTTCTATTGTTGAGACGCTAAGAAACAACGAGTTTGTGGAACCAATTCCTGTTGATGAATTTTTAGGAGATAAAGAATCTTTATCTGCTTCGTCAACTACTCGTCGTGACTTTTTAAAATATGTTGGATTTAGCACGGCTGCAGCTTCATTAGCAGCTTGTGAAGGTCCTGTTGTAAAGTCAATTCCTTACGTAGTTCAACCAGAAGAAATTATTCCTGGTGTTGCTGATTATTATGCAACAACAATGGCTGATGGTTTTGATTTTGCTAATATTTTAATCAAAACTCGTGAGGGTCGTCCTATTAAAGTAGAGAACAATAATTTAGAAGGAGCAAAAACTGGAGCTAATGCAAGAGTTCATGCTTCTGTTCTTTCATTATATGATAGTTTACGTTTGAAACAACCTAAAATTGCTGGTAAAGATGCAACTTGGGCTGACGTAAATACTAAAGTTAAAGCTAGTTTAGAAGATGCTAAAGCAAAAGGTGGAAATGTTGTAGTGTTAACAAATACTATGGCAAGTCCTTCAACTGATGCTTTAATTGCTTCTTTAGTTGCTAAATATCCAACAACTAAACATGTTGTTTATGATGCAGTTTCTGAATCAAACGCTTTAGATGCTTTTCAAGCAGTTTACGGTGTAAGAGCTTTAGCTAATTATGATTTTTCAAAAGCAGATGTTATCGTTTCTGTTGGTGCAGATTTCTTAGGAGATTGGCAAGGAGGAGGTTTTGATGCAGGATATGCTCAAGGTCGTATTCCTAAAAACGGAATGATGTCTAAACATATTCAAATTGAGGCTAACATGTCTTTAGCAGGTGCTAATGCAGATGTTAGAATTCCAATGACAGTTGCACAACAAAAGCAAGCTTTAGCTGATTTATATTATGCTGTTGTAAGTGGGGCGCAACCTAAAAATGCTCAAATTGCTAAAGTTGCTAGCCAACTTAAAGATGCTAAAAATAAAGGTGTTGTTGTAACTGGTTTAGATGATGTTAATGCACAATTAGTGGTTTTAGCTATCAACAACGCATTACAATCTGAAGCTTTTAATCCTTCTGATGCTATTCTTACAAGAAAAGGTGATGCAAAAGCGGTTTCGCAATTAGTAGCTGATATGAAGGCTGGAAAAGTTCATACTTTAATTATGAGCGGAGTTAATCCAGCATATACTTTAGCAAATTCTAAAGAGTTTGTTGCGGCTTTAAAATCAGTTAAGCTTTCGGTTTCTTTCTCAATGAAAGAAGATGAAACTTCAAGTTTAACTACAATTGCTGCTGCGGCTCCACATTATTTAGAGTCTTGGGGAGATGTTGCAATTACTAGAAGTAATTACAGCATTATGCAACCTACGATTCGTCCTTTATTCAATACAAAACAGTTCCAAGATGCTTTATTAACTTGGACAGACAATACAGTTGCTTATTACGATTTCTTAAAATCTTTCTCAGCTACTTCTTTAGCAGGAAAGTCTTGGAATCAAGCAGTTCATGATGGTTTTGTTGCTTCTGTGGCAAGTCCATTAACTGCAGCTTCTGCTGATTATGCTTCGGCAGCTTCGGCTTTAGCACAAGCAAAATCTTCTAATTTCGATTTAGTATTATATTCTAAAGTTGGAATGGGAGATGGGCAACAAGCAAACAATCCTTGGTTACAAGAATTCCCAGATCCTATTACAAGAGTATCTTGGGATAACTACGTAACTATGTCTAAAGCAGATGCTGAAGCAAATGGATTTAAAAACTGGAATGTAGCTAATGGAGGTTTAAACGGAAGTTATGCAACTATTAAAGTAGGAAATGCTACTTTAGAAAATGTACCAGTAATTATTCAACCTGGACAAGCTAAGGGTACTTTAGGTTTAGCTTTTGGATATGGTAAAAAATTAGGTTTAAAAGAAGAGATGCAAGTAGGTGTTAATGCTTATGCTTTATACGCTAACTTAAACTCGAATCAATCTGCTACTATTACTGTTGCTGATGGAGAGCATGAATTTGCTTGTGTTCAGTTGCAAAAAACATTAATGGGTAGAGGTGATATTATCAAAGAAACTACATTAGAAGTTTTCAATACTAAAGATGCTAAAGTTTGGAATCCAGTTCCAATGGTGTCATTAGATCACAAACCAACAGCTGCTACAGAAGTTGACTTATGGGATTCTTTTGACAGAAGTGTTGGACACCACTTTAACTTATCTATTGACTTAAACGCTTGTACAGGATGTGGAGCATGTGTTATTGCATGTCACGCTGAGAATAACGTACCAGTTGTAGGTAAAGCTGAAGTTAGAAGAAGTAGAGATATGCACTGGTTACGTATCGATAGATACTATTCTTCTAAAGAAACTTTCGCTGGTGATATTGAATTAAAAGAGTCTGCTGGTGGATTAATGAATTCTATCGATACTTTCTCAAGTATGGAAGATCCTTCAGAAAATCCTCAAATAGCTTTCCAACCAGTAATGTGTCAGCACTGTAATCACGCTCCTTGTGAGACGGTATGTCCAGTAGCTGCAACATCTCATGGTAGAGAAGGTCAAAACCACATGGCATACAACAGATGTGTTGGTACTCGTTACTGTGCTAACAACTGTCCATACAAAGTAAGACGTTTCAACTGGTTCTTGTATAACAAAAACAGCGAGTTTGATTATCATATGAATGATGATTTAGGTCGTATGGTTATCAACCCAGATGTGAATGTACGTTCTCGTGGAGTTATGGAGAAATGTTCTATGTGTATCCAAATGACTCAAGCTGTTAAATTGAAAGCAAAACGTGAAGGTAGAGCAGTAGGTAAGGATGAATTCCAAACAGCTTGTTCTGCAGCTTGTTCAAGTGGTGCTATGAAATTTGGAGATATCAATGATTCAGAATCAGATGTTGCTAAATTAGTAGAATCTGACAGAATGTATCATTTATTAGAGCACATCGGAACAAAACCAAACGTGATGTACCACGTGAAAGTTAGAAACGATAAATAAGTATTAATTAAAGAAACAATATAAAGGATTATGTCGTCTCATTACGAAGCACCCATTAGAAAACCTTTAGTAGTAGGAAGTAAATCTTACCACGATGTAACGGTAGATGTGGCTAGACCTGTAGAAGGTAGAGCAAACAAACAATGGTGGACAGTATTTTCAATCGCATTAGCCGCTTTCCTATGGGGATTAGGTTGTATGATTTATACCGTTACCACTGGTATTGGAACATGGGGATTAAATAAAACAGTAGGTTGGGCTTGGGATATCACCAATTTCGTTTGGTGGGTAGGTATCGGTCACGCCGGAACTCTTATCTCTGCCGTATTATTATTATTCCGTCAAAAATGGAGAATGGCTATTAACCGTTCTGCAGAAGCAATGACGATTTTCTCGGTAATGCAAGCAGGTTTATTCCCAATCATTCACATGGGTCGCCCATGGTTAGGTTACTGGGTATTACCAATTCCAAATCAATTCGGATCATTATGGGTTAACTTTAACTCACCATTATTATGGGACGTATTCGCAATTTCTACTTATTTATCAGTATCATTAGTTTTCTGGTGGACTGGTTTATTACCTGACTTTGCTATGCTACGTGATAGAGCAGTAACTCCTTTTACAAAAAGAGTTTATTCTATCCTTTCTTTTGGATGGTCTGGTAGAGCTAAAGACTGGCAACGTTTTGAAGAGGTTTCTCTTGTATTAGCTGGTTTAGCAACTCCTCTTGTACTTTCTGTACACACGATTGTATCCTTTGACTTTGCTACTTCTGTAATTCCAGGATGGCATACAACAATCTTACCTCCATACTTCGTTGCTGGAGCGATTTTCTCAGGATTTGCAATGGTAAATACTCTTCTTATTATCATGAGAAAAGTATCTAACTTAGAAGACTATATTACAGTACAACATATCGAATTAATGAACATAGTAATCATGATTACAGGTTCTATTGTAGGTTGTGCTTATATTACGGAGTTATTCGTAGCTTGGTATTCTGGAGTTGAGTACGAACAATATGCATTCTTAAACAGAGCAACTGGTCCTTACTGGTGGTCATATTGGTTAATGATGACTTGTAACGTAATTTCTCCGCAAGTTATGTGGTCTAAGAAAATTAGAACTAACATCATGGCGTCTTTCATCATCTCTATTGTGGTGAATGTTGGTATGTGGTTTGAGCGTTTCGTAATTATCGTAACTTCATTACACAGAGATTATTTACCATCATCATGGACTATGTTCCAACCAACTTTTGTTGATGCTGGTATTTACATCGGAACTATTGGATTCTTCTTCGTATTATTCTTATTATATTCTAGAAGTTTCCCTGTAATTGCTCAGGCAGAGGTTAAGACAATCTTAAAATCTTCAGGAGATAACTACAAGGCAGAAAGAGAACAACACGGTCATAATCATTCAGATAATCATTAATATCATGAGTAATAAAGTAATACACGCTATATATAATGATGATGATGTTTTAATGGATGCTGTTAAACAAACAAGAGCAGCTCATCATCATATCGAAGAAATATATACTCCATTTCCAGTTCATGGATTGGATAAAGCAATGGGGTTGGCTCCAACAAGAATTGCAATTGCTGCATTTCTATACGGAATAACTGGACTTTCAATATACACTGCTTTGATGAACTTCATTATGATTAATGATTGGCCTCAAGATATTGGTGGAAAACCAAGTTTTAGTTATATTGATAATATGCCTGCATTCGTGCCTATTATGTTCGAAGGAACTGTTTTTTTTGCAGCTCACTTAATGGTTATCACTTTTTATATGAGAAGTAAATTATGGCCATTTAAAAAAGCAGAAAATCCTGATGTAAGAACTACAGATGACCATTTTTTAATGGAAGTAGGTGTTCACGGAAATGAAGAAGAATTAGTTTCTTTTTTCACGAGTACAGGAGCAGTTGAAGTTAAAGTAATTGAAAAGCATTAAGAAGTAGTTATGAAAAGATTATATAAAATAGTAGCAGTGGTAGGTTTGTCTTTTATGGCAACTTCATGTTTCGATAAATCTAAACCTAACTATCAATTTTTCCCAAACATGTATGAAGCAGTTTCTTATGAAACTTATTCTGAGCATGGTGTTTTTAAAGGAGGAGTTGAAGCTCAGACACCTGTAAAAGGAACAATAAAAAGAGGTTTTGTACCTTATGAAATTCCGAATACTCCTGAAGGTTATGCTTTAGCAAAAGCTACTTTAAAATCACCACTTGATTCTTTAAGTTTAAATGCTGAAAAAGGGAAGGAATTATTCAATATTTATTGTGCAATTTGTCACGGTGAAAAAGGTGATGGTAAAGGAAACTTAGTAGTTAAAGAAAAATTCTTAGGGGTTCCTAACTATAAAGATAGAGAAATTACAGAAGGAAGTGTTTTTCACGTAATCACTTACGGTTTGAACTCAATGGGTTCTCATGCTAATCAATTATCGCAAGAAGAAAGATGGCAAGTAACAGATTATGTTTTAAAACTTAAATCAGAATTATAATACTAATACTTTTTGAAAATAATAGATATGTACACGTTTTCAAGTAAATTAAAAACTTTTTC
>ERZ650300.1792-NODE-1792-length-11910-cov-25.908730_pt1 | contig 11910 bp, 12 predicted proteins | sample MGYA00376236_ERZ650300 | MGnify/ENA primary metagenome ERZ650300 (study PRJEB26733, sample SAMN07839303) | wastewater metagenome | biome: urban; feature: wastewater treatment plant; material: waste water | place: USA: North Carolina | collected 2016-04-28 ... | reverse complement strand
ACGCTCTTCCGATCTTGTAGAGGAATTTTGATAATATAGTGTATATACAAAGTACATACTCATGTACGAGTTCATTTTGTGGGGGGGGATGAACTTTATTATATTGGTTCTTTGAAGGATTTGAGTTATGGCGATTGAAGACGTTTTGCGAGTTGATAATAGTGTTTTGATGAAATTAGAAAATAAACACAATGTACATATTGAAGAAGTATATGAATGTTTTTTGAATAATGATGGAAAGATTATTGAAGAAAAAAACCCAAGTCATATGACTGACCCATATTTGACGTTTTGGTTTATAGGGGAGACCAATGCGGGTAGATTGCTTAAAGTGGTTTACATAAAGTATCCAGATTTCTATCAATTGAAAAGTGCTTATAATGCTAATAAGAAGTGGATTAAGGCATTTAATGATGTAGTATATTGAATAGAGTATCGACAACTATAATGTTTTTTATGTATCCGTAAATTATAGTTGTCGAATCTCCTAGTAGAAAACCAATTACATACTTGGAAAACATTCTTGTCTTCACCTGCTTGAAAGATAAGATTGTTTTTTTTCACAAAAAATTTTAATTTGAAGGGAAAAATGGAATATATTCCTAGATTAGCTGTAAAAGATTAATCTGGGATATGCGCTGAGCTGAATTGGCACAATGAATAACAGATAATTAGAAACGCCAATTCATGCTAATAGGATTTAAAGCTTATACACTTGAGAGCTTTAAATCTGTTAAGGTACAGAGTATTAAAGGTAATACTCTCTACTAATTAATTTCAAGAGAGAGAACATTATGAGTATGAAGCACACTACACACCCTGTAAATGAAACTATTTCAGATAATAGCTCAGACAATTGGACAAAGATTTCAATTGACGGCGAAGAATCTTTAGTGCGTCCAGCTACTATGCACAAAGACCTTATTGAAGCTATTGCCGGTCGTAATGGTGAAAAGACACAGCTTGTTTCTATTCGTATGTCAGAAAGTTTAATTGAAGACTTGAAATGTATAGGGAAAAAAGAAAACTTAGGTTATCAAACACTAGCTAAGAATGTCCTTAAACGTTTTGTTGATGCTGAGTTGAGAAAAGAACTTAATGAGATAAGAGCTTTGAAAAGAAAAGTAGCAGAACTTGAAGCGAAAGTAGAGAAACAAGACAGAAAGCAGAAGCTTGCTTAATTTTTATTTGTAATAAAAGGCAGAATCATTGATATGATTCTGCCTTTTTCTTTTCTAAGACAAAAATGTCAGTCATAATCCAATTTTTAGCACATTTTAGCAGTTTTAAGAACGTGTCTTATAACACCCTAGCCTAACAATTTTAAAATACAAAATAAGGTGGTTTCTATGCGAATTTGAGCGTATCAAAAGCCAAAGCTAGGACTATCATTTCTATCGTAGATTGGTTGCGGTGGTTTTGGTGGCCCAATCTGAGGTGTTGGTGTGTATTGTGGTGTAGGTTGCGTGTATTTCTGGGTTAATTCCTTTAGGGGTTACCCCAGAATTCGGAGAAAATAGTACGCTAAGGAAATTATTCGAGTTTTAATACTCTCTAGCATAATTATTTCAACTAATTTAGGGTTAAAATTTATACTAAAAACCGTTAACATGTCTCAGTGGTCTAAACTTCCCATTCCCGACTTCAACGCTGCTTTTCCAGAGATAATCGCCAGTCAAATTAATATGCTCCCAACCCAGTGGTGACAGGTACTGAAGATGGCCATCATCAATTACCTGCCCTTGTTGTCGCAACGCATTCACCGCTCGCTCAATATACACCGTATTCCACAGCACAATCGCTGCCGTAATCAAATTTAAACCACTAGCTCGATAACGCTGGTGCTCGAAAGTATGATCACGCATTTCACCCAACCGATTAAAGAACACTGCACGAGCCAAAGCATTGCGAGCTTCACCCTTATTTAACCCTGCTTGCACCCGTCGACGTAGTTCTTTACTTTGTAGCCATTGTAAAATGAATAAACTGCGTTCGATACGACCAATCTCTCGTAATGCTAGTGCTAGGCTATTTTGCCTTGGATAGCTACCAAGTTTCTTAACCAGCAGGGAAGCCGTTGCTATGCCTTGTTTAATTGAAGTAGCCAATCGTAGGACAGCTGACCAATTTTCCTCAATCACCTTGGTATTGATTGTGCCACCAATGATAGGCTTAAGCATGGGGTAAGAATTATCGCCTTTTGGGATAAATAGTTTGGTTTCACCCAGATCTCGAATCCGAGGGGCGAATTTAAACCCCAGCAAGTGCATCAAGGCAAACACATGGTCGGTAAAACCTGCGGTATCGGTGTAATGTTCTTCCACCTTCAAATCTGATTCATGATACAGCAACCCATCCAATACATAGGTTGACTCTCGAATACCCACATTAATCAGCTTACTATGAAACGGGCTGTATTGGTCAGAAACATGGGTATAGACAAGTCTGCCAGGTTCTGAACCATACTTTGGGTTGATATGCCCTGTGCTTTGGGCACGACCGCCTGCTTTAAAGCGTTGCCCATCTGAAGATGAGGTTGTACCATCGCCCCAGTTATGTGCAAAGTCATTGGTCAATTGGGCATTCGTAAGCACACCGAGTGCTGACGCATAGGTTTCGTCACGGATATACCACGCTTGTAGCCAAGCAAGTTTAGATTCGGTGACACCAGGGCAGGATTCTGCCATTTTGCTATGTCCTAAATTAATGCCATCACTTAAAATGGTGGCAAGAAGTAGGTATTTATCTTTGGCTGTTTCATCTGTTTTTAAGTGGGTAAACTGATTGCTAAACCCTGTCCACTCATCAACTTCCAAAAGCAATTCAGTGATCTTAATAGAGGGGAGCATACGGGAAACTTTGGTAATTAAATTTTGAACGGATTCGGGTAATACGGCATCAAGTGGGGTGACTTTTAATCCTGTAGTCGCTTTAATAGTTGCTTCGGGTAATTCTTCGTCCTTTGCTAGTTTGTTGGTTTGTTTAAGTTCAGCACCTAGCAAGTTTAAACGGCTTTGCAAATAGGTTTTGCAGTCAGTTTCTATGGCAATCGGCAATTTCTTGGTTTGTAGGAGGGTTTCAAAGGTATTGGTAGTCATCAAATACTCATCAAAGGCTTTAAATTGCCGTGAGCCTTGCACCCAAATGTCGCCTGAACGTAAGGCGTTTTTGAGTTCAGAGAGTACGCATAGTTCGTAGTAATTTACATTAATACCGTTGTCGGTATGGATGAGTTTTTGCCACCGCTTTTTGATAAATTGTGTGGGTGGGTTATCAGGCAACTTGCGACTGCTTTTTTGATTCATTTCTCGTAATACGCCAATCGCTTGTAATAAACTCTCTGTACCACAGGTTGCGTAAAGTGGCAGCATATTAAGCATGGCAGGGGCATACAGACGTAGGGTCTTATAGCTATCGTGAATCCTTGGTAAAAAGTCAAAGTCATTAGGTTGAACTAGGCTTTGGGCATCTTCAACACTTTGAGTAAATGCTTCCCATGAGATGATATGCTCAATGGCATCAAATGGATTAACGTTTTGTTGTTTCGCTTGAATTAAAGCTTGACCAATAAGGCTGTACAGCTTAACTTTTTCATTAATCGATTTTCCTGCATTGTGAAAAACTTGCCGATGTCTATTTTTCGCTTGGTTGAAAATTCTACCAATAATGCGGTCGTGCAAGTCAATGATTTCATCGATAATAGTGGCTTTACTTTCTACCAGCAATGCAACCAACGTTGCATAACGCCGTTTAGATTCAAATTTAGCCAAGTCTGCAGGCTGCATTTGACTGCCTTCTCGGGCGATTTTAAGTAGGCGGTTTTGGTGTATCCGCCGTTCGATACCGTCAGGTAGTTCAAAGGCTAGGCAGTATTTTAGCCTGTCGATATGTGCTAGCATGTGCCGAGAGTTTGGTTTTAGTGGTGATTGGCGTAACCAACCAAGATGTGTGAATTTCGTACCGTCTTTGAGTTGTAGTAAGCCATCAAGTTTTTCTAAATGTGTTTGCGTTAAATCGATGGTTAGTCGTTCGTACAGTTCTTTATTAGCACGAATGATGGATTCAGCACAAATTTGTTCAAGGGTATTGATTGCAGGTAATAAAATTCGCTGTGAGCGAAGATGATTAACAAACTGTTCAGCAAGCAATATTCCTTTATCGGTATCTAGAGCCAACTCAGTAAGATAATTGACATAGGATTGGTAGTTGAGATGGGAAAATGTCTGAAAGCCAAATCGTTGTTGTAGTTCTATTAGATGCTCCCGTCTGGTAATTTCTCTTAATCCATAACTCTCCCAGGCATTCGGTGATATATTTAATTGCTGTGCCACATAGTTTAACAGGTGGGGATACGGGGTTTGCTTAATCCCTAATATGATGCCAGGGAATCGCATATAACAAAGCTGTATAGCAAAACCTAACCGATTGGCATCACCACGGCGTTGTCTGATGATGGATAAATCGCTTTCACTAAAGCTGTAGTGACGGATAAATTCTGCTTGATTGTCTGGGAGTGCAATGAGTGACTGTTTTTCAGTGATAGATAAGATGGACCGACGGGGCATAGCAAACAAACCTTGCTAACATGATTAATTGAGGAGAGTAACACCTTTGGCAACTTTGTAAATGGTTGCTCGGCTAACGCTAAAACGTTTGGCAATTTCAGTGGCTGAGCTATGGCGGTCGCTCATCAATTGGCGAATCATTTGTTTTTCACTGTCGGTGAGTTTTTCAGGTCTTCCACCTAAGCGACCCCGAGCACGAGCTGAACTTAACCCCGCTTGGGTCCGTTCTAGAATGAGTTCTCTTTCAAATTCAGCCAGGGAGGCAAATAAATGAAAGGTGAGCTTGCCTGATGTGGTGCTGGTATCAATGCTTTCTTTGAGGGAAACAAGCTCACAGCCCATGGCTTGTAGTTGATTGACGATATTGATAAGGTCTTTGAGATTACGACCTAAACGATCCAGCCGCCAGATGTAGAGTGTGTCACCTGCTCGTAAGGCTTGTAGGCAACTTTCTAGTTGAGGGCGTTTGTCTTTGACGGAGGAAACTTGTTCTTGAAATATTTTCTCGCATCCACAGTTTTTTAACGCATCAAGTTGTAAATCTAAATGCTGGTCAAGGGTTGATGTGCGAGCATAGCCGATTTTCATAAATGCCTTTATGATTGTTTATAAAGCAAAATTTATGGCTTTATTATACGCTAGTTAAACAACAAGTTGATATACAAAAATGAGAGAAAAAAGACGCTAAATTCAAGCAAAAATAAAGTGTCTATAAAACCGACGTTTTTTAGACACCTTGACCTTTATCAATTTTAAAAATACTCGACTAAATTCCTTAACGTACTATTTTCTCCGAATTCTGGGGTAACCCCAGTTAGCACAGCTGGAACAAAAGACAGCAAGGTTAAAGGATAGAATTAAGAGACAAGATACTGCGGAAAAGGTGGTGATTGGTGGGATGATGTTGGCTTATGCTCGTAAAAGCCCTACCAATGCAAAACGCTTGCTTGATATTATGCATAGTGAGTTAAGGGAGCAAGATTTAAAGCGGGTTGATAGGGCTAAAAATGAGTTGTCTTTAATCGTTGGTAATAATGAATTGGCAAATGCTAGTCACAATCAGTTTGCTAATTAGTGGGTGAGTAGCCTTCACTGATTAGATAAGGCATATAACTGGATACTTTGCTGATATCCCGTTGTAGTTCCTTAGATATTCTGCTGATAAAAGGTTTGGAATCTTCGCCAATTTTTGCAAATTTGCTACCAAAATTTGTGTTGTTGGCAAGTTTACTGGCGAAGTAGTCGGCTTGTTTTTGTGAGAGCAGTTTTATTTCGTTGTCGGTTGCTCCGTTCACCCAGTCGATGGTGTTGGGGTCACGCTCAGTTTCGCCTTTTTTCTTTTTGGTTTTTATGGTTTTGACAGCGATATCTTCAAAGGTAAAAACTAATTCGGACACTATTCGCCCTTTTTTATTTTGGGTGTATTTAATACGAAAAGGGGTATGTTGATGGATATCTGCAATGGCTCTATCAATGACATAGCGTTTAAAATTGAAAAACTCTGGGTAGGTTGCAACACAGTTAAATTTTTCTCGTAGGTACTCGATGGTATAGGCTTTTTGTTTGTGCTGTTGGTGCATACAGCTCGCTATTAGTTCAAATAGGATAATGCCATAAGTACCTAAATTCACTATCATCTGCCGTTCGTATTTAGTAAACGGGTTGTTTCTATCGAAGATTGTGAGCATTTCTATAACACGGTCATCTAACCGAATTTCTAATGCTCCTTCATTTTCCAAATAACGGCATTCTGATACCCAATTTGCCCCAACTTTCACTTTGGTATTTTTATAATCTTCCCAAAAATAAAATACTTTTTCTAAAATACTATCTGCAATTTTTGCAAATTCACCATAATATTTTTTACTTTTTATAGCATATTGCTCCATAAAATCAATCACATAAGCTTTAAATACTCTTTGCTTAGGATTACTATCAATCGCTTTACGCACAATAGGAGATAGAAACATAATTAACCGTCGCTCATTGAGTTCAAGGTGGCTAATAGCGTTCAGTAATCGGTTTTGTATGACTATCCATTGTTCGCCATAAACCCTAGTAACAGTTTGTGATTTAGTAGTGGCAACTTCTTGAACTGGTGGTGGGGCAGTAACGATGGGCGGAATAATGGCTTTTGATAATAGGTCTGTGCTTGATGTATCTTTGGATTTTTGAACAGCGGATTTTTCCAAGGTTCTTTTGATAGTCATTTCTAAAAATAGCGATCTTTCTCGTTCACTGCTATCTCGAAAAATATTATCAAATGAACTCATAACGTTCATTACTTCTTGGATTTCATCAAAACTAAGGGCTGACATATCGACTTGCATAGTCTAATTCCAAAAAAAATTATTGGACTTAATTCTATTTTATGTTTACGAAAAATGAAAGATTTTATTTCGTAAATACCCCCTAAAATTTCGCATATGACCCCCTAAAATTTCGCATATGACCCCCTAAAATTTCGCATATAGAAGAAACTTACCCCTTTCTATCCCAGTAATCTCATAGCTTCTAGCGATTTTTAAAAAAAGGACAAAAGCTTTTAAAAAGTATTAAAAATAATAAAGAAAGAGTTTTTGCTGAAATGAAGTAAAAAATGGAATATTGATTACAATTTATAAATATTATTTCAGAATTTTTTGGTTTATGTTACTTAACATAAATATGGTATTTAGTTATGAAAAAACAAAATTTAATTATTATAGTTAGTGTTGTCTTATTTATTTTCTTTCTAATAGCATTAGTGAAATATTTTCGAGTATCTGATAATCAGCAGACAAACTCTACGATGATTGGTATTCAGCAAAAGGCTACAGATAAAAATGGTACGCTAACGCCGATGAATAATGGCATTACACCAAGTAGTAATGTTGCAGTTAGTTCTTTTGATAACACTGGAAATAAGAATAGTAAGACTATGTCAAATGAAATTAATTTTGTACCAAATACAAATTGGAGTGATAAAACTCTAAATATTAATGGTAAGCAATTAACATACAGATTTGGCGAAGGTAATCCACCAGAAGTAGCTTTGAACCCTGAACAATATTTACCAAAGGGAGATAAAGATGGTATTCCTTATGTCACACCGAAAGCAGAACAACAGTTAAAAGAATTTTTGTCTGATAAAAATTTACCAGAACTTTTAAATAAGTGTGCTAATTTTGTCAATAATCAAGTTATTGCTCAAAATCCTAATGTGCCAAAAGAACAATTAGTTGCACTAATGAGTAATAGTGATTTTGATATAGAAAATTATTTAGTTATTGATAAAGAAACAGGTAGAAAAACAATTAACCCAAATGTTGATTATAAAATTAATGATTTTCTAAATACTTTGAATAACCCAATGGAACGGAATCCCTTAGTCACGCAGTGTTTTGGTTTAAACAGAATGGATGATTTCAATAAAATTCAAAGTGAATTTCACCAACTTGGTCGAGAATACACAAACACTGGAGCTGGTATTAAAGGCAGTGAATGGAATAAACAGTTTGAAAAATCACAAAGCTCTCAATAAGGAGATTTATGATGAAAAAGGTAGCATCAGTAGTTCTAGCGTTATTAGTAATATCTGTAAGTTCCCATGCAGATGCCCCTAGAAAATCAGCATGGAATCCTACTAGTGCAACTAACTATGCTCTAAAATATGCTAAAAATCCCAACCCTAATTATATTTTATTTCCAAACGATTGTACGAATTTTGTTAGTCAAATAATGCGTGCAGGTGGTTGGAAAGACACGGCTACAAAACAATCAACACAAGATTCTAGTTGGTATTATAATAGTAAAACTAGTTACTCTCAAACATGGTCTACAGCTCATGGACTAAGAAACCGTTTAAATAATGGATATGAATTAGGAGCTGAAAAACTCTCTCGCAGTTTTGGAGGAGTTGGAGGAGCTTACTTAAATAGTAAAATAGCAAAAGGTGATGTGGTTTTTGCTGATTGGACTGGTGATGGTCGATACGACCATGCGATGAGCGTTGTTGATAAATCATATGCTGATACTACAGTTGCATATCATAGCAATAATGAAGATAAAGGTTCAATGGTTTCAATCTCTGCTCAGAACCGTTTTGCTAGCTTTGAAGCATTTCATATTAGTTAACTGTCATCACTACATTTTAATGCCCTTATCTTGCTAAATAAGGGTATTTTTTTCATAATTATATAATCATTACTTTCCCATTGACCTTTGCCAAGAGTTGGGCAAACGACAATAAGCCGTCTTATCACCTATTGAACTTTGCCCATAATTACATTGCTCAATCAGTACCTTCACACAAGCCACCCCATCACAGCGTTTAAAATCTGCCCCTGTCTCTCGCTCTACCAAAGCAAGCTCCGCCCTACGTTCTTTGATTTCCTCTAATGATGGAGTGTAAGCACCCGACCATCCCATCTATCACATACTTAGAAAATGCGAGATAGTGTCCACTAAAATTTTAAGTGGACACCAAAATGGCACAAATAAGCACCACCAAAACAAAACGACGTACCTACAGCAAAGAACTGAAAAACTACCTAGTCGAACAAGCACTAATGGGCGAGAGCTCAATAGCAAGCATTGCTCAAGGTCATGGCATCAACCCAAATCTGTTGCACAAATGGATAAGAGCAGCCCGAAACGAAAAAACCACACTCATCGCACCTCAAACATCAAGTTCCACACCCAACCACAACATTATCGAACATCAAACAAGCTTTCTACCTGTCACCCTACAGCCAGAGCCGAATCAAGAACAAATCACACCTGTTACAGTATCTTCACCGACTCTGACAGGCATACAACTACAAATCCCAAACGATAACAAAACACCAATCAGCTTAAGCATCGAACAAATCGACACATATAGCCTTATTGAACTGTTGCGAGGCTTACAATGATACAAATCAACCAAATCTGGCTATCCACCACTGCCATGGACATGCGAAGCGGTAGCAACAAACTCATCGCCCACATCATCAAACAGCACCAAGGCATCAAACCGCACTGTGCCTACCTATTTTACAACAAAACAGGCACACGGCTAAAAGTGCTAATCCATGACGGATTAGGCGTTTGGCTGTGTAACCGTCATCTTGATGACAGCAAATTTCACGGACTGGGCAAACAACTTATCAGTGCATCGGTTCAAACAGGTATCAGTCTAACCCAGCCACAATTTAACGCATTAATTAGCGGACTGCCTTGGCACAACATTGACAAAGAGATAATTACCCCAATCATCTAAGTGCCATCTAACCATCATAAAACCAAAAAATTATCACTATCACCACCCACTTGCTGACAAATAAAAGTGGTTATGGCAACATACCGCCATGACCACTCACCGCCCAACCGACTTGAACAACCCCATGTATGCCGAACTACTGGCTAAAATTGCTTTGCTTGAACAACAACAAAAACAACAAGAACTAGACTACCAGCAACGCATCAGCGAACAAGAAAAAAATTACCAACAACAAATCGATAAGCAGAAACAACACTACAAGCAACAAGCTGAGCAACAAAAACAGCAATACGAAGCCCAAGTCTTAAAGCTTTACGAAAAAATCAACCAGCTCATCGAAAAACAAAAACGCCTAATCCATCAACTATTTGGACAAAAAAGCGAACAACTCACAGGCAAACAGTTGCACCTAAACCAAGAAGCCGCCCTTGAAGACTTAGCATCGCTTGAACAAGCCAGAGACGACTTTCGAGCCGAGCTTACTGCTGATGAACTTACCAAACTCCCTGCTATCGAAGCGGATGATAGTGTCACTGACAATTTCACAGATAACAATAACAAGGCAAGCAAACCTAAATTCAAACGTAATCGTCAAAATGTCATCCCTGACAACCTAGCCATCAAAACCATCGTGCATGAGCCAGAGTCCATTACTTGCGGTTGTGGCTGTCAAATGAAAAAAATTGGCGAAGACGTACAAACCAAATTAGGCTTTATCCCTAAACAGTTTTACCAAGAACAGCATATTTATCCCAAATACGCTTGTAAGGACTGCCAACGTCAATCTTTAACCAAACAGCCAAATGACCATGATAGCCAAAACCAAAATCACAGCCTAATACAAGCATCCGTCCCTGCGGGGGTCATTGACAAAAGCATCGCTACCCCTGAGCTACTGGCTCACATTCTCATTAGTAAGTATGCTGACCATTTGCCCCTGTATCGTCAAAGCCTTATCTATGAACGCAGTGGCGTTTATTTATCCGATTCAACGATGGCAGATTGGGTAGGACGGTGTGGGGCTCTGCTTGAACCACTCGTTAAGCGTTTGCGTGAATTGTTGTTAACCCAACCAATTCTGCATGCTGATGAAACCCCTGTGAAGATTTTAAAACGGCATGGGCTTAAAGAGGATGATAAAGCTGGCAGTAAGGCAAACAACAAGTCCCCCACAACAGGTAAGCTACAACAAGGCTATGTGTGGGCATACCTGACCCCACAATATTGCCAAAGTTACGGTGGTTTTAAAGCAGTGATATTTGACTTTGCTCAAAGCCGTGGCAGTGACCATCCCAAAGCGTTTTTAGATAGGTGGCAAGGCAAGCTAATTTGCGATGATTATAATGGCTATAAGTTTTTATTTAAGCCAGTTAAATCAGACAAATCATGCAAAACCCAATCTGAACCATCACAAGGCATTGAGGCACAAGGTATTGAGATAGGCTGTATGGCTCATGCTAGACGTAAATTTCATACCTTGCATGTGACGGGTAAGAGTATTATTAGCGAACAAGCTCTTGATTACTTTGGGCGGTTGTATGAGGTTGAGCGGTATATTGATGCGCAGTTTGAGAAACATCCAGAGCCTAGCAAACAGCGACCGAGGGTAAGCGTTGATGTGGTAAAAATTCGCCAAGCTAAGGCACAGCCGATAGCAGATGAGTTTTATCAGTGGCTACAGGAAAAAAGGCAGGGAGCGAGTAAGAATTCTGAGATTGCCAAGGCATTAGATTATAGCTTAAGACGCTGGACGGCTTTAACTCGTTATTTGGCTGATGGTGATTTGCCGATTGATAATAATTGGGCGGAGAATCAGATGCGTCCGTGGGCATTGGGTAGAAAAAATTGGTTGTTCGCTGGGTCTCTTAAGAGTGGAGAGCGGGCGGCGGTGATTATGTCGTTAATTCAGTCAGCTAGATTGAATGGGCTTGACCCGTATGCGTATTTGGCGGATGTGCTGAAACGTCTGCCTACCCATAAAGATAGGGATATTGATGAGCTTTTGCCTCATGTTTGGAAGTTGCAATAGGGAATGGTCGGGTGCTTACTTTTCTTTTGTACTTTCTCAGCAAAGAATTCAAGTCCACGGTCGGTTTGTATTCT
>ERZ650300.1789-NODE-1789-length-11939-cov-6.316223_pt1 | contig 11939 bp, 12 predicted proteins | sample MGYA00376236_ERZ650300 | MGnify/ENA primary metagenome ERZ650300 (study PRJEB26733, sample SAMN07839303) | wastewater metagenome | biome: urban; feature: wastewater treatment plant; material: waste water | place: USA: North Carolina | collected 2016-04-28 ... | reverse complement strand
ACACCATACCCAGTTGACGTTGCATATCGAGATTCAGATCAAGTTGTTTTAAATCTTGATTCACCAACGTTTTAGGTAATACCGACCAACCTAAACCAATAGAAACTAACATCCTGATTGATTCTAAAGGATTGTTGCTCATGCTGATTTTAGGTTTTAAGCTCTTTTTTTCAAACTCTGCTAATGTGATTTGACTGGTATAAGTGTGTGCTGCGGGTAAAAGGCTAGGATAAGCAATCAAATCTTCTAATTTAAGTTGTGATTGTTGTGCTAAAGGATGAAAAGGTGAGGTCACAAAAACCAAAGGATCATTCCAAATCGTCAAGTAGCTTAGTCGTTCATCTCCAATTGGAGGGAGGGTTAAAAAGGCCAGTTCGAGTTCACCTGCTAAAACTTGTTCATGCGCCTGTTCTGAGTCTACAAAATGCACATCTAAAGTGACTTGTGGAAAAGATTGCACAAAAGCTTTCAGTGGGTCTGCGAGATGATGCAATCCGATATGATGACTCGTCCCAATTTTTAAACGACCTTGTACCTGATTCTGCTCATGACTCAGTGTATGGTGAATTTCACCTAATTCATTGAGCCATGTTCTCACTTTCGGTAATAAAGAATGTGCAGCATGGGTCGGTTGAATACCGCGTCCTGCGGATTCAAACAGTTTTACTCCAAAATATTCTTCAAGCGTATGAATTCGTTTGGTCACCGCAGGTTGAGTAATAAATAATTGTTCTGCTGCAATCGAAATTGATCCCGTTTCCATCACTTTTAAAAATGCTTCAAATGCAGCAAGATTCATACAGGCTTACTCAAATAACTTTAAAATATGTGCTCAGATATTGATGTTGAAAATTAGAAATAATTCCAAACTTTTTCATGGAAGAAAAAGGCAAAAGCTTGTACGGTTGGTTCAATTAAACTTAAGGTTGCAGCCATGATTAAATTTCCCGTAATCATATAGGCAACTATCATCGCAACACTAATATGCATGATGTAGTAACTCAAGGTTTTTTTTAAAGTCCGTCGATTGTTAATCACGAATTGCTGAATGTTTGCCATATCGCTCACCATTTCAAATCCTATTTAATTAAATAGTAATGATTATCATTTAAAAAGTAAAAAAGAAATTTCTACTCTCAATGATCGAACTTTTAGATAGATAAGCATTGATCTCTTTATTGAAAAAAATTGATGCACAAATGAATTATTTATTCCAAAAAGTTTGATAACTAATAAAAATGATAAATTAGATTTATGTGAAAGCATTGCTATAATAAATTTAAGATTTAGTTACCCAGTCCTATGACAAGCACGTTGGAGAGCGACGACATGGCAGGCAAGACATTATATGACAAATTATGGGATGACCATTTAGTTAAGCAACGTGATGATGGTTCAAGCTTGATTTATATTGATCGTCATTTATTACATGAAGTGACTAGCCCTCAAGCATTTGAAGGCTTACAACTTGCTGATCGTCAGCCATGGCGTTTAAGTGCCAATGTCGCAACACCTGACCATAACGTTCCAACTTCTAAAAAAGAGCGTGAGCAAGGCATTGCTGGAATCGAAGATGATACCTCTCGTATCCAAGTCCAAACTTTAGATGATAACTGTAAGACCTTTAATATCGTTGAATTTGGTATTAATGACATTCGTCAAGGTATCGCCCACGTGGTAGGACCAGAGCAAGGTTTAACTTTGCCGGGTATGACCGTGGTCTGTGGTGACTCACACACAGCTACACATGGCGCATTTGGTTGTTTAGCACACGGTATTGGCACGTCAGAAGTTGAGCATGTGTTAGCAACTCAATGTTTAGTACAGAAAAAATCGAAAAACATGCTTGTTCGTGTTGATGGTGTATTAGGCAAAGGCGTGACGTCGAAAGATGTTGTTTTAGCGATTATCGGCAAAATTGGAACGGCTGGTGGTACAGGCTATGCCATTGAATTTGGTGGTCAAGTGTTCCGTGATATGTCGATCGAAGGGCGTATGACCGTATGTAACATGGCAATCGAAGCGGGTGCGCGCGTAGGTATGGTTGCTGTTGATGACAAAACCATCGCTTATGTGAAAGATCGTAACTATGCGCCTAAAGGTGAGCAGTGGGATCAAGCGGTAGAATATTGGAATACCTTACACTCAGACGAAGATGCTGTATTTGATGCAGTCGTCGTATTGAATGGTGCTGAGATTGAGCCACAAGTGTCTTGGGGAACATCTCCAGAAATGGTGATCCCTGTTTCGCAAGCAGTACCGACTTTAGAACAAGCAAAAGATGATGTTCAGCGTAATGACTGGACTCGTGCTTATCAATATATGGGTTTAACTGCTGGTCAAGCGTTGTCTGATATTCAATTAGATCGTGTCTTTATTGGTTCATGTACCAATTCTCGTATTGAAGATATTCGTGCTGCGGCAGATGTCGTGAAAGGGCGTAAAGTTGCATCTAGTATTAAACAGGCGATGATCGTTCCAGGTTCAGGTTTGGTGAAGCAACAAGCAGAACAAGAAGGCTTGGATCAAATTTTCTTAGATGCTGGTTTTGAGTGGCGTGAACCAGGTTGTTCAATGTGCTTAGCAATGAACGCTGATAAATTACAACCAGGTGAACATTGTGCATCTACTTCGAATCGAAATTTTGAAGGTCGTCAGGGTAACGGTGGTCGTACACATTTGGTGAGCCCAGCAATGGCTGCAGCGGCTGCAATTGCAGGTCATTTTGTTGATGTACGTTCATTCTAAAGGAGCAAAATCATGAAAAAATACACTGTAGAACAAGGTATTGTTGCACCTTTAGATCGTGCAAATGTTGATACTGATTTAATCATTCCAAAACAGTTTTTGAAGTCAATTAAACGCACAGGTTTTGGCGATAACTTATTTGATGAATTGCGTTATTTAGATGAAGGTTATTTAGGGCAAGATATTAGCAAACGTCCAATTAACCCTGAATTTGTGTTGAATAAACCGCGTTATCAAGGTTCAACGATTTTATTGGCACGCACGAATTTTGGTTGTGGCTCTAGTCGTGAGCATGCACCTTGGGCTTTGAATGAGTATGGTTTCCGTACCGTGATCGCGCCAAGCTTTGCAGATATTTTCTTTAATAACTGCTTTAAAAATGGCATGTTGCCTGTGATTTTATCTGAAGAGATTGTTGATCAGTTATTCAAGGAATGTGCTGAAACAGAGGGTTATCAATTGACCATCGATTTAGAAGCTCAGGAAGTGCGCACGCCAACAGGTCAGGCATTTAAATTTGAAATTGATCCATTCCGTAAGCACTGCTTATTAAATGGTTTGGATGATATTGGCTTAACTTTGCAAGTGGCAGATGATATTCGCGCTTTTGAGGCCAAGGCAAAACAAGTACGTCCTTGGGTGTTTCAAGAGATAGAAGCTTAAGTTTTATTTATATCTCATCAATATAAACATAGCTTAATGTTTTAGTACATTTTAAATATAGCCATAGCGCGGACATGGAACTCTTGTTAACATGCGAGTAGATATATTCGCTTGCATGTTTGCATGATATAGGACTGGGCTTGAATAATGAAAAGAAGACTCCCTCGCAGTATTTTGCTGTGTTTAGGTGTTGGTATGACATTAACCGCATGTCAGAATTCTACGAATATGGTTGATCAGGTTCGTATTGCCCAAAATACAGTAGGCAATAAAGCAGAAAATGCAACTTTGTATTGTTCAGGCGTCGAAAATTGTGAGTTTGAACGAATCAATGATATTGCCGTGATCGATGCCAAATCGCACCGTATTAGCCAACAGGCGATGGAGCGAGGGATTGTACGATTGCATGGTTCGGTTTTTAGTAGAAAACAACAAGTCTACTTAAATGTACCAGCCAAACAATATGAAGTAGTCATTCGCTTTTATCCTATTTCACCAGACCGAGCTGAAACCTTCCATGTGATTCATGCGTTCAAGCCGCATCAAAGCTATACCTTTAAAATGTACCGAGACCGTGCATATCGTTCGGGTAGTTTATTAAATGTTTCTATACCTGAACCCTTATGTGTGGATTTGCAACAAGAACAGCATACGATTCGTCGATTCTGTCGCCCATATGATGTGAGCACAGGTTTGGGTGAATTTGTTGAGAAAAAGATTTAATCGGCTTGCAGTATGAACGCTGCATATATGAAACTGGAAGAATAAATGTCTAAACATATTTTAATTTTAGCAGGCGATGGTATCGGTCCTGAGATTGTTGGTGCAGCTGAGCAAGTACTAACTAAGGTGAATCAAAAATTTAATTTAGGTTTGACATGGGAACAGGGTTTGTTGGGTGGTTCTGCGATTGATGCACATGGTGAACCTTACCCAGCTGTCACTAGTGAACAGGCGAAAAAAGCCGATGCAATCTTGTTGGGTGCGGTTGGTGGACCTAAATGGGATACCATTGAACGTTCGATTCGTCCAGAACGTGGTTTGCTTAAAATTCGTAGCGAATTGAATTTATTCGCAAATTTACGTCCTGCGATTCTTTATCCACAATTGGCTGATGCTTCAAGTTTGAAGCCAGAAATCGTTGCTGGTTTGGATATCCTCATTGTTCGTGAATTAACGGGGGGGATCTATTTTGGTCAACCACGTGGTATTCGCGAATTAGAAAATGGCGAAAAACAAGGCTATAACACTGATGTTTATTCAGAAAGTGAAATCAAGCGTATCGCCAAAGTTGCATTCGAGCTAGCAGGCTTGCGCGGTGGCAAAGTATGCTCGGTTGATAAAGCCAATGTATTGGAAGTGACTGAATTGTGGAAGCAAACGGTTACTGATTTACAGCAAGCACAATATTCAAATATTCAACTCTCACATATGTATGTTGACAATGCTGCGATGCAGTTAGTGCGTGCACCAAAGCAGTTTGATGTGATCGTTACAGGTAATTTATTTGGTGATATCTTATCTGACGAAGCAGCAATGTTGACAGGTTCGATCGGCATGTTGCCTTCTGCATCTTTAGATGAAAATGGCAAAGGCATGTATGAGCCATGTCATGGTTCTGCACCAGATATTGCTGGTCAAAATGTTGCTAATCCATTGGCAACTATTCTTTCAGTTGCGATGATGTTACGTTATACCTTCCGTGAAGAAGCTGCAGCAAAAGCAATTGAAGATGCAGTGGGTCAAGTATTAGATCAAGGTTTGCGTACAGCAGATATTATGTCTGAAGGCATGACAAAAGTTGGTACAGATGCTATGGGTGAAGCTGTAGTTTCAGCACTAAACTAAGAATTATAGCCAATAAAAAACGCAGCTTAAGCTGCGTTTTTTTATAACTTAATGTATATAAGCGAACTAACAAGCCTTGCCTTCATAGCGAATAGAGCGAGCAATTTGTTGTTGGTCTAGCTCAAAAATGATGTGACATTTTAAATTGAGATCATAAGTACTATCTGTATTGCCAGCACTTTGAATTGGTATATTTTGAGCACCAAGTTCAGCCGATTGAGCGATAGGAATAGGAATACGAATTGGGCGAATGACAGTGTAAATCAGCTGATTGCTTTGTTTGATTGGTTGGGCGATAGTCTGAAAACCTAGAGGTTTTAAATCGAACTGCTGTTGGATTATGGTTGCAGATGGCCCAATAAAAAGTTGTAAATAATTAGGTAGGCTGGTTCGATTTTGGTATGCAGTGGTACATGCTTGTAAAGATAATATGATTAGAAATAACAAATACTTAAATTTTTATTTTGATTAATCCTTATCCTCTCATCTATGTTTATTCAATCCTTAAATGATGTTGGTGTCGAGTTCATTTGTGTGAATTGATAAAAATATACAAACTAGTCTATTTTTAGGCAATATTCAATTGAGTTCGAATGTGCTTAGATAGATAGGATATTAAGCGATTGAGAAAACTTGATGCACAAATTTATATTTGGACTGATGTGTGGCGCTTTAGCAACATTCAGTCATGCAGATAATTGTGATAAGGCACGCAATACGTATGATGATATTTATTGCACGAATAAAATTTATGCGAGTGCTGATGCTGATTTAAATAAAAATTACCAGCAATTACGTCACCAACTCAATGAGACACAACAAAAGATTCTTAAAAAGTCCCAGCTCGCATGGATTCATCATCGAGATGCAGAATGTACTGATGATCAAAAAAATAGCGTAAGCGTGCAATGTAGACTTACGACGACACAAGAGCGTAATCATTGGTTAGAGGAAAGATTACGTGAGTGTCAAACGGTAGGGTGTAAAACAACACGTTTGAGTGAGTAATAAGAATCAAGCATAAAAAAAGCCACAAACAAAATGTGGCTTTTTTGCATTCACGAATCTCTTAGCGCGCGCGATAAGTGATACGACCCTTTGTTAAGTCATAAGGTGTCATTTCTACTTTTACACTGTCACCCGTCAAAATACGGATATAGTGTTTGCGCATTTTACCAGAAATGTGAGCAATAACTTCGTGACCGTTTTCTAAACGTACACGGAACATCGTATTAGGAAGCGTTTCGGTGACAACGCCTTCGAACTCAATGAGTTCCTCTTTATTGGCCATAGCCTACCTGATGATCAAATTGGAAAGGGGCAAATTATAGTCAATTTATTTGAATTTTACAAGGTGAAGCGTATGTAAACCTTTTAGATCTTTATTCATAAAAACTGTCGGACAATTGACAATCTTTTTTAACAAAAGAAGCAGAATATTGTTGTCAGTTTGGTCAATCAACGTTAATCTAAAATTGTTGTTATTGTTACAAGAACGTATCTACAGGGAAGGGCACTGAGTGGGTCAGTTAACAGATGCATCAGTTGTATTGCGCTTTGGTTATCAGGCGATTCGTAAAGCTGGATTACCAACTGAAGAGATTCTGACAAAAGCAGGAGTAGCGCTAAATCAAATTGATACCAATGCCAGAACGCCATTAAGTGCGCAAAATGCATTCTGGATTGCGGCACAGGAAGTCAGCAATGATCCTGATATTGGATTGCATTTAGGTGAGCATTTACCGCTCTATCGTGGTCAGGTGATTGAGCATCTATTTATCAGTAGTGAAACCTTTGGGGAGGGTCTGAAACGTGCTCTAGCCTATCAGCGTTTGATCAGTGATGCCTTTGATGCCAAACTGGTGATTCAGGATGGACGCTGTTATTTAAGCAATGGCGAACAGTACTGGTCTGACAATCTGGTCAATCGCCATTTTTCTGAATGTGCGATGTCAGGTATTCTTCGTTTCTTTAAATTCATTACCGAAGGGCAGTTTCAGCCAATCTACATTGACTTCAACTTCAATGAAGGTGCGGATGATGATGAATATTTTCGGGTGTATGGCTGTCCTGTCAGTCTGGGTCAAAAAGAAACCCGCCTTTATTTTGATGATGCCGTGCTTGATTATCCATTATGGCAAGCTGAACCTGAATTGCTGCAACTGCATGAGCAACTTGCGATTGAGAAGTTGCAGGAACTCGCCCGATATGATTTGGTGGGCGAGGTACGCCGTGCCATTGGTTCGACTCTGGAAAGTGGTGAAACCACACTGGAAACTGTTGCGGCACAACTCAATATTACCCCACGCCGTTTGCGTACCCAGTTGAGTGAAGCCAATACCAGCTTTCAGCAGATTCTTTCCGATTATCGCTGTCGTTTGGCGAAGAGGCTCCTGGCGAGCACCAATGAAAGTGTGGAGCGAATCGTTTATTTAACAGGATTCTCCGAGCCAAGTACGTTCTACCGTGCCTTTAAGCGCTGGACCAATGAAACGCCAGTGGAATACCGTAAACGCAAACAACGCTAGATTTTTTAGAATGACTAAGCCTTATCTTTTATCGATAGGGCTTTCTATTCAGGCAGGTTTAACCACTGTGGACCTAATGGTGGCTGTGGCAAGTCAAACTCTTCAGGATAATAGGCCTGAATAAAGTAAAGTCCGTCAGGTGGGGCGGTAATACCAGCAGCTTTACGGTCCTGTGCAGCGAACATGGTGTCAATATGCTCAATCTCATATAGGCCCTGTCCAATCTCCAGTAAACAACCCATGATATTTCGTACCATATGGTGTAGGAAACCGTCTGCCTGAATATCAAGAACTAAATAACGGCCATGTTCAAATAGACGACAATGCTTTACATGGCGTACAGGCTGGTTTGACTGGCAGGCCGCTGCACGGAATGACTCAAAATTATGCGTACCTTCAAACTTGGCCGCTGCCGCAATCATTTTCTCTGCATTTAGCGCATAATAGATATGCGTAACCTGTTTATTTAGTAATGCTGGGCGATGAGGGGCATTATACACGACATAGCGATAACGACGTGCAGTCGCCTTGAAACGTGCATGGAAATTTTCATCCATGCACTTGATCCACTGAATTGAAATATCCTTTGGAAGCTGGCTGTTCGCACCCATCAGCCAACCGCGTTCAGGGCGGACTGCCTCAGTGTCAAAATGGGCAACCATATTGGTGGCATGCACGCCTGCATCGGTACGTCCAGCACCATGTAGTAGGATAGGTGCATTGGCAATTTTGCTGAGAACTTTCTCAATGGTTTCCTGAACACTTGCAACGCCTGCCTGTTGGGTTTGCCAGCCACGGTATTGAGTACCACAAAATTCAATACCAATTGCATAACGTTGCATATTTAAACCTCAGTGCTAATGATGATGCCAATGTTCAAAGCGTTGATCATGGGTCGGGTATTTTAAATACATTTGCAATGTTTTTGCATATAAATCGGCATGACTGTGGCAATCATTGATTAAAACCCTGGCAGATTGCATCCATGAGCTGACCGCATAACGCTGGTCAAGTTGGCCAAAAGTAACCTGACTGCTGACAATGCTCAGGCACTTTTGATGATATAGATCTTCAAACAAGGCCAAAATCTCATCATTGACAGCGATATTGCCTGTTCCAAAACCTTGCAGCACCAAAAACTGTGGGGGTGCAGCCAGAATGTTTTTGAGTTGTAAGATTAGTTGCTGTTGCGGTATTGGCTGTAGCATGAGGTTAAGCACACACAGTTGTGCAGCCTGTGTAATGTGTTTATCCTGTACAATAAACTGATTGGTAGATGTCAGGCATTCTTTGGTAGCAGGGATTCCTGTAAAAGCATCCAGTTCGGTTGTGTGTACTTTCAATGTGGTTTGAGCATGAAAAACCTGTTGGTGGAAAGCAAGATATACACCCTCAGGGAGCTTTAGTACCTGTTCCAGTGCCAAATACAGATTTCCAAGCGCATCGGTAAATTCCCGTGTGTCATTTCCCTCAATATTCAGTAGCGGATACTGGCTTCCTGTAATGATTGCATGGCATGAATCTCCCAGAAAACGGGCGAGTGTTGCCGCAGCGTAGCTCATGGTGTCTGTACCATGAATAATCACAAAATGCTGGTAATTGTTGCGCTGTAATTGCTGAATTTGTTGTATCAGTTGTAGCCAGTCTATTGCAGTACATGCGCTACTGTCCTTGATGCTGGGAGCAGCGAAATATTCAACCTGCAAGTGTGGTGGGATCATCTTTTCCAGCAGAGGTAAAAAGGCTTGCTCAGGCATTGGCATAAGTGGTTCGCCAATACAGCCAAATGTACCACCCATATAAATCAAAGCGATTTTTTGCATAATCAGAATTTTTGGTATAAAAAAAGCAGTCTATAAGACTGCTTATATTAGACGGATCAAATTCAGGAAGCTATTTTATTGAGTAACTTTTCTGAACGTTGTTGTTGCTCCGCATTTAGAAGCGCTTGGCTGTTCTTTAAAAGTTCCCGTGCTGACTCATAGGCACCGAGCTCAATATATTGTTCAGCCAGTTCAAGGTTAAGCTGTGCTTCATCAAGCTGTTGCAGGTCAGGGAAAGACTGAGCCAAAGGATCATTGCCAGTTGTAGGTGCTTGTGGTGCTGGTTCAATAAATGCTGTTGCAGGTTCAGTCTGGATCACTGTCTCTGTAACATCAAAGGTAAACTCAGTTTTTTCAGCCGCAGGTGGTGTCTCTAGCCTGTTCTCAGAGGGTTCAAAATTAAAATCCAGACTTGGAGCTGGAATATCCTCTGACTTGGTTTCAGTCTGGTTTGAACCGACTTCCAGACTGGATAGGTCGAAGTTTAATTCTGGCTTGCTCTCTACAGTTTTTGTTTCTTCAACTGCTGGAGAGGTGGTGCTTGGTTCTAAATTGAATGAGAACTCAAGTGGTTGCTGTTGTTCTTTTGTCTCAACGGGTTCAGCTACAGGACTAGGCTCAGCACTTTCTTTCTGTTCAAAAGAAAAGTTGAAATCCAGAGGTTGAACTTCAGGAACTGGTTCAGCAGGTTTTTCCTGTTCAGCAGGTGTGGTGTATTCAGACTGTAAATCATCAAAAGACTGTTTGGCTGGGGTTTGAACCAGTGCATCAAAATCAGCGGTATGGTTCTGAACAGGGATTGCAGCAGGTGTATGCGGTTGTTGAAAATTGCTTGGGCTAAACTCGATTGAATCAGGCTGTCTGTTTCTTTCGTATTCACGGTGTTTTGCTTCAGCGGCTTTGGCAATATCTTCGAGTTTTAAGGCATGGACATGCTTGATCAACTGATCAGCGGCAAAATCATCTTTTTGTGCCAAATGGATATCAAGCAGGAACAGATACAGCTCATGCTGGGTATTATCCTGTTTTAAGGCCTGATTGATCTGTGCCTCAGCAGTCTGGTAGTTGCCACTTTGAATTTGCTGTTCAAGTTTCTGGCGCAGACGGTCTGGAATCGGGTTCGTGGATTGTGGGGCGGCTTCCTGTTCTTCACGTGCCAGTGTTGTACGTGAAACTTTTTTTGTAGCTGCTGTTTTAGCTGTCTTGCTAGCACCTTTTTTGGATGCTGTATTGCCTTGATTGTCACCCCGTTTTTTTAAAACGACTGCAACAACCAGTACAACGACTAGCAGTACAATTATTATAGTTGACATGATCCATACCCCTTGAAGATAGAGCCGCTTTTGTGCAAATTTATGAGAATCTTCCCGTAACCTAGCGTGTTGGCTTTTTAGTTTTCTGTTGCGCTTTCAACTGTTCCTGTAGCTCTGCAAGCCGAGCGTTCAGTAACTGAATTCGTTGTTCCTTACCACGTAATGCCAATTCTAACTGTGTTACGTTTCTTTGTAATGTAACGGTTTTTTCGCGTGCTGTCATAACTTTTAATGATAAATCTGCACTGGTTTTTTGTTGTTGTGTGTCTTTTTTCGCACTTCCAGTACTGGAATCTTGATTACTTTCAGCAATCAGGGTCATTTCCGCCTGTTGTAGGCGATATTTTACTTTTCCTGCTGGCACACCATGCGCTGTTTGGGCTGCCATTTGATTTGTACTTGGGTTTTTGTGGCTTGGGACAGTGCCCAAATTGAAATTTAAATGAGCACCCTGTCTTAACCGATTGGCATTACCCCCAACAAAAGCATGTTCATTCTGCGCCTTGATCTGGTTCATGACTTTGTACACAGGTTGTTGGGTTTGCCCTGCAATTCTCTGTGCAATGCTCCATAGTGACTCATTACGTCTAACCAGATGTTGCTGTTGACTATTTTCACCTGATGCTGCGGATGGGGTGCTTTGGGGCGGTGGCTGTTTAATTGGCTGCTCTTTATTTTTTGCCTGATACTCAGCCATGGTATCCTGCTTTTTTTCCACAAGTTTATTTTCAGTATTTTGGATTGGTTTCTCAGCAGGAATATTTTCATTGGCTGGCTGGGCATTTGCCGCCTGAACAACCGCAGCCTGCTGAACTTCCTGCTTGATTGTTGGTGCAGGCGTTACTGGTTTTTGCTCGGCCACTGCTGTATTGGAAATAGGAGGTGGTGTTGGATTGTTTGCTGCCTGAACAACAGCCGCCTGTTGAACTTCCTGCTTGATTGTTGGAGTGGCTGGCTTTTGCGCAGTTGATAGTATTTTCGGTGTTGTTGCTTGTGTATTGCTGGCTGCCTGAATG
>ERZ650300.1788-NODE-1788-length-11943-cov-11.500589_pt1 | contig 11943 bp, 14 predicted proteins | sample MGYA00376236_ERZ650300 | MGnify/ENA primary metagenome ERZ650300 (study PRJEB26733, sample SAMN07839303) | wastewater metagenome | biome: urban; feature: wastewater treatment plant; material: waste water | place: USA: North Carolina | collected 2016-04-28 ... | reverse complement strand
CTATTTGTTTTAAAAATTCATTTCCACTTTTTGATGTTACTAAATCATAATGAGCTAAATAAGTATATGGCATTAAAAGTGTAAATTCAGTTCCAAGACTTGGACCTTTCGCAAAGTTTAATTTGTCATAAACTTCTTTGAAATCTTTTTTAAAAGTAACTGATATTATTCCCGTTAAAGAATTTTCATCAATCATTAATTTTTTATAATTTGAAGCATATTTAGAACTTAAACAATAAAAAATTTCATCAATAAACGAAGCTTTTTGGAAATATTCAACTAAAGCTTTTGTATTTTCTGAAATAGTTTTTATTCTATTTTCATAGTTTTTTATTTGAAAAGCCAATCTTTGAATATCTTTTATATAAGGTTCATCTGCGTGTTTGAAAAACTCTTGTGAAATCATAGATATTTTAGAGTTTTCATTTAAAATAATAGCTCCCATTAAAACATCTGCATTTCCACATGCAAATTTTGTTAAAGATTCTACATAAATGTCAGCATAAGGTTTTAAATCTAAATTAAAAGGTGTTGCAAAAGTTGCATCTACTACTAAAACAATATTATATTTTAAACAAAGATTTTTTAATCTTGGTAAATCTACCGTTTGAAGTAGGGGATTTGTTGGAATTTCTGTAACAATTGCTGAAATTGTATTTCCATGAATTTTTAAATAATCTTCAAGTAAATCTAAATCATTTATATCATAAAAAATTTTATTTTCTTCAAAATAGTGTTCAACAATATTCATAGTATCAAGATATAACCAACCAAGTTGTATTAATTTGTTTTTACCATTTTTATTTTGAATAGTTTTTAAACCTCTTAATGCACAATAAACAGCATTCATTCCAGAAGGAGTTAAAGAAATATTTTTTGTTGGTTGATTATAGGCAATTGCTAAATTTGAAATTAAAATTTCTTTTGCAAGAGTTTTATCTTCAAGTTCTTCTTGATGTTTTTGTTTTAAAATTCCTACTTCAAATAAATAATCTTCTGCTAATCTTGAAGATAAGTTATATCCCACATGTTGAATAAATTTTAAAACTTTTTTAATTTGTGTTGTTCCATTTTGAACTAAAATAACTCCAAAAGGTTCATTTATATCAATTTTATTATGGATAAAATATTTATTACTTACAACTTCAACAGCTTTTTGTGAACTTAATAAAACTACTTCATATGCATCATTGATTTTGTATTTTTCTTTTATATAAATTGAAAGAAGTTTCAAATATGGATGCATAACAAATCTTGGATATGCACTTTTTATTTTTTCCAAAATTTGTGGAGTTTGTTCTTCATAATCTATTACATCTTGTAAAAAAGGCATAGATACAGAAACAGCATGTATGTTATTTAAAGGTAAAGTTTCTCCACATGGAATAAAATTAAAAATACTTTCTTTCATTTTCTCTTTTTCTACTTTATAGCTTGTTCTATATCTTTTATTAAATCTTCTACACTCTCTAATCCTATAGAAAATCTAACTGTACTATCACTTATTCCAATTGCCGCTAATTCTTCTTTAGAAAAACTTGCGTGAGAAATTTTTGCAGGAATTTCAACTCTACTATCAGGACTTCCAAAAGAGCATTTTTCACCAAATATTTTTGTATTTTCTATGAATTTCTCAGCTAATTCAACACTTGTAAAATCAACACAAAAAACACCAGGAATATATTTCATCTGTTTTTTTGCTAATTCATATTGAGGATGAGATTCTAATGCTGGGTGAGTTACACTTTTTATGTAAGATTGTTTTTCTAAATATTTTGCAATAAAAATAGAATTTTTTTCATGTTCAATCATTCTGATTTTTAAAGTTGGAATTCCAAGACTTATTAAAAATACATCCATTGGATTTTGACTTCTTCCATGGGCATTTGCATAATAATGAATTTGTTGTGATAACTCTTTTGTTTTTGCAACTATTGCACCAGCAACTACACTTCCATGACCTGAAATATATTTTGTAGTTGAAAATAAAGAGAAATCAGCTCCTAAATCTAAAGGTCTTTGAGAAATAAAAGTTGCAAGTGAATTATCAACTGCAAATAAAGCATTGTATTTATGTGACAAATCGGCAACTTGTTTTAAATCTATGATTTTTAAACCTGGATTTGTTGGACTTTCACATAAAACCAAATCAATAGGATTTGTTTTTAAAATATGTTCTAACATTTCAAAATCTAAAAAATTTGCAAAATGAACAGTGATATTGTATTTTTCTTTAAAGATTTTTAATAATCTAAATGTTCCACCATAACAATCAGCTTCCACAAGTATATGAGAGTTTGCTTTTAAAACAGTTTCAAATAAAAGTGATACACAAGCAATTCCTGTATGTGTACAAACACAACCAGCTCCACCTTCAACATGAGTGAAAAGATTTTCTAAAACTTCTCTTGTTGGATTGTCACTTCTTGTATAATCATAAATCTTATCGCCAGTTTGTTTTTTTAAATCAAATGTTCCAGTATTGTATATTGGAAAATGTGAAGCGCCCGTAATATCATCAAAGGGAGCAAATTTTGAAATGTGGCATAAAGATGTTTCTAGTTGTTCACTCATACTTGTCCTAAATTTTTTTTGGAATTGTATCTAAAATCATATTAATAGAATCAGCAAAATACTAATGAAATTTATGCTATAACTTCATTTGTAATTTAGTTTTTTTAGGAGTATTAACTAATGGTAAAATTTACTTTATTAATTATTCTTATAATTTTATTTCAAGGATGCGCAACTTGGACTGGAATTAAAAAAGATAGCAAAGATGCATGGGAAGTTACAAAAAACACATCAGAAAAAGCTTATGATTCAACTAAAAGAGCTATTCATGAAGCAACGGAAGATTAAGATTTTATATGCTAAACTTAAAAAATAATAGGGAAGAACAATGGATATAATTGAAAGAATAAAACCACTAGTAGAAGAAATAATATTTAAAGAAGTTGGAAATGACGAACCTTTATATACTTCAAATTTGATTGATAGTATGGGAACAGTTGATTTAGCAATGATGTTAGAAGAAGAATTTAACATAAAAATTGATGTTAGAGATATTATTGAAAGCAATTTTGATAGTATAAATAAGCTAGCTACTTATATAAAAAGTAGGGTAAGTGAGTAGATTTTTTATTAATATTTTTTCTTTTGTTTTTGCATTAGTAGTGGTTATATCACTACTTTATGTGAGCAAAAATGAAATTTTAAATTATTATGCTAAACCTTTACAAGATTCATTACAAAAAACAATAAGTTTACAAAATGACTTAGAAAGTGGCAAAATAGTAGTTTTTGGTTCTTCTGAATTAGTAATAAATCCTAATCAAAAGTTTTTACCTCAAAATTATTTTAATAATGATTTAAAATTACCATTAAGAATACAAGGAAATGAAGGTCAACAAACCTTTGCTATTTTATCTCAATTGGCTGCTTATCATGGTGAAACAATAAAAGAAAATGCAAAAGTTGTGATTCTTTTATCTCCTAGTTGGTTCACAGGAAGTTATAATAATGGAACAACAATCCCTAAATTTTTAGAGTTTATGTATCCTGGAATGATGAACAAACTCTATTTTCAAAGTGAAATAGATGATAGTTATAAAATTTTAATTAACAATTATGTTAAAAAAAATATAACATATATTAAAAATCCAAATTTTATTTATGAATACTCTTTTAATGAATTAGAAGAAGATTATTTGAACAATGAAGTAAAAAAGTTTTTAATTAAAAGTTTTGATAATAGAGATATTAATCCTCCAATAGTTAATTATAAAAATCCAATGCTTGATTATGAAAGTTTGAAAGTAGAAGCAAATAAAATTGCAACTCCTTCAACAAATAATAGTTTTGGAATTGGTAATGAATATTTTACAAAACATATTGAACCTTCAATTACAAAAGGAGATTTTCCTTACACTATAATTGTTCCTTCTGAGCTTGATAAAAATCAAGAATATCAAGATTTATTAGTATTACTTGAGTTATTAAAAAGTTATAAGATTAAACCACTTTTTGTAATGCAAGATTTACATCCTTATGTATTTGCAAAAAATAGAGATGAAATGACAGCAATTATAACAACAATAAAATCTAAAATACAAGAGAATAATTACGGATATTTGGATATGTGGTCATATAAAAAAGAAGATTATGAAATAGGAACTTTAATTGATATTGTCCATTCTGGTGAATTAGGATGGGTTAAAATTAATCAAAAAATTATTGAACATTTTATGCCTAAAGAAGGAAAATAAAATGAAATATTTTTTTAGAACTTTTTTAATATATATATTATTGATTATTGGTTTTTCTTTTATCATAATAGATGAAAATATAGATGATTTAAGTGGACAAGAAGTTGAATCGACTGTAGAATTTGTATATGAGGCTTTTTGATGGAAAATATGTTACCTTTTTCTGGACTTGATTTTTTTATTTTGACATTTGGTTTTATTTTATTTTTACATGTATTTAAAAATATTTTAAAAGAATTTGTCTCTTATTCAACAGTATTATTTGTAGCAATTATTTTATACATAACTTTTTTTATACCACATGCTGAAAAAATTCTATTTTTTCTAGTATATGTTTATGCTGTGTATTGGATATATGTATCAAATAAATATCAAGAAACTTTTTTCCCAATGATTATTGTTGCGTTACCTATGATATTACATAAGTTTGATATAGACCCGATATTTAAAGTTATTGGTATTTCGTATATTACATTTAGAACAATTCAAGCAATAGTAGATAGTCATAATTATGGAAAATTATCTTTTATGGAATTTACTTCATTTTTATTATTTCCAACAACTTTATTAGCAGGTCCAATTGATAGATCATACAGATTCCAAGAGGATTTAAAAAAAGGTTATGAAAACTTAACTTTGAGTAATATTGGAAAAGGTTGGGATATTTTAATAGTTGGAGTTTTGTTTAAATTTATTTTTGCAGAATTTGTAAATAAATTTTGGCTTTCAACTATTGATGAAAATAGTGTAGTTCTTTTTGATATGGCAAATAGTGCTTATGCTTACACAACATATTTATTTTTTGATTTTGCTGGATATAGTGCTATGGCTGTTGGGCTTAGTATTATGATGGGAATATATGTTCCTATGAACTTTAATCATCCATATTTAGCACCAAATCCACAAGATTTTTGGAGAAGATTTCATATTACTTTAGGTTCTTGGTTAACGGACTATTTCTTTAAACCTTTATATAAATATTTACATAATTTTGATATTTTAAAAGGCAGAAGATTATTAATCCAAAATCTTGCAATCATCGCTACATTTTTACTTATGGGAATGTGGAATGGTTTTACTTGGTATTTTATTTTTAGTGGATTTTTATTTGGAATTTATTCAGCTATTCACAATATTTATGTTGTATATGTAAAAAAAGGTGGATTTGATTATTTTGCAATTTTTCCAGATATTATATCTATAAATTTAAAACGATTTTTGATGTTAAATGGTGCAGTACTAGCGCTTTATTTTTTTAGTGGGAGAGTTCCAATATGAGATTTGATTTACAATTATTAGATTTTGTTGAATGTGACAAAGGTTCTGAAAAACTGGCTATTAGTGCAAGTGATAAAAATTTAACTTGGAATGAATTTAAAAATGAAGTTGAAAAATTAAAACTTGAGCTTTTAAAATATAATCTTCCAAAAGGTCATCCTGTAGTTATTTATGGACACAAAGAAGCTAAATTTATAGTTAGTATGACTGCTTGTATGAGTTTAGGTTTACCATACATTCCTGTTGATACTATTTATCCAAAAGAGAGACTTAATAAAATAATAAATGTATTAGGTTCAGCAGTTTTAATTTCTACTATTGAAGATAAAATAGAGGTTAATAAAGATAATTTAAATACAAATTATCATTTAGATGACCCGATAATTTATATTATATTTACTTCTGGAAGTACAGGAGAACCAAAAGGTGTTCAAATCACAAGAGATTCTATATTGGATTTTAAAGAGTGGTTAGAATCAGATTTTAGATTCTCAAATGAAAATATTTTTATGAATCAAGCACCTTTTAGTTTTGATTTATCAGTATATGAATTAGTTGGATTTTTATTATTTGGTGGAACTATCGTTTTAAATAGTAGAGAAGTTACTGAAAATCATTTAGAATATTTTGAAAGACTAAAAAAATATGCTTGTAACACTTGGGTTTCAACACCATCATTTATTAGCAGATATTTACTTTCAAGTGAATTTGTAAGTAATGAAATAAAAAGTCTGAATACTTTTCTTTTCTGTGGAGAAGTATTACCTGCAATGACTGTAAAAAGAATTAAAAACAACTTTCCAGATTCTAAAGTTTTAAATACTTATGGTCCAACAGAAGCCACGGTTGCTACAACAATAATAGAAATTACTCCTGAAATAATTGAGAAATATTCTAAGAGTTTACCAGTTGGATATGTGAAAAAAAATACTGTAATCAATTTATTAGATAAAGATAGTGAAAATGTAGGTGAAATGGAAATTGTTGGAGACAATGTTTCAATTGGATATTTCAAAAATGAAGAGTTAAACAAACAAAAATTTGAATCAAAATATGAAAAAAGAAGTTTTAGAACGGGAGATTTTGGATATTTTGAAGATAATATGTTATTTTTTGCAAATAGAAAAGATGAGTTAATAAAACTTCATGGATTTAGAATAGAACTAGGGGAAATTGATAAAGAATTTACTAATAACAAAGAAGTAAATGAAGCTATAACTATTCCTTTAAAAAGAGGTTCTGAAGTTGTAAAATTAATCACTTTTATCATTTCTAATAAAAATATTAATATTAACGATTTAAAAGAAGAAATATCAGTTGTTCTTCCTTATTATATGGTACCTTCTGACATAGTAGTTCTAGAAAAATTCCCATATAATTCAAATCATAAAATTGATAAAAATGAATTAATTAATATATATAAAAGTTTATAAAAAGGACAAATAGTGAATAAAGTTGTAATCAAACCTAAAGAAATGAGAAAATTCAGTTTATATTGTCCTTTTACAAATGAAAAACTAGATAATGAAGATAACTCTTTTGAAATATATGAAGGTGCTGGAAAGTATCTGTTTTCATTATGTGAAGATTGTTTGTTTTGTGATGTTGGAAATAACGATGAACTTGAAAAGTACTGGGAAAACTCTGCAAGCGAAGCAGTTGAAAAGTTTGTAGAAAGTTATCCTGATAAAAATATTTTAGTAATTGAAGTATTAATTGCTAATGAAAGTTATTTTTATGGTTTTTTAAATGAAAATAATCTTGAACTAAGTAATGAAGAAATAGAAAAAAGATTTATAAAATAGAAATAAGATATTTATCTTATTTCCATATTTTTTGATTTATTGTTGCACTTTTGTCATCACTAATTAAAGTAAGTTCTTCATCACTAATATTGCATTGTAACACCATACTTCTTTTTGCTAATTCTTGTAAATCTTCTTCAAAATCAAGATGAATTACTGATAGATTTTTAAATCGGTTAATACTGTTTTCTAATTGTTTAAACCAAGGTGTTGCCATATTTTCTTGATAAGTATAAATAATTACTTTATCTGAACGCCCACAAGCTTTTTTAATTCGTTTTTCATCAGGTTGCCCTAAATCAATCCATAGTTTGATACTTCCATCTAAATCTTTTTCCCATAAATCAGGCTCATCATCTTCTGATATTCCTTTACAAAAAACTAAATCCTCATTAGCATTTAAAATAAATGCAACAACTCTTGCCATCAGTCTTAATTCTGTTTCAGAGGGATGTAACGCCAAAGTTAGATTATGTTCGTTGTAGTAGTTTGTATCCATATTTGCTATGTTTAAAAGTGCTTTGTGTATTGTTGCTTTCGTAGCCATTTAATTCCTTATTTTGTTTTTCGTCGTAGCTCTTCTAAAAGATCGATTTGGATTTCTTGAATTTGGGCTAATCTTTCCCATTGGTGAGAAAGAAGATGGTCCATTTTTTCATGAAGTTGTCTTATTTCAAGTTCTGCTTTTAAATTAACTTGATAATCATATTGTGATCTTAACCTATCTTTTGCTTCCTGTCTATTTTGGCTCATCATAATTATTGGTGCTTGAATAGCAGCAAGACAAGATAATAATAAATTTAATAAAATAAATGGATAAGGATCTATTGGGTTCCAATATACAACAATAGAATTAATAGTTATCCAAACGATTAAAAATCCAGCAAAAAATCCCATAAATGCCCAACTTCCACCAAATGTTGCAATATTATCAGCAACACGCTCTCCAAATGTCCATTCATGATCTGATGTTGTATCAGAAGTTAGTGAAATAAGTTCATGTTGTTGCATAGTATCTAATACTTGATGTTCAAGTTTAGTTAATTCGCCTTTTTCTGATTCAAGTAACAAATGAACATATTTACTTTGATAAAAATGTAAATCATTTCTGCAAATCTCTGATGATTCATTCCAGTCACTAACATCTTCTTTTATTAGTTTGCAAATTCCTTCTCGAAGAATACCAGAATGAACAATGTCAGCACTTTTGAAATTTTTATGACAAACTGAACATTTATGTAGCTTTTCCAAATTTAGCCTTTTTACATTTCTTTTAAAATTTATATCATAACTAAGCTATATAAAAATAAAATAAAAAATCTAAAATATTAACTAATTAGGAGTGTAATTGGAAAATAAAACTTTTCAAATCGATTCAAATATAATTTCAAACAAAAAAAAGAGTAATAAATCTGTAAATAAAAATAGTAATAATAAAAAAACAAAAAGCAAAAATAATATTTTTTTTAAAAGTTTGGTCTTTTTTATTTTGATAGTTATAGGATTGATATTTTGGATAAATAAAAATAGTGAAACCGTAATAAAAGATTTTTCTGATGGAAAAATTATAGTTTGTAAAGATAGATTAGTTTCAAAAGAATTAAATTATATATTTAATAAAAATGAAAATGCTTTTATAAATAAAAAAGAGGGATTGTTTTTTAGCGTTTATTATTGTTCAAATTATATTAATTAAGATTTATATAACTATAATATTTGTAAATAAAAGGAGATATAAAATTATGAAGAAACTAATTTTAAGTTTGGGATTTCTTGTAACTTTGTCTTTTGGAATAAATATCCAAGATGCTCAAACAGCTTTTAAAAATGGAGATTTTGAGTCAGCTTATAAGATATTGAATGAACTAGCAAATAAAGGCGATATAACAGCTAAATATGGTCTTGGAGATATGTATTATAATGGTTTTGCTGTAAAACAAGATTATAATAAAGCTTTTGAATGGTACGAAAAAGCAGCAAATGATGGATTAGCTGCTGCTCAATATAATCTTGGATATATGTACGAAAATGGATTTGCTGTACAACAAGATTATAAAAAAGCTTTTGAATGGTATGAAAAATCGGCCTCTCAAGGATTTGCAGATGCTCAAAATAATTTGGGAATAATTTATGATAAAGCTTTAGGAGTAGAACAAGATTATAAAAAGGCTTTTGATTTGTATGAAAAAGCGGCAAATCAAGGAATGGCAGAAGCTCAATTGAATCTTGCAGTTATGTATGATAAAGGAAAAGCAGTAGCGCAAAATTCTAAAAAAGCTATTGAATGGTATGAAAAATCAGCTTCTCAAGGATTTGTACATGCTCAATATAATCTTGGAATAATGTATGACAAAGGACAAGGAGTAAAACAAGATTATAAAAAAGCTTTTGAATTATATGAAAAAGCAGCAAATCAAGGATTTGCACAAGCTCAACTTAATGTTGGAACAATGTATGAAAACGCAGAAGGTGTGAAAGAAGATAAGAAAAAAGCAAAAGAGTGGTACAAAAAAGCTTGTGATAATAAAATTCAAGAAGGTTGTGAGTATTATAAAGATTTAAATCAAAAAGGGTATTAATTTTATTTTTTTAAGAGATGATAAATTTGATAGAATTGCGGAATCATTTCATGTAGTGAATGCACTGAATCAATCGAATTCACTTTCTAAATTTATCTTCTTAGAACAGAGAAGACCAAAAGGAACAGAATACTTTCATGGAATTTTGCATGCTATCCAAAATAACTTAGCTATTACATTTCAGTTAAACAGTTATTGGTCTAAACCTACTCAAAGACGTTGTGTTCCAAAAGCAATAAAAGAAGCACAAAATAGATGGTATCTTATAGGTTATGATTTAGATCGTAAGGATTTCCGTAATTATGGTTTGGATAGAATATCAAATTTTGAAATTACTTCCAGTAAAAAACAAACGCCAAATATAAATGTTCAAGAATATTATAAAAATGCTTTAAATGATATTACTTTTACAATTCCTAAAGGAGAAGTTGTAGGAATTTTAGGAACAAATGGTTCGGGTAAATCAACATTGCTACAGATGATTTGCGGTACCTTGACACCTTCCAGTGGGGGTGTAAGGACTAGTGGTCGTGTTGCAGCGCTGCTCGAGCTTGGGTCGGGCTTTAATCCCGAGTTCACAGGTCGTGAAAATATCTATCTCAATGGGGCAGTGCTCGGTTTGAGCAAAGAAGAAGTCGACGCACGCTTTGATGATATTGTAGGTTTCGCTGATATCGGTGATTTTATATCGCAGCCAATTAGAAACTATTCCTCCGGAATGCTTATGAGACTGGCTTTTTCGGTGGCGACTATTGTGAATCCGGAAATACTGTCACTTCTTTCGGACGAAGAACTCAGGACTCTAGCTGAGAAGATGAATATCTATGTTCCAGAAGGACTCGAGAGGATTTTTCTGATCGAGGAAATCATCGATGCTTACGAAGATGATACTTCGGATAAGGTATATTCTCACGATGCTCCGGACCATCTGGAGGAAAAGAAACTCGCAGGTACAGGTTTTATTCCCGGAAGGCTAGAGGATATTTCTATTCCGGATTATTACAACGAGACATATATCAACGCAATCGTAAGAGATCCATTGTGGATTTTCGCATTCTGGGATATTGCTGATTCTACACGACAGAAGTACATCGGAGAAGCTGAGACGTCTCGGCTTCTCTTGCGGATAAGCGAAGCCACCGGTTTCGAGCCAAGTTTTTCCTATGACATTGTGGTGAGCTTCGATGATCGCAAGTGGTACATAAACGTTCCCCACCCAAAGCGTTCCTACATGATAGACCTATGCATCGTAAAATGCCACAAGGTCAGAATACTAGCTCGTTCCAATATTGTGCGCATGCCATCACAGTACCTCGATATATCTTCCAAACTTCCGCAGGTAACAAGGAGCCTTCTAGTTCTTTCTGGTTCCGAGGAGCTTCATTTGATCGAGCCTAAAGAGGAGAATTCTCTGCGGATAATGACTATGGAAGGAGAATAATGGCAAATAATTCCCCTTCGATAGCTCTTGTTCTCAATGCCCATCTTCCTTTTGTGCGTAAGCCTCAATATCCCCAGTTCTATGAAGAAAGGTGGCTTTTTGAGGTTATTTCAGAGACATATCTTCCTTTGCTGAGGATGTTTCGCAAACTGGAGCTCGAGAACATTCCTTTTAGAGTGAATATGGTTCTTTCTCCTACTCTGCTAGCCATGCTTTCAGACGAGCTTCTTTGCGAGCGATACATCGAATGGCAGGCAGAGCGTAGCCCAGGTAGTACCTTCTACAGTGCGGCTATAAGATGCAGCCTTGGCTGCGAATGGCTCGTAAGCCACGAAATCCTTATCGTCGTCAAGAACGAGATTATCCGTAGCAAGAGTTTCTCCCGTTGCTCCTATCTTCTCATCGCCATTCTTGCCTACCAGCTTGGTGAAGTAGCCAGTCTTGTAGTTGGCGTTATCAATTCCCGTTTGTGGATTATTCTTATCTAAAGCATTGGCTCCCTTGAGTTTGTTGCATTCCAGGAACATCGTGCCATCACCAGTAACGCCTGTTCCTACAGCAAACTTATCGCT
>ERZ650300.1784-NODE-1784-length-11964-cov-10.498279_pt1 | contig 11964 bp, 10 predicted proteins | sample MGYA00376236_ERZ650300 | MGnify/ENA primary metagenome ERZ650300 (study PRJEB26733, sample SAMN07839303) | wastewater metagenome | biome: urban; feature: wastewater treatment plant; material: waste water | place: USA: North Carolina | collected 2016-04-28 ... | reverse complement strand
CGCGGCCATGGAGCGGCCGCAGCGCAGGCAACGCGCCGTTTCGCCGCTGGAGAGCGCGGGAATCCGCTGCATCAGGTCGCAGTCGGGACAGGCCGCGATATGTTCGGGAAAAAGCGTCATGACGACCTTTCTCATCCGGCAGTCGAACAATTTTGTCGGAGCGGTTTATTCAACCATGGAATCCGCCAAACGTTTGGAGACAAATCGGGAACCTTCTTTTGCGAAAGGCACTATAAAAAATGTGGTCCTGCATGTCAATGAAATCTTGCAGTCAAGGTTGAAAGCCTCCCGGCGCCTGAAACAGTCTTTTTGGGGAAAGCTTCCATCTCGTCGCCGGATTTTATTAATCCCCAGTTTTTCCCGTCGACGGATCCAGGGCCGGAACCGACCACTGCCCCGCCGCAACATTCAATTCCCCCACCGGTTTTCCGTTTTCAAAGAAAAATATTTTTTGGTAAAAACGCCGGGGAATTCTGACGGCCAGATAAATCTTTCCCTGCCATTCGGCCGCAGGCTCCGGCCTGTTGAACTTGTAATACAGTGACAGGCTGCCGCGTTTTTCGATAATTTTCTCGATTTCAAACACCTCCTCCACATTCTTCGGGTGCGGCATGACCCGGGCAGCCACCAGAATCTGTTCCTTTTCATACAGAGATTCATCCGGAGCGAAGGGGCGCCTCGACGGCATCGTGGGCGCGGGATGGAAGAGGGTCCGGTACTCGGCGGGTGTTGAAACCAGGGCATAGAGCAGGGGATCCTTTTTCTCATCCCAGTTCCTGATGAAGTTCTGGTAATCCGCCATGCGCATTTTTCTGTAAGGCACGGACTGCTGCGGCTTTGTGCCCATGCCGTCCACAGCAGTAGTCATCGCGCATATCAGAATCATCACCATCATTCCTGTTTTGAGGAAAATCAATGATCGTCTGCCGGTCATGTCCAGTCCTCCCGATCCATTTTCTGGCGTCGTTCTGCGCGGAACCTCCTGTCTGCGCGCCCGAAAAGCCGTCCAACAACGGGTGCATTATATCATTTTCCGGTTTTCATGCAGCAATTTATTGCACGGGCGGGAAGAGGAAACGGCTGTTTTTTGTGTTTTTTAAAAAAAACGAATAGTGCTATGATGCAGCCGTTGCCGCAAAAAAGCGGCAAGCGGAAAACCATCATTCAAAGCATAATGGATTGTCACAAATACCGTCTTACAGGGAGTCTCGCATGAAAAAGAATACGCTGATCGTCATTGCAGGCCTGTTTTTTCTGATGGCATGGACAACGGCAAGCGCCGAAAGGTACGTTCCCGATCAACATCCTACGGGGATCGTGAACTGGGGAAACGGCAAGGCCTACTTCTTCAGCGGCGGCCAGTATATCCGATACGACATCGCATCCGACAAAGCCGATCCCGGCTATCCGAAAAACATCAATGCCGAAACCTGGCCCGGCGTGATCTGGACGGACGGGATTGACGCGGTGGTCAACTGGGGAAACGGCAAGGCCTACTTCTTCAAGGGCGGACAGTACATCCGTTACGACATCAAGGCGGATCGGGCCGATCCCGGCTATCCGAAAGCCGTTGACGCCGGCACATGGCCCGGCCTCATCCGATAGGGAGCCCAGAATGGAACTGCCCCTCTTTTTGAAAAAAATCGAGTTTTTATCCGATCTGCCGGACGAAGACATCGCGCTCATCGCCGAAAACGCTCATCCGATTGATTTTCCGGCCGGCGGCGTCATCATCAAACGGGGCGAACTCGGCCGTTTCCTGTGGGCGGTCTATGAAGGCGAAGTCGAAGTGCTGCGCACGGAAGACGACGGAAGCCTGAAAACGGTAGCCACCCTTGAACGGGATCAGATCTTCGGGGAAATGTCCCTGCTGACCGGAGAGCCGGCGGTGCTGGATGTCGTCGCCGCACAGCCATCGATCATCATCCGCATTCCTCGCGAAATCGTATCCGGAATCCTTGCGCGAAATCCCCGAACGCTGGTCAAGTTCACCCGGCTGGTGACCAAGAGGCTTTTGCGCAACCAGCAGGATGACGCGAAAGAGCGCCTGAAAAACGTTCACAGAGAAAATGAAGATCCTTACGACCTGAACTTTTCCTCCGTCACCGAACCCCTGAAAATCCTGACTGTGAACTGCGGCAGTTCGTCCCTGAAATATACATTGTTTGATACGGCGCAATCCGCGCCGGTCATTGAAGGCCTCATTGAAAAAGTCGGCTCCGGCGACGCAACCCACGTCCTGCGGATGCCGGACGGCAAAAAAGAAATTCCCGTCCGCGACGTTCTGGCCGTCGAGCAGGCGTTTGATGTGATGGTTTCGACGATCACCGATCAGGCCTACACGGGCATGAGCGATTTGAGCGATATCAAAGCGGTGGGGCATCGCGTCGTCCACGGCGGAGCGCAGTTTCCCAACTCCGTCAAGGTGGACGCGGAAGTCCTTTCCTCCATCCGGAAGCTGATTCCGCTGGCGCCGCTGCACAATCCCTTCAATCTGAAGGGAATCGAGAGAATGCAAGAGCTGGTTCCCGGCGCGCCCCAGGTGGCCGTTTTCGATACGTCCTTTCACGCGAACATGCCGGAGCAGGCCTACACGTACGCGCTGCCTTTCGCGGTAAGCGAGGAAGAGCAGATCCGCCGCTATGGTTTTCACGGCACCAGCCACAAATTCGTCACGCTCAGCACGGCAACCTATCTGAAGCGCCCGGTGGGCGAGCTGAAAATGATCTCCTGCCATCTGGGAAGCGGCGCTTCGGTGTGCGCGATTGACCACGGCCGCAGCGTGGATACGAGCATGGGAATGACTCCGCTGGAAGGGCTGATTATGGGCACGCGCCCGGGAGACCTCGACCCCGGCGTCCTCCTGCATCTGATGCGCCACCGGAGCATGAACGCCGAGGATTTGGACCGGATGCTCAACAAAAAAAGCGGCCTTCTGGGGATTTCCGGAACGAGCAACGACATGAGGACGCTTCTCAAGGCGGCGGAGTCGGGGGATTTCCGGTGTGAAAAAGCGATCAACGCTTTCTGCTACCGCGTCCGAAAATACATCGGCGCCTACTGGGCGGCCATGGGCGGTCTGGACGCCCTGATCTTTACCGGCGGCATCGGAGAAAACGCCGCGGAGATCCGGGCCCGCATCTGCCGGGGCATGGAAGCCCTGGGCGTTGTTGTTTACGACGATGTGAACGCCAAAATGCGCTCCCGCCGGGGCCAGATCACCGACATTTCCGAGCCCGGGTCCAGAATCCGGATCCTTGTCATTCCGGCGGATGAGGAAAAAATGATCGCCCGGGAAACGATCCATGCCCTCGGGCGGACACGCTCCAGAGAAGACCTCAAAAAGCTGCGATCCAGCCCGATTGCGATTTCCGTTTCGGCCCGTCATGTCCACCTGACCCAGGAACATTTTGAACGGCTTTTCGGCGCGGGACGGACCATGACGCTCCGATCCGATCTGAGCCAGCCCGGTCAGTTCGCGGCTGCGGAAGCGGTCAACCTGATCGGGCCAAAAGGAAGGATCGACCGTGTGCGGATCCTGGGGCCCGCGCGCAAGGAGTCTCAGGTGGAAATTGCCCGGACGGATCAGTTCAAGCTGGGCATTGAAGTACCGATCCGGGATTCCGGCGATACGGAAGGGACGCCGGGCCTGACGCTGGAAGGAGACGCGGGAACCGTTGATCTGGAAAAGGGAGTGATCTGCGCGAAGCGCCATATCCACATTTCCCCGGAAGAAGCGCTGAACCTGGGCCTGCGCGACAGGGATGTGGTGAGGGTAATCGTCAAGGGCATTCGGGAGCTGATTTTCGGCGATGTTCTGGTCCGCGTCAATCCAAACTACCGGCTGGACATGCATCTGGACACGGATGAGGCCAACGCCGCCCAGATTACAACCGGCACCGTCGGCTATATAGAATCCATCCAGCACCGGAACTACATGTAGGCCCTTCCTCGAAAACGGCTGCCGCAAGGCTTGAGCAGCCGCTACCGGGTCACTTTTCTTAACGATAAAAACGAAAAAATCAAAATACCGGCAATGATGAGCAGAAATAAAACACCATACTGATACAGCGGTTCCAGGCCTTCGTACCAGGCCATGATCGCATCCCAATGTTCCTGAAGCCAATATTTTATTTTCTCCATTGCCCCATCCTTTCAACGGTTCTGCAAAGCAGACGCGGTTTTTAAAAGCGGCTTTTCAATCCTGTCTTCTCCCTTTTTCTTCCTACCGAAATCCCCCTTGCCGCGCAATTAAAATTTTGTACCCGTTGAGAAGTTCGATTTTATGACACGCAAGAAAAATATGGATAATGTAAGTTATAGAAAGCAATTGGAATAATCAAGCAATTCCTTGACATGCATGCCTGGAAAATGCATATAAAGACATCAAAGAGGACCATCCTGAACATAGAAAATAGCTTGATCGACGAAGCGGCAAATATTACCGGGATCAAAGAAAAACATCTCTCGTTAAGGTGGGTTTGGAAGCGCTCATTGAAAAAGGAGATTTGCCATGAAGAGTCTGTACCCCCGAACGGTTGCCCGATGGCGATTAAAACTGATTTATTTGGCGCTGGCGATCCTTTTGATTTTCAACGCACCGGCGGTTTTTGCCGGAGAAGAACTTTACCGCAGTCTTTCCGCCGCCGGAAAAAACGCAGAATCAAGCCTTTTCATGGAGCTGTACCGCAACGGACAAAATCAGAACTGGCCAGCGGCCAAGGAGGTTCAGTTTGAAGGGAACCTCCGTTTTCTTGACAGGGATGCCGCCGCCGGAGACAAGATCCCCGGTATTTTTTTGGTGAGAAGCCTCGAAGGCGAACTTTATATCGTCTCGATCCCTTCCGATGATGAACTCAAAAGGACCGGCGCTGAAGCCTATAAGAAAATTCTGCCCCTGGACACGGATTCGAACAAGCAGTAATTGAAATGCAGGGGAAGCGATCCGTCAATACATGAGGGCGCCTCCCCTCCACTTTCCCCTCTTCACTGGCAAAATTCGGCCCTTTGGAGCGAGAGAAAGCGCTTACTCGACATGATGCAACGTCTGTTTGACAGAATTGCAAAAAACGTATGCGTCAGCTTCGCGGTGGCTTTTGTTTCCGTCTTCGGGGCTGCGGCAGCCGCGCCGGGCATTCTTTTGGTCTGGGCGACCGTCCCGTATGAAAATCCCTCTTTGTTTCACAAGGAAGTGGTCGTCAGCCTTATTCTGGTTGCCATCGCCGCGCTGATTCACTGGAACATCTATGGCCTTGGCCGGCTGTGGGGCTGGCGCTGTGAATGGAAGCCCCTGCGCGTCCTGAACGATCATCTCCGGGGAGGCGGCATTCCGGCGGACATTCCGACGCCGACTCTTTCGGAAATATTGTCGCTTCTGGAAAGGCTTCCCGGCATGACTTCCCGGATGGCGGCGATTCTGTCCGCTCCGGTGGTCGCCGTCATGGTTGCCGTCAACTACGTTCACCTGGGGAGCCCGTTATACGCCCTGTATGTCCTGCGGGGCGCCCTTGTGGCCATGATCACATACATTATGTTCACGTATCTCATTACGGAAATACTTACCTATCATTTGAGGCGGGAAGCGCGGTTCGTCCTGGCCGAACGCGACGCCCTTCAGGAGAAGAGTTATTCCTCGAGCCTGCTGATCAAGTTTGTCTTTATCATCATTCTGATGATGGCGAGCATCCTGATCACGCACGGACTGGGCCGCAGCAGCATCACTCATTCCGCTCTGGCGTCTTTCGCGATTTTTGCCGTCATGAACGTCACCGTGGGCGTGTTCATGTGCGTCCTGATCTTTATGTAGATCTTGATTACACTGAGAGAAATCGAATCGGCGGCGCTGCACATGAATGACCAGAAGGGCGCCCGTTTCATGACCGGCAGCATCGACCGCGAATTTCTGAACATGTCCACCGGCCTTTATCAGGCGGCGCGAAAAATCGCCAGATTTCAGAACGATCTGAAAGAACTCAATCTGACCCTGGAAAAGAAAGTCGAGGAGAGAACCGAACAGATCAAGATTCTGTCGATGACCGATTCTCTGACGGGATGTTTCAATCGCGCCTATTTCATGGAACGTCTGCCCCAGGAAATCAAGAGAGCCATCCGGTATGGGAATGCATTTTCCATTGTGATCTGCGATCTCGATCATTTCAAAAAGGTCAATGACGCATACGGCCACCCGGGGGGTGACCAGGCGCTTAAAGAGTTTGTTTTGTGCGTGAAAGGAGCCTTCCGGCAGGATATGGACTGGGTTGCCCGCTACGGCGGCGAGGAATTTGTCATCGTCCTGCCTGAAACGAACATTGAAGGCGCCTGCGCTCTGGCGGAAAGAATCCGGATGGCCATCGCGAACCGGGTCATCCCTTATGGCGGGCGGGAGATCCGCATCACGTCAAGCTTTGGCATCACGGGATTCGATGCGGGCGCGTCCGCGGAAAAAATTTCCGAGGAGGACATCATCCGCAAGGCGGACCAGTGTCTCTACCGGGCAAAAGAAGGAGGTCGCAACCGGGTGGTTGCCGAAGGCATCATTCGCTGACAGCACTTACGGTAGCCGCCGGTTTTCTCACTTACCGTTTTGAGGATTTCTCCCTTGCGGATATGCACTTGCTCTTTCCATATCCTCTCGTCGGCGTTTCTTCTTTGACAAAGATGCCATCCTCAAATGTAAGCGCATAGACAAAGTCATTATCCCCACAATTATAATGCCAAATTTCAGTCTTGATTTCCTCTTGCTGGTAGCCGCCGGTTGTATAGGTAGTTGATCGCTTGAATTCAGTTCCAGAGGCGAATGTTCCCTTCACCTCTTTCTTTTTCCCGGTGATATATTCCGGTTCGCCGCATTTATACAGCACCTCGGCCGTGCTTGCGCCGCGGGCAACAACTTCTTCGCCACAGCGAAAGGCCAGGCTGCCAGAGGGTATTGATAGCATTGCAAGACAAAACGCCGCGAAAACTAGAAAATAAATGGGTTTATTCATGGTGATCCTCCAAATAATATTACCTTCTGAATAAAAATTATTTGAGGTTATCGAGTGCGTTATCTTCTTTATGCGCCAAACTGCTACAGAATGTCAAGATTGTTGTGAACAGGGTGAATTTATTCTCTCATAAAAGATCAAGAGGATTCAGTTGTTACAAATAATACTGGACAGGGGAATTCGGATGGGTTATAGAGAGTCATTGATTTGTTGTTATGGGAGTTGTTGTGGATTTGAGACAGATCGTTGTACGTTTGGTTCATCCGTCCGAGAAGCAAACCTATCAGTCACTGATGGCGCAGTATCATTATTTGGGAGCCTTACCGAAGATCAGCGAGACACTTTGGTATGTGGCGTGTTGGCATGATCAATGGGTAGCGTTGTTGAGTTTTTCGGCATCAGCGTTGAAGTGTTCAGTTCGGGATAGCTGGATTGGCTGGAGCATGCACAATCGGTACGACCGTCTCAAGTTAATCGTCAACAACAGCCGTTTTCTCATTTTGCCGGACTGGCATAGGCCGAATCTGGGGTCTCGTGTTTTATCTTTGTGTTCAAGGCGTCTGAATGCAGATTGGCAGGAGGCGTTTGGACATTCTGTGGTCTTACTGGAAACCTTTGTGGATTCTCAGCGTTTTTCGGGGACGGTTTACAAGGCTGCCAACTGGATATATGTGGGGGATACGAAAGGGTACCGCAGGATTCGCAACGGTTACAGCGCGTCTGTTGGAACGCCCAAGAAGGTTTTTCTGATGCCCCTGCAGGCGGATGCCGGCGCTTTTTTATGTCAGCCAGTCCTTCCATCCTTGTATCAGACCGGAGGTTCAAAGATGATGCTTACCGCGCAACAAATGGAATCCCTGCCGTCTTTTTTTTCCGAGATAACCGATCCTCGTCGCTCCCAAGGTCGTCGGCACCGGCTGTCTACCGTTTTGGGGATTGCCACTGCCGCCTGCTTGTGCGGAATGCGGGGATACCGGGCGATATCCGATTGGGCCCAAAGTCTCGGCACAGCGGCCAGACGACGTTTTGGTTGCCGTTATGAAAATCGCCAATACATCGTGCCCAGCGAATACATTATCCGGGATATACTGGTTCGGGTCGATCCTGTCGAACTGGACCGGGCGTTGCAGCGTTGGAATCAAATCTATGCCAAGCAGGATGAAAGCCTGGCAATCGACGGCAAAACCATGCGCAACGCCTTGGATGAACAGGGATATCAAGCCCATATCATGAGCGTGGTCGGTCACCAGACCAAACACTGCTACGCTCAAAAAAAGTCGGAACCATACCCGCTGCTGATGATGAAAGTGTCAAACGCACCAATGAAATCAATTTAGCCATTCCTCTGCTGGATACCATCGATCTGAAAGGAAAGGATGTCACGGCGGATGCGCTCTTGACCCAACGCAAGATCGCCGATTATCTGGTTATCCGGCGCCAGGCGCATTATCATTTCACGGTCAAGGGAAACCAGCGCCGCCTTCTGGATGATATTACCTTATTGTTTCAGGATAGAGGACAGCCGGATTATTCGGAATGTTCGCCGCCGGATCATGGACGAATCGAAATCCGGAAAATATGGGTCAGTTCCGAGCTCAATGACTATATCGACTTCCCCCATGTCGGCCAAGTTTTTATCATTGAACGGGAATGCACAAACAAAAAAACCGGCAAGCTATCCCTGGATGTGGCTTACGGGATTACCAGTCGAACCACCCGCGAGGCCAGTCCTAAGCGCCTCCTGGAGATCAACCGCGGCCATTGGAGCATCGAAAATAGCTGTCACTATATCTTGGATTGGAACTTCGATGAAGATCGAAGCCGCATTCGTACCGGACACGGACCAGAAAACGTCAGTCGGCTGCGTCGCTTTGTCATTGGTTTAATCAAATCGAAAAAGATCTCCAGTGTCGCTCAAAAAATGCGCGAGCTGAATCGTAATGTCCGTCTCGTCTTCGACTATCTCCGTATGACAAAAAACACTTGCCAATCAATACATTGAAGGGAGAACAAATTTACCGTGTTGTTGTGAAGCATTGGGCTTACTCCGTCTTATGGGTATATGTCTCGGAGGCGCAAAAGCGAAAAGGGGCATACATCGCCTCATGTGTGCCGTTATAAAAGTACGCTTTATTTTTTCATTCACCGGCTGTTTCCCCTGCCTTCCCCCCCCCTCTTAATCTTGACTTCAGGTTGCCTTCAGGGTGCAACTTCAGGGGTGCGAAGAGGGATAACCCCCCCCCTTTTTAAGCCTGAAGGTTGGAAGTTTGGTTGGAAGTGGAAGCGCGGCAAACAAAAAAGGGATTAGAAAAACCTTCTAACCCCTTGATTTGCTTTTGGTAGTCCCACGGGGGTTTGAACCCCGGTTTCCGGCGTGAGAGGGGAACCTGAAAGATATCTAAGTCACCTGTTTTATTGCAATTATTTGATATTACTACAGTCTGTGTGCCCCTATTTGTAATGGTTTGTACTCATTATCACTCGATTTCAGAGAAAAGGACACACCTAGGGACACACCTTTAAATATTTTGGTTCATCCGCATCATGCCTACTCCATCCACGCACGTATAGCTTCCTGAAAAAAACAGACCGTCATATTTGTTAAAATGCAAGATTTCAATCGATAGTAAACATGATTCACGTTTGACGGCTAACAACAACGTTGCTCGACGCTTAATGCCTTCTTGACACATAAGATCGCTGATCGTATACTCTGCTCTCAAAACAGGAAGTCATTATCCCTACAACGACACATAACGCAGTCTCTCCAATGCCGTTAGTTTTCGTTTCCGATGAGAGACATAAGCCCGATAGTTTTTCATCTGTATCCATGAGACAAGCTCAATGAGATCGACGGCGTCAAAAACTTTCATAGGCAACACCGCACTGATGAGCAGCCTAAGCTGCGACAGCGTAACAGCTGGTGCTTTTTTCCCCCAACCGGATTCTCATGTGCCAGAGGAAGAAGTGAGCCAGCATACAGGTCAGCATATGATGTCGCCACCCGGGAAACTTCCTCACCTCGTAATGATCCATTCCCAGATCCGATTTGGCTTCCTCAAAGCACTGCTCGATAGCCCAGCGGACCCCTGCGAGCCAGACGAAGGTTTTCAGGCGCGTGGATCGGCCGGCGTTCGAGATGAAGTAGGAATAAGCAGCCCCCTCCCCAAGACCTCTGCGAATGATCAGCCAAACCGCCCGATGGGGTTTCCCATCTTTGGACAGAACGACACGGCGCTTCATGAACTCATAGACTACCGGTCCTTTCGTCCCTTCGGAAACCATCCGGCGATACCAGAAGTAATCGTTCGTTCCCCTGGCGATCTTCTCAAAAGTGACGGGCTTTTTTTCAGTTTCCGCAAGAATGCGTTTCGTCCTCCTCTCCCCGCCGTACCGGTAGGACTTCTCCAGGATCGCCGGGTCCTGCAGCCAGCAAAGCGTATCGCAGGGAAGGGCGACAAAGTACGTCGCCCCGGGAATCTTTTCCACCGCATCCAGAAACTCCGGACTGTTGCCGTAAATCGAATCCGCCGCCACGTAGCGGAAAGGGATTACCCCCTCGCCGACGATCTTCTCCAGCATCTCCACGGCCAACTGCGGTTTCGTCTTGAAAGAACTCTCTGCGGGAAGCCGGCACTTCTTCCTGCGCTCAGCGTAATCTTCGCCGAACCACTTCTCCGGAATAAACAGCCGGTTATCCACAAAACTGTACCCGTGGCGCGAGGCATAGGCCGCATAGACGCCCACCTGGCAGTTCTCCACTTTTCCCACATTGCCGCAGTACTGCCGGGAAACGCCGACGGAATCATTCCCTTTCTTCACAAAACCCGATTCATCGAAAATCAGCACGCCTTCGGGATCTCCCAGATCTTCGGAGATCATGCCGTGGTATCGGGAAAGGATCCTCTCCTCTTCCCAGGGAATATCGCTCAGGAAGTGCTGCATGGCTCTCACTTTGGCGCTCTCCACGTTCAGGGCGATCGGCTCAATGGACTTCCTCTCCAGTTGGCTCATCTGGCCTGCCATATACTGATAAAAGTTCTCCCGCGGCTCTTCCCGGGAAAAGCAATCGGCAAACTGGGCGTGAAATCCTTTGAACTCTTTCATAAAAAGAGCAATATCTTCTTTGTTGATCAGCAGTTTCGGAATGGGAAAGCTACCATTTTCAACTCGGTTTTCCGGTATCATGGCCGACCTCCTGTCCTCGTTTTGATAAACAAGTAACAGAGTCAGGCGTAAATGTCAATTACTTATTTTATTATGTGTCGTTGTAGGGATATTAACAGGGAATCTACCTCATGAAAAATAAAATCATGATCATGGGATTTATCTGTACGTTTCTGCTTATGTTCATGGAAATACTTTATGCCGATTCCACGTCCACCTTTTACGACAAGAATTACAATGTAAAGAGCTACAAGAAAGAGTCGAAAGATAATGTTACCACCTACGATAAGCACTGGAATCGCATAGGCTATGAATCCAAAAATGAAATTTACGACAAAAATCATAATGTGAAAGGCTATAAAAAAAAGGGGGCGAATGGCGCTGTAACTATCTATGACAAGAACTGGAATCGCATAGGCCACGAAAAAGGCGATACCCTCTACAACAAAGATTGGAGTATCAAGGGGCACAAAAAGACGGATGGGCATAAATAAATCTTAAAAACATTGAAAGCAATTATTTTTGGGTGATATTCATCATGGCTCAGAAAGAATGTCCATTTTGCAAAGAAACGATACAAACGGATTTCATCAATGATCATATTGTCAAATCAAATCCACACCCCAATCCTGTGGCTCCACCATCCCGTCGATTAATTGTTAAACGAGGTGGGCATAGTATAACCAGAGAGATTCCCAAGCCGGTTGTGCTGATAGATACACGTGAAAAATATCCCTTTGATTTCAGCAAATTCCCAAACTGGATCGCTGCACAGAAAAACCAGGCGCTGAAAGCTGGCGATTACAGCATA
>ERZ650300.1782-NODE-1782-length-11972-cov-10.869262_pt1 | contig 11972 bp, 10 predicted proteins | sample MGYA00376236_ERZ650300 | MGnify/ENA primary metagenome ERZ650300 (study PRJEB26733, sample SAMN07839303) | wastewater metagenome | biome: urban; feature: wastewater treatment plant; material: waste water | place: USA: North Carolina | collected 2016-04-28 ... | reverse complement strand
GGTGCCGTTGGTGACGACGCCGATCAGGTTGCTGCGGGCGGTAAGGGTTGCCGCCTCGGCGGGGTCCTCGACGATGGCGTCGCAGGCCGCCGCCACACCGGGCGAATAGGCCAGGGACAGATCCTGCTGGTTGGTCAGCGCCTTGGTCGGCGCGATCGAGATCTTCCCCGGTTTGGGCAGGCGGTGATACTCGATTGCTGCCAGGCGGATACGCTCGTCCATTGTTTCTCCCTCTCTGTTATTTGTTTCAAAAGGATGGGGTACATCCTGAGATCAAGCCGAATCCTGTGCAATTCGTGACATCCACAGCACCCGGGTCGTGACGTATGAATTACTTCCGGACGGGAAGCGTGGCATAATAACAAGCTAAGTTCTTAAGGGTTAATCCCCATTGACGCCAATAATAACGCGCCGTGCGCCCCAGGCCAGAAGACGCGAATACCCAGCCGGAAGCCTCCCCCTCCGGCAAAAGTGCATTCACGGATCCGTAACGTTGGAGAATCGTTAGATGTCCCAAAGCATTGCTCAAGCCGCGATCGCCGCCGCGCCCGCCTACGTCAAGAACGAAAAACTCAAGCAGTGGGTCGGCGAAATCGCCGCGCTCACCGAGCCCGACCAGGTCGTCTGGTGTGACGGTTCCCAAGAAGAGTACGACCGCCTGTGCGCCGAGATGGTCGAAGCCGGAATGCTCATCAAGCTGAACCCGGAAAAGCGCAAGAATTCCTACCTCGCCTGTTCCGACCCCTCCGACGTCGCCCGCGTCGAAGACCGCACCTACATCTGCTGCGCCAACAAGGAAGACGCCGGCCCCACCAACAACTGGGAAGATCCGGCCAAAATGCGCGAGACCCTGAACGGACTGTTCAGCAAGTGCATGCACGGCCGCACGATGTACGTCATCCCGTTCTCGATGGGCCCGCTCGGCTCGCCGATCGCCCACATCGGCGTCGAAATCTCCGACAGCCCCTACGTCGTCGCCAACATGCGCGTCATGACCCGCATGGGCAAGGCCGTGTATGACGTCCTCGGAGCCGACGGCGAATTCGTGCCCTGCCTGCACACGGTTGGCGCCCCGCTGGCTCACGGCGAGAAGGATTCCGCCTGGCCCTGCAACCCGACCACCAAGTACATCGTCCACTACCCCGAAACCCGCGAGATCTGGTCCTACGGCTCCGGCTACGGCGGCAACGCGCTGCTCGGCAAGAAGTGTTTCGCGCTGCGCATCGCCTCCAACATGGCCCGCGACGAAGGCTGGCTGGCCGAACACATGCTGATCCTCGGCGTGGAAAGCCCCGAAGGCGAAAAGACCTACGTCGCCGCGGCCTTCCCGTCCGCCTGCGGCAAGACCAACTTCGCGATGCTGATCCCGCCCGCCTCGTTCAACGGCTGGAAGATCTACACCGTCGGCGACGACATCGCCTGGATCAAGCCCCGCAAGGAAGCCGACGGCAGCACCCGCTTCTACGCCATCAACCCTGAAGCCGGCTTCTTCGGCGTTGCCCCGGGCACGTCGGAAAAGACCAACTTCAACGCCATGGCCACCCTCAAGGAAAACATCATCTTCACCAACGTCGCGCTGACCGACGATGGCGATGTGTGGTGGGAAGGCATGAGCAAGGATGTTCCCGCGCACCTGATCGACTGGCAAGGCAAGGACTGGACGCCGGAAATCGCCAAGGAAACCGGTCGCAAGGCCGCCCACCCGAACTCCCGCTTCACCGCCCCGGCCAGCCAGTGCCCGTCCATCGACCCGAACTGGGAAGATCCGGCCGGCGTGCCCATCTCCGCCTTCATCTTCGGCGGCCGCCGCGCCACCACCGTGCCGCTGGTGTACCAGGCATTCAACTGGAACTTCGGCGTCTACATGGCCGCCACCCTCGGTTCCGAAACCACCGCGGCCGCCTTCGGCGCCCAGGGCGTGGTCCGTCGCGATCCGTTCGCCATGCTGCCCTTCTGCGGCTACCACATGGGCGACTACTTCAACCATTGGCTGAAGATGGGTCACACCGTCGATCAGGCGCCGGGCATCTTCTGCGTGAACTGGTTCCGCATGAACGAAAACGGCGAATTCATGTGGCCGGGCTTCGGCGAGAACATGCGCGTCCTGAAGTGGGTCGTCGACCGCGTCCGCGGCCGTGTCCATGCCAAGGAAAATGCACTTGGCTGGATGCCCCAGTACGAAGACATCGACTGGACCGGCTCCGACATCACCAAGGCCGAATTCGAAGCCCTCACCAATATCGATGCGGAAGCCTGGAAGACCGAACTGGCCGGCCACAAGGAGTGGTTCGAGAAGCTGCAGGACCGTCTGCCCAAGCAGTTCATGCTCAAGCGCGAACTGTTCGAACTGGCTCTGTCGATGTAATTTGCCTGCGGCCGCAAGGCTGCAGCAGCATAAAAAAAGCGCCGGGCAACTGGCGCTTTTTTGTTGGGCGTCGTCCGCACCGGCCGGCCGCAGTCGCCTCAGCTGCCCGTCACCACCCGCTGACGCTGGCGACCCAGCTTGGAGATGCCCAGTTCGACCACATCCCCCACCTTGAGGAATTGGGGCGGCTTGAAGCCCATGCCGACGCCCGGCGGCGTGCCGGTGATGATCAGATCGCCGGGCACCAGCGTCATCACGCGGCTGCAGTAGCTGATGAGCTGAGCACAAGAAAAGATCATCAGCGACGTGGTGCCGGTCTGTTTGCGCTCGCCATTGACGTCGAGCCACAGATCGAGCTTCTGCACGTCGCCGATTTCGTCGGGCGTCACCAGCCACGGCCCCACCGGCCCGAAAGTATCGAAGCCCTTTCCCTTGCCCCACTGCCCGCCGCTCCGCTCGAGCTGGTAGCCCCGTTCCGACACATCGTTGGCCAGCACGTAGCCGGCCACGTGGGCCAGCGCGTCGGCCTCGGAAACGTTGCGGGCACGGCTGCCGATGACGATGCCGAGTTCGACCTCCCAGTCCAGGCGGGTCGATTCCGGCGGCTGGATCGTGTCGTCGTTCGGGCCGCACAGGCAACTGGTCCACTTGGGAAAGATGACCGGCTCGACCGGTACCGGCATGCCGGATTCCACGGCGTGGTCGTGGTAGTTGAGGCCGATGGCGATGTACTTGGGCGTCCCGTTCCAGGGCACACCCAGACGAGGCTCGCCGTCCACATCCACCCGCGGCAGGCGTTTCGGATCGATGGCGCGCAGCCCCTCCAGCGAGGCCGGCGCAAGAGTCCTGGGCGTGATGTCGTCGATCAGGCCCGACAGATCCCGGATGTGCCCGTTGTCGTCGAGCAGCCCGGGCTTTTCTTCGCCGACGGGGCCGTAGCGGAGCAGTTTCATGCGGATTGTCCCTTGACCGGTTTGACCTTGCCCGCCGCCAGCTTGGCGCGCTCGCGGGCTTCGGCGACATCGGCCCCGTTGGCTACGGCCACGCCCATCCGACGTTTGACGAAGGCCTCCGGCTTGCCGAAAAGGCGGATGTCGCTGCGTGGAACCGTCAGCGCTTCGGCCACGCCCTCGAAGGCGATACCGGCTTCGTCCATGCCGCCGTATATCACCGCCGAGGCGCCCGGCTCGCGCAGGCTCACATCGACCGGCAGGCCGAGGATCGCGCGGGCGTGCAGTTCGAACTCGGAGAAACGCTGGGAACACAGCGTGACGAGACCGGTGTCGTGGGGCCGCGGGCTGACTTCCGAAAACCACACGTCGTCGCCCTTGACGAACAACTCCACCCCAAACAAGCCACGCCCGCCCAGATTGGCGGTGACGGCACCGGCGATCTCGCGGGCACGCGCCAAGGCCAACGGACTCATGGCCTGGGGCTGCCACGATTCGACATAGTCGCCGGACACCTGCACATGACCGATGGGATCGCAGAAATGGGTTTGAACCGTGCCGGCGGCATCGCAGGCGCGCACCGTAAGCAGGGTGATCTCGTAGTCGAAATCGATGAAGCCTTCGACGATGACGCGGCCGGAATTCACCCGGCCGCCGGCCGCGGCGTAATCCCAGGCCTTGCGCACATCGTCCGGCCCCTTGAGCAGGGACTGGCCTTTGCCGGAAGACGACATCACCGGCTTGACGATGCACGGGTAGCCGATGGCGGGCGCGCCGTCGCGACCGTCGATGGCGGCCTGCAATTCATCCAGCGAGTCGGCGAAACGATAGGGCGAAGTTGCCAGACCGAGCTCTTCGGCGGCCAGGCGGCGGATGCCTTCGCGATTCATCGTGAGGCGGGCGGCACGGGCGGTGGGAATGACTTCGGCCAGGCCTTCGGCTTCGATCTCGACCAGCATATCGGTGGCGATGGCCTCGATTTCCGGCACGATGAGATGGGGCTTTTCCTGTTCGACGAGGGCACGCAGCGCCGCGCCGTCGGTCATCGGAATGACGTAAGCGCGGTGGGCGACCTGATGGCCCGGCGCGTTGGGGTAGCGATCGACGGCAATCGTCTCGACCCCAAGACGCTGCAGGGCGATGAGGACTTCCTTGCCGAGCTCGCCGGAGCCAAGAAGCATCACGCGCAGCGCCGAAGGAGAAAGAGGGGTGCCGAGTTTCATGGGTCGCTCCGGGATAGTGGGGGAGAAGGCGGCGATGATAGCACCGGCCGGATTCCCGCCATTTGCGCGGCGTCGATCTCGCCGAGCGTCGAAATCCGCCCGCTGTCGTCGACGCCCAAGAGTGTGCCCTCCCGCCCCAGACGAGACGATTCGACGGGCAGATCGAAGACGATCGCTGCGCCGTCGCAATAAAGTCCGTGGGCGGCGGCAATCTCGATACGGTCGGTCACCCGCAGGCGGCGATCGAGGATGAGGAGCTGATTCAGCCCACGCGGACTCGGTCCGCCACGCACCAACTCCCGCGCCTCCACTGCATGGAACAAGACCCCGCGCGCACTGCGGACTTCGCACAGCAAGCCCAGGTGCACCAGCGCCCGCGCAGGGTCAATGGCCTTCTGGCGCACCAGGGCCGGATGGACAATCCGATAGAAAGCCTCCCAGGAAGGGAGCCGCGCGGTCGACGCCGCGCCGGCGGGAAATGTCGCCAAGACCGCGGACGCAATCCATGCGGCAACGAGGGAACGGACAGGCATGGAGATCACCGTTTCAGTCGGGAGAACAGCTTGAAGACGTAACTCAGCTTTTCGGCATAGGCCGCATCGCCCCGCCGTTATAACCTGCGGCAACAGTCGCGAAATCCCACTTTCGCCAGCCGACAATGACCTTCCCCATGTGAGCCTTGCGGTAACGCAGTTTCTCGCCGACACGCAGCGGCGATTTGGATACCTCGTGGCGGAAGTCTCCCGGCGCCTCCACGGTCGGACCGACACGGCGGGCGATTCTGTCGAGACTGTCGCCATGCACGACAACAACGGTCCGGACCGCCATTTCGGAATCGTCAAAGATACTTTTCGTATCGAACAACGCCATGCGGGTAGACAGGCAGGCAATCGCCGCCCGGATGTTGAGTTCCGGCGAATCGATCGACTGGAAGCAAATCGCGTCATAGAGGCTTCTGCCCATCGCGAGGGCACTTCCTTCTTCGCCATTCCTGAGCACATCGTAAGCCGGATCGCCAGGATTTAGCCGGCCGTGCAGCCCGGCACCGTCAGCAAGAACGGCCAGGCGATCACCCGGCTCGACGTGCTGTCTTTCTGACCCTGTTCACACCGCGCCCCGCCACTGCAAGGTCGGCGGGGCGTTTTCGTTCACGGACGCTACAATTCGCCCCCTGCCGTCCGGAAGTCCGCCATGCCGATCCACCTCCTCCCCGACCACCTCATCAATCAGATCGCCGCCGGCGAGGTCGTCGAACGGCCCGCCTCGGTGCTCAAGGAAGTGCTCGAAAACGCCATGGACGCCGGCTCGACGGCCGTCGACGTGCAACTCGAACAAGGCGGCGTGCGGCGCATCCGGGTCGCCGACGACGGCTCCGGCATCCCCAAGGACGAACTCCCGCTGGCCCTGGAACGCCACGCCACCAGCAAGATCGCCAGTCTCGACGATCTGGAGCGCGTCGGCACGATGGGCTTTCGCGGCGAAGCGCTGGCCGCCATCGCCGCGGTGTCGCGGATGAGCATCACCAGCCGGGCCGATGCCGAGCCCCACGCCTGGCGCATCGACGCCGACCCGCGCGAACTCGCCCCGGCGGCGCTCAACCACGGCACCGTGGTCGACGTCGCCGACCTCTATTTCAACACCCCGGCGCGGCGTAAGTTCCTCAAAAGCGAAGGCACCGAATTCGCCCACTGCGACGACGTCTTTCGCCGCGTCGCCCTGGCCCGGCCGGACGTCGCGCTGCAGCTCACCCACAACGGCCGGGTCAGCCTGCGCCTGCCCTCCGGCCGCCGCGAAGCCCGCGTGCGCGCCCTGCTCGGCGACGACTTCCTGGCCGCGTCCCGAAGCATCGAAGCCGAATCCGGCCTGCTCCGCCTCACCGGCTTCGCCTCGCTGCCTGCCTACTCGCGCAGCAGCCGCGACGCCCAGTTCTTCTACGTCAACGGCCGTTTCGTGCGCGACAAGCTGGTCACCCACGCCATCCGCGAAGCCTACGCCGACATCCTCCACGGCAGCCGCCATCCGGCCTACGTGCTGTTCCTCGACCTCGACCCCTTCGGCGTGGACGTGAACGTGCACCCGGCCAAGATCGAAGTGCGTTTCCGCGACTCCCGCGCCGTCCACCAGTTCGTCTACCACGCCCTCAACCGCGCGCTGGCCGCCTCCGGCGCCGGTGCTGGCGCCATCGGCAGCCCGGAAGAAGGCACGGATCGAGGCACCGCCGACCCGAGCCCCACCGAAACCTCCCCCCGCGCCGGCGCCTATCCTGCCCCTGGTCACCCCGCGCTGCCGCCCCAGCAGGGACGACTCGCGATGGAGCCGGCATCCCGCGCCTATTTCGATTTTGCCGCGTCGGCCCGCCCCGAGCCTGCCCCCGGCTTCGTCGCAACCGCCTTCGCGCCTCGTGCAGGCGCCGCCGCGTCCACCGGCCCGTCGCCCGTCGCCCTGCCCACCGGCGATCTCGCCCCGCCCCTGGGCTACGCCCTCGGCCAACTCCACGGCGTCTACATCCTGGCCCAGAACGAAAGCGGCCTGATCCTCGTGGACATGCATGCCGCCCACGAACGCATCCTCTACGAACGCCTCAAAACCGTCCTCGACGGCACGCCCGGCGTCCAGCGCCTGCTGATCCCCGCCGTCTTCGGCGTCGGCGCCAAGGACATGGCCAGCGCCGAAGAGCACGCCGAACTCCTCGAACGGATGGGCTTCGAGATCGGCCCCGCCGGCCCCCAGGAGCTCGCCGTGCGCAGCGTGCCGGCGCTGCTCGCCGCCGCGCCCGTCAGCGAACTGGTGCGCGCCCTGCTGTCCGAACTGCGCGACTACCCCGCCACCGAAGTCATCACCGCCCGCCGCAACGAACTGCTCGCCACCATGGCCTGCCACGGCGCCGTGCGTGCCAACCGCAACCTGACGATCCCCGAAATGAACGCCCTCCTGCGCGAAATGGAAGCCACCGAGCGCGCCGACCAATGCAACCACGGCCGCCCGACCTGGACCGCGCTGAGCATGACGGAGCTCGATAAGCTGTTCCTGCGCGGGCGATAGGAGCCTCCTTTCCAACCCCATCGACATCTCCTGAATTGCATATTCAAACCTGCGTGCTTTACTGAAGCTGAGGCATACAAATCGATATGCCCTACGCGGGCCGTGCCGCGCTCTGAGCGACTCGGTCGAATGACGCAAATGCCAACGGAGAAATCAGATGACAACCCAACAGATGAAGGCAATGACACCAACCGACAATGCATACCCAGGGCGCCTGATAAGAACAGGCGACCCTGACAAGGCAGTTGTTGCCAGGATTCAGAAACGGTTGAACGACATGGGTTGCGGCCCTATCCCAGAAGATGGCATTTTCGATGGGGAAAAGACATTCGCCGCAGTTAAGCTCTTTCAGGCCCGGTTCGGCGACGTTACCGGCGCCCCCCTCGTGGTCGATGGCAAGGTTGGAGCCTTAACCTGGGGGGCGCTGTTCGGTCCCGAAACCGTTCCTTCGAACGCACACGCACCCTCTAAACTCACAGAAGCCGTCATCAAATTTGCAAAATCGCAGATCGGCGTCAGGGAAGTTCCCATCGGGAAGAACCGAGGGCCGGAGGTTGACATCTACCTCAAGTCCGTTGGCATCGACGCCAAAAAAGGAAGCTACGCGTGGTGCGTTGCCTTTACCCACTACTGCTACCAAAAGGCCGCCGAAGAGCTCGGCAAAAGCAATCCCCACGTCAGGACCGCTGGGGTCATCGATCACTGGAATAAAGCCGCTAAGCTGCCCCTGGCCACACGCATCACGAAAACAGCCGCCATCGACTCGCCCGAACTCGTAAAACCTGGAAGTCTCTTTATTATCAGTCTTGGCAAGGGCACCGGCCATTCCGGAATCGTTGTAGAGAACGCCAATGGCCGCTTGGTCACGATAGAAGGCAACACGAATGACAATGGCTCGCGGGAAGGTATCGGAGTCTTCCTGCGCAAGTCACGCAAGATCGCGGACATCAACCGAGGATTCATCGACTACAGCACAGTCTGATAGGCGTTCGGGGGCGACAGACAATTCATCCGTCGGTTGCCCTCTTCAATCTCCCCGGAGACAATAGCGGGTTATCCAAGCAATCCGCTCTCCCGTGAAACTCGAACGCATCCTCCAGAACCAGGGTTTCGGCAGCCGGCGCCAGTGCCGCCAGCTGATCGAACTCGGTGAAGTCCGCATCGGCGGCGAAGTCGTCGACAACCCCGGCGCCGAGATCGCCACCGCCGGCCTCGTTTTCGAAGTCGAAGGCGAAACCTGGACCTTCCGCGAAAAAACCTATCTCGCGCTCTACAAGCCCGCCGGTTACGAGTGCTCCCACGAGCCCAAGCACCACCGCACGGTGTATTCCCTGCTGCCGCACCAGCTGGTCGAGCGCAATGTGCAAAGCGTCGGACGGCTCGACCTGGACACCACCGGCCTGCTGCTGTTTTCCGACGACGGCGCCTTCATCCACAACCTGTCTTCGCCCAAGAAGCACATCCCCAAGGTTTACCGTGCCGAACTGGCCGAGGACGGCACCCAGGAGCAGATCCAGCGCCTGCTGGCCGGCGTCGACCTGATCGACGAACCCCGGCCGGTGCCCGCCCTCAGCGCCCGCCTGCTGGCGCCGCGCACCCTCGAAATGAGCATCGATCTCGGCAAATACCACGTCGTGAAGCGCATGATCGCCGCCGCCGGCAATCATGTCGAAAAGCTGCACCGCAGCGGCTTCGGCGGCCTCGCCCTCGGCGAAGGCGTGCTTTCCGGCCTGGCCGAAGGCGAATGGGTCTACCTCGAAGAGGCCGACCTCCAACAACTGCATCCCGCTGCCTGAAAGGGCCGACCATGACCGATACGCCCCGCCGCCGCCCGCCCCTGCCGACCAAGTCCGGCACCCTGAGCATCAAGCCCCGTGCCGCCGCACCCGCCGAATCCGCCCCGGCCGCCACCAAGCCCGGCAAGGAATGGCGCAAGCCGGCCGAAGGCAGCCTGACCCGCAAACGCGGCAAAGCCTCCATCCCCGAGCAGGCCAACACCGAACCGGTACGCCGCAGCGCCCGTCCGGACGACGGCGCACCCCGCTCACGGGACGACCGCCCCGCCCGTTCCGACGACGCACGTCCCGCCCGTCCTTACGGCGACCGCCCACCGCGCCCGACCGGCGACCGCCCGGCCCGCTCCGGCGATGACCGGCCAGCCCGCCCGTATGGTGAGCGCGCCACCCGCTCCAACGACGACCGCCCGCCCCGTCCCTACGGCGAGCGTCCCGCCCGCGCCGACGCTGAGGTCCGTCCGCCGCGCCACGAACGCAAGCAATGGACCGGCGAAGCGCGGCCGGCGCCTGTGCAATCGCCCCTGCGCGACGACGGCTCGATCCGCCTCTCCAAGCGCATGACCGAACTGGGCTTGTGCTCGCGCCGCGAGGCCGACGAATACATCGAAAAAGGCTGGGTTCGCGTCGATGGCCGGGTGATCAGCGAACTGGGTTCCCGGGTCCATCCGGGCCAGGTAGTCGAGCTCGACCGACGCGGCCAGACCGCCCAGGACCGCCGCGTCACCTTCCTGCTCAACAAGCCGGTCGGCTACGTTTCCGGCCAGGCCGAAGACGGCTACGAACCCGCCAGCGTGCTGCTGGTGCCGGACAACCACTGGACCGAAGACCCCAGCGAAACGCGCTACCTGCGCACCCATCACCGCGGTCTTGCGCCGGCCGGCCGGCTCGACATCGACTCCGTCGGCCTGCTCGTGTTCACCCAGGACGGACGCATCGCCCGGGCGCTGATCGGCGAGGATTCCAAGATCGAGAAGGAATACCACGTGCGCGTCGAAGGTCGCCTCGACGCCGAAGGCCTCAAGCTGCTCAACCACGGCCTGTCCCTCGACGGCGAAGCCCTGCGCCCGGCCAAGGTCAGCTGGCTCAACGAAGACCAACTGCGCTTCGTGCTGCGCGAAGGCAAGAAGCGCCAGATCCGCCGCATGTGCGAAATGGTCGGCCTCAAGGTCATCGGCCTCAAGCGCGTGCGCATCGGACGCGTCATGCTCGGCAACCTGCCCCCCGGCCAATGGCGCTACCTTGCCGCCGACGAACAGTTCTGACCTTTCATCGACGACGGAGCCTCCCCATGCGCCTGCTGCCCATCCTGCGCCGTATCGCCCTGACCGCGTTGACCGGCCTTGCCGCCGCCGGCGCCTTCGCGGCACCCCAGGACAAATACTACGAAGGACTGCTGCTGCCAGAGGATTACTCCGGCTCGATCCCGGTCACCGTCGAACTCCACGACCTCAGTGGCGTGCTGGTCGGCAAGATCAAGGCCGGTCCGCCGTACTCAGGGGTGGCACCGATCAGAGCCGGCGACATGAAGGGCGACAAGTGCGACTTTCAGGTCAGCTTCAGTTCGGGGATCGTGCTGCGCTTCACCGGCAACTGCCAGCAGACGGCTTTCGACGGGAAATACGCCCAACCCGGCCGCAGCGACGCATCGTCGCGCGGCACTTTCCGCCTCGCCTACAAAGAACCCCAGCGCGAGGACGAAAAAACCGCCGAGACAAATTCCTCCTCCGCCGGTCCGCGCACCAGCGCCGCCAGCTGCCTCAACGCCAACACCCGCTGCCTGATCGGCTGCCCCCAGGGCGACTACAACGCCGAATTCCTCTGCGCAAACCGCTGCCGCAGCAGGTACAAAACCTGCAAAGCCAGCGCCACCCTGCCCTGAGCGAAGGTCGGCGTCCGCCTTCAAGAGCCGGCGCCGACAACTGCAGTCGATTGCGGCGCCAGCCCCGGCTCCGGGTATAATTTTGGGTTTTCCCGAATCAGCCAGGGTCCCGAACATGGAAGCAGAACGCCTTAACGCCATCTCCAACAAGCTCGCCGACCTCAAGGCGCGGGAGCAAGAACTTCGGAGGTATCTTTGACTACGATACCAAGTCCGAAAAACTGATCGAAGTCAGCAAGCAGCTCGAAGACCCCGAAATCTGGAACGACGCCGCCCGCGCCCAGGAACTCGGCAAGGAAAAGAAGACCCTCGAAGGCATCGTCGTCAATCTGCAGGAAATCGATCAGGGTCTGGCCGACTGCCGGGATCTGTTCGACCTTGCCTCGACGGAAGACGACGAAGAAACGATGCAGGCCGTCGAAGCCGACACCGCCGCCCTTGAAGGCCGCGTCGGCGAACTCGAATTCCGCCGCATGTTCAACAACCCGATGGACGGCAACGCCTGCTTCATCGAAATCCAGTCCGGCGCCGGCGGCACCGAAGCCCAGGACTGGGCCGGCATGCTCGAACGGATGTACCTGCGCTATTGCGAGCGCAAGGGTTTCCAGGTCGAACTGCTCGAAGAATCCGAAGGCGAAGTGGCCGGCATCAAGAGCGCCACGATCAAGGTCGGCGGCGAATACGCCTACGGCTTCCTGCGCACCGAAACCGGCATCC
>ERZ650300.1778-NODE-1778-length-11994-cov-19.797889_pt1 | contig 11994 bp, 13 predicted proteins | sample MGYA00376236_ERZ650300 | MGnify/ENA primary metagenome ERZ650300 (study PRJEB26733, sample SAMN07839303) | wastewater metagenome | biome: urban; feature: wastewater treatment plant; material: waste water | place: USA: North Carolina | collected 2016-04-28 ... | reverse complement strand
CAAATAATGAGAAAAAAAGTAAAAACACAATTAAAATTAAAACGCTCATTTAAAGCGGTTTGAAATTAAACGTAGTTGCATTTACGCATGTTATAAATAAGGACTTACGTAAATAAAACGTTAGGCAACATTAAAAAAGACACTGCGGAATGACTAATAAAATGGATGAAAAGAAAAAAATATTTTAGTTTTTGAATTTATTGAAACTTGGAATAAAAAAGAGAAAGCTAATATTGATGGATTTTTTCTAAATCCAAATGTAATTGTCTTAAAAAGACAGCAAAGCTCTTTTAGACGTGAGATATTTACTTTAGCTCATGAGTTAGGCCATTATCTCTTGAATATTGAAGAAGTTGATAATTTAGAATTAGCAGATTTAGCAAATCACAATTTATCAAAAATTGAAAAATGGTGTAATGATTTTGCTTTCTATTTTATTGCAGGTGAATATGGAAATGTAATTGATAGACTTGAAAAAGCAAATAGTTTAAATGATTACAATCATGAAATTGTAGAAGAAATTTCCAAAAAAACTCATTTAAGTCAAATTGCAATTTTTACAAGACTTTTATTAAACAATCAAATATCGCCCAAAGATTACAAAAATGTAAAGGCTGATTTTGAAGAACAGTTCAGGTTAAAACAAATAGAAGAACAAAAACAAAAAGAATTAGACAAACAAAATGGAATTCAAAGAGGTGGCGCTGTACCTAAACCAATTAATTCTCCTTTATTAATTTCAACTATTCAAACAGCCTTTTATGAAGGTGTAATAAATGAATTTGATGTTTGTAAAACATTAAATATAACTCCAGATAAATTAGATAAATATATTCAATGAAAGTAATAATCGACACTAACTCACTTTTGTCGTTGGTTCGTTATTACTTACCGTTTGACAAAGAAAATTTACTATTCAATTTCATAAAAGAAAAAATTGAAATTGGCGAAATAATTATAATAGATAAGGTTTATGAACAATGTACATATAATGCAAAAGGTTTAATATTAAAACAATTAGCATTTTTGACAGATAAATCATTTTTAAAGAAATCAAAAACACCGTACAAAACTGATTCTTTAATTGCTCCATCTCCAGCGAAATTTCTAAGAATGGTAGAAAATCAGTTCGTTGTTGGAGTACAACGAAAAAAAATTAATGATGTCGAATTCGAAGTAAAGAAAAATCAACATCTTGAAGATGCTGACATAAAACTAATAGTTCTATGTCTCAACTTAATTAAGAATGGAGAAAATGTTTATCTTGTAACTGAAGAAACTACTGGAAGCAATGATAATAAATTATTTGTTAAAATTCCTCTTATGTGTCGTGAATTAAGTATCAAGTGTATTACATTACCCAAATTGATTAAGTTATATCTTGACGACTTTGAACTACATTTCAAATAAATAAAACCTCAACCAAAAATTGAGGTTTTTTCATTTCAAAAAAATCCTTACTTTTACTTTTATAAAAAACGAATAATCAAAATGCTAGTAAAGATTTTCGGGAGCGCAATTCATGGCGTTTCGGCGCAAACCATAACTATAGAAGTTAATGTAGACACAGGCGGAGTAGGCTATCATCTTGTAGGCTTACCAGATAATGCCATTAAAGAAAGCAGCTATAGAATTAATGCCGCACTCAAAAATGTAGGCTACAAAATTCCGGGTAAGAAAATCACCATCAACATGGCTCCTGCAGATTTGCGCAAAGAAGGTTCTGCGTATGATTTAAGCATTGCCATTGGGATTTTGGCTGCTTCAGACTTAATAAAAGCAGAAAATTTAGAAAAATACATCATCATGGGCGAACTTTCCCTAGACGGAGGTTTGCAACCGATAAAAGGCGTTCTACCCATTGCGATAAAAGCCAGAGAAGAAGGTTTCAAAGGCATTATTTTACCAAAACAAAATGTAAGAGAAGCTGCAATAGTCAATAATCTGGAAGTTTATGGCGTAGAAAACATTAAACAAGTTATTGATTTCTTTAACGAAGATATTCCGCTGGAAAGAACAGAATTTGACACCCGAAAAGAATTTCAAGAAAAAATAGACCATTTTCCTTTTGATTTTTCTGAAGTCAAAGGACAAGAAACGGCAAAACGTGCGATGGAAGTTGCCGCAGCTGGTGGTCACAATATTATTCTCATCGGTCCTCCTGGAAGTGGAAAAACAATGCTCGCTAAACGCGTTCCGAGTATTTTGCCACCATTAACCATGAAAGAAGCTTTGGAAACTACCAAAATTCATTCTGTGGCAGGAAAAATGGGCGCTAATAATTCTTTGATGACAGTTAGGCCTTTTAGAAGTCCGCATCACACGATTTCTGACGTGGCTCTAGTTGGTGGCGGAAGTTATCCTCAACCTGGCGAAATTTCTTTGGCACATAATGGTGTTTTGTTTCTCGATGAAATGCCAGAATTTAAAAGAACGGTTCTGGAAGTGATGCGTCAACCGTTGGAAGACCGAGAAGTGACGATTTCCAGAGCGAGATTTTCGGTGAATTATCCTGCAAGTTTTATGTTGGTGGCAAGTATGAATCCATCACCAAGTGGTTATTTCCCTGATGATCCTAATAATACTTCGTCTCAATTTGAAATGCAACGCTACATGAATAAACTTTCTGGGCCTTTGTTGGATAGAATTGATATTCACATCGAAGTTCAAAAAGTAGAATTCGAGCAACTTTCAGACAGAAGAAAAGGCGAAAGCAGTATTGCAATTCGGGAGCGTGTTTTGAAAGCCAGAGAAATGCAAAATGTGCGCTACCAAGATTTAGACATCAGTTACAATGCTCAAATCGGCCCTAAAGAATTAGAAAAATACTGCGAACTGAATGAAGATTCTAAAAATCTCATCAAAAACGCCATGGAAAAACTAAATCTTTCGGCGAGAGCTTATGACAGGATTTTGAAGGTTTCTAGAACCATTGCAGATTTAGAACAATCAGAACATATTCTTTCTCATCATATTTCTGAAGCCATACAATACAGAAGTCTGGATAGAGAATTTTGGAATGCTTAATTTTTTAAACTATATAATTTATGGAAGACAATTTACATGTAGAGAACGGCGAAAATTTAGTAATCGATTGGCGTTCGAAAGAATTTTTAAAAGAAACGGCAAAATGGACTAAGTTTTTAGCCATTTTAGGTTTTGTAGGAATCGGATTAATGGTTTTGGGTTCATTAGTAATGCTTTTTGCTCCGTCATCATTAATGTCTAATGGAGATTTTCCTTTTGGTGGTAAAATATTTATGATGCTTCTTTATTTGGCATTTGCTGTTTTATACTATTTCCCAATTTCTTACTTGTATCAATTTTCAGAAAATACTAAAAAAGCAATTGAAAACAATGACAATAACGCTATTAGAGATGCATTTGAATTTTTAAAATCTCATTATAAATTTATGGGGATTTTGACCATCATTCTGCTTTCTTTTTATGCCATTATTATTTTCATTGGGCTTATTGGAGCGGGAGCTGCTGCAATGATGAACTGATAGCTTGCTAAAAGTTTTAAAACGCAAAGATTTAAAATAAAAGATTAACCTTTTTAAGAAAACAAAGCAAAATTCGCTAGCGAATTGATAAAGCAAATGCTTAAAATCTCTATTATTGAGCGTAATAATAAAAAAATCCACCAATAATTTGGTGGATTATATTTTTCTAAATTATTTAAATTTCATTATAAAAACGGTTTTACCACTTTTTTAATTTTCGGCTTGTCTTGGTTTTCTACGCCTAAATTATAAGAAAAACCTATACCTAAAGTTTGCTTAAACTGCATTCTCTTAATTTGGTCGTGATCGTACAATAAATCTGCACTTACATTGGCAGAAATCAATTTATTAACTCTAAAGTTCAATTGACCGTTGTAAGAAAAATCCACTCGTTCTGTATGATATAAATAATTGGTAAAGAAGTTCAATTGATTCACCAAATTAATGTCTTTATAAATTTTTTGTCTGTACAAAATATTCACCATGGCTCCTAACTCTTTTCTGAGGCTTTGACCATCTTTTTCTAAACCGTAAAAACCTACTTTTTGCAAATGCTTATCAGCCACGATGGTAAACTTACCATTAATCGGTCTAAAAATCACTTGGAAATTTTCATTAGGATTATAAGAGATACCGATACCCGTATTAATATATGCTGGTGCTAAAAATTTAGAAATTCTGTCATCAAAATTCGGACTTGGCGTTTTCACATAATTATAACCCGGCGCAAACTGAGAAATAAACTGCAAACCTGAAGACAAGTAATAATTCCTTCCTAAATCATAACCATAATTCGCCATGATATTGATGAAATCTTCTGTTTTTCTGGTGGTTTGTCCGCTTGCTGCTACAATTCCGTATCCTAATTGGAAATTATTTTCTAAATAATGTTTGCGTTTTTTGAAACTCAAATTATAATTGATTTTTCCTAAAATTCCGATATTATTATTTCCTCCAGAATTCCAGTTGCTAAAACTTGCTTGGTTAAAAACCATATTGTTTTGACCATAGAAATACCAAACTTTTTCTTCTTTGGTTTTAATCAATTGAAACGGTGTAATAGGAAGTTCTGTGCCGAGTTCCGCAGTAATTTTATCGGTTTTTAGAATAATGGAATCTTTGTGCTTTACATCTATTTTTTGCAAATTAATCTCTGCCAAAGAATCTAAATTAGGAATGTTTTTTTTCCAATTTTCTGCGCTAATGGAATCTAGAATTCTTTTACTCTCAATTTGGGAGTAATACATATTTATAGATAGACAACCGAACACAAAAATTAACAACTTCTTCATTTTCAAAATTTAAAAAACCAGTTCAAAAATACAATTTGTAAAACGAATGGAAGTCTTGAAAACGAAAAAATCTTACTTTTTGTCTATAATTTTTAAAAAAATCGGGGATTTATAGTCAATTTTTCCATAAAATTGTCTTGGCATTTATTTAGTCACATTTTATTTATGCTAAAAAACACCATCCACATCAAAGCGCTTTTAATTCCTCTCTTCATGCTCTCTGCCATGTGGTTAGGTTTATTTTTACAACACATCGGTTTTGTAGAAAACTGCGAAGGTTCCCTCATTCCTCTAGTTCCTGAAGGATTAAAAGGCGTAATATTTTCTCCGCTTTTACACGGAAATTTAGAACATATCGCCAGTAATTCTGTACCGATTGCAGCATTGCTGTTCTTGCTTTATCAGTTTTATCCTAAATTGGCCAATCCTGTATTTTTTTACGGATGGATTGTTACGGGACTCGTAGTTTGGTTACTGCCACCTATGAATTTTTTCGGACAAGAAGCTACTTATACCTGCATCATCGGAGCAAGTGGAATTGTATATATGCTTGCATTTTTCTTATTCTTCAGTGGAATTTTCAGAAAAGACAAAAAACTGCTTACTGTTTCTCTTTTAGTCGCCTTGTATTACGGAAGTTTAATCTGGGGAATTTTTCCAGAAGAATTATTCTATCGATTAGACGAACCGAGCCGAATTTCTTGGCAAGCTCACCTTTCTGGAGCGGTAGTTGGCCTTTCTTTGGCGCTAATTTTTAGAAAAAAACATCAAGAAAAAAAGAAAAAATTCATTTGGGAATTCCCGAATTATTACAGCGAAAAAGACGATAAACTTTGGCAAGAATACATCGAAGGTCATCCTGAACATTTTCTAGAAATGCCACAGAAAAAGAAAGAAGAAATCTGGGAACATTTAGACGAAATCAGAAAAAAGTAAAGCGATTTTTTCTTATTTTTGAGAATGTTACATGAAGAACATCTATATTCCATAGCGTTACGCGCTACTCCGCTTATTGGCGATGTAAATTTTATGAGATTGGTAGAAATTACAGGTTCTGCCAAAGAAACTTGGCATCTTTCTAAGAAATTGCTCAAAGAAATTCCGGGAATTGGCTCGAAAATTACGAAAGAAATCGGCAACGAAACTTATTTGAAATTCGCAGAAAAGGAAATTGACTTCTGTGAAAAAAATAACATTAAAATTAATCTTCGCCATTTAAAAGAATTGCCAAAATTACTTTCTAATTGTGATGACGCTCCTGCAATTCTTTACCAAAAAGGAAGTTTAGACGAAAGCTTAACTCCCATTTCCATCGTAGGAACCAGAAACATGACGAGTTATGGCAAACATTTCATTGAAGAATTTCTAGAAATTTTAAAAAATAAAAAAGTGCTCATTGTAAGCGGTTTAGCACTCGGAACAGATGGTTGCGCTCATACAGAAGCCTTGAAAAACCAACTGAAAACAGCAGGAGTTTTAGCTCATGGTTTGCATCTCATCTATCCTTCTCAGCATAAAAAATTAGCCGCAGAAATTTTAGAACAAGATGGCGCTTTGCTCACCGAATTTAATTCTAGTGATAAACCAGACCGAGAACATTTTCTGCAAAGAAATAGAATTGTAGCAGGATTTTCTCCGGTTACCATTGTGGTAGAAACTGCTTTTGGTGGCGGTTCTATGAGTACCGTAAGTTATGCCAATGATTACAACAGAGAAGTATTTGCCTTGCCAGGAAAAATCAATGATAAGTACAGCCAAGGTTGTAATTTGCTCATCGCACAGAACAAAGCCAGAATTTTACAAAATTTTGAAGAAATATTAGACGAATTGCAATTGGGTAAAGAAAAAGAAAAGATAGGAAGCCTTTTTGCTGCGAGAGAAATTAAACTGAGCAAAGACTTGCAACCGATTTATGACACGATTGCTTCTCAACCTCAAATTTCGTTAGACGACTTGAGCGAAAAACTAGACATTCCTCCTTATAAATTATTGCCCATTTTGCTTGATTTTGAGTTAAAAGGATACATTAAAGCACTTTCCGGAAAGCAATATTCTATAATTTAAAAATTCACAATTTTTTAATATTTCATTATTTTTCACATAACATCATGTTTTCTTTAACAGAAACATTATAATTATGAATTTAATAAAATTTTTAACATAATTTATATAATTTTCATTAAAGTCAAAATAATTCTTGTGAGAATAGAAAAAAAAATTAAATTTGTCTTTAATAATTCATAACATCTATGGAACAAAACACTATCGAACAAAAAATACAAGAGTTCGTTGCGAAAATTGAAGCAAAAAACCCAAATGAGCCAGAATTTTTACAGGCGGTAAAAGAAGTAGCGGTTACAGTTATTCCTTTTATTGCTACCAAAGAAGAGTACAGAGGAATGAAGCTTCTAGAGAGAATGGCTGAACCTGAAAGAGTAATCATTTTCAGAGTTCCTTGGGTAGATGATAAAGGTGAAATTCAGGTAAATAGAGGTTTCAGAATTCAGATGAACTCTGCAATCGGACCATATAAAGGAGGAATTAGATTCCATCCTACAGTAAACTTATCAGTGCTTAAATTTTTAGCATTCGAACAAGTTTTCAAGAACTCATTAACTACTCTACCAATGGGTGGTGGAAAAGGAGGTTCTGACTTTGACCCAACAGGAAAATCAAACAACGAAATTATGCGTTTCTGCCAATCTTTCATGACGGAAATGTGTAAACACATCGGTCCAGAAACAGACGTTCCTGCAGGAGATATCGGAGTAGGTGCTAGAGAAATTGGTTACCTTTTCGGTCAATACAAGAGAATTAGAAATGAGTTTACCGGAGTTCTTACTGGTAAAGGTTTAGCATATGGTGGTTCATTAATCAGACCAGAAGCTACAGGTTATGGTGTAGTATATTTTGGTGAACAAATGCTAAAAACAAAAGGCGAAGATTTCAAAGATAAAATCGTAACCGTTTCAGGTTTCGGAAACGTAGCTTGGGGAGTTATCAAAAAAATAGAAGAATTAGGCGGAAAAGCAGTAACTATTTCTGGTCCTGATGGTTATGTTTATGATAAAGACGGTATTACTGGCGAAAAAATAGATTTCTTATTAGAATTAAGAGCTTCTGGAAACAACAGAGCGGAAGATTATGTGAAGAAATTCCCAACTGCAGAATTCCATGCTGGTAAGAGACCTTGGGAAGTAAAATGTGACGTAGCGATTCCTGCTGCTACACAAAACGAACTTCACCTAGAAGATGCTAAAAATTTAGTAGAAAACGGTTGTAGATGTGTAGTAGAAGCGGCAAACATGCCTTCTACTTTAGATGCTATCAACTATTTCTTAGATAATAAAGTATTATTCAGCCCAGGAAAAGCTTCTAACGCTGGTGGTGTAGCAACTTCTGGTCTAGAAATGACGCAAAACTCAATCAGATTAAACTGGAGTTCTGAAGAAGTAGACGCTAGACTAAAAGAAATTATGATTGGTATTCACAATGCTTGTAGAAAATACGGTAAAGAAGAAGATGGATACGTAAACTATGTAAAAGGTGCTAATATTGCAGGTTTCGTAAAAGTAGCTGAAGCAATGCTTGCACAAGGTGTAGTCTAAATAATTGATGATTTTTTCAAAATAAAGACCCGTAAAACGGTAGAAAGTCTCGGATTTTATTCGAGACTTTTTTATTTGCTAAGATTCTTCATCATTTTCTCTACAAACGTAAATGCAGCGGGACAAATCACGGTGTTTTTCAACATGAGATTATTGATTTGATAAATCTTTTTTCTATCCGTATGAGGATATTCTCGGCAAGCTTTTGGTCTTACTTCGTAGATAGAACACGTGTTATCTTCATTCAGGAAAAAACAAGGTAAATTTTGCAGAACTTTGTCATTATCTTCGTCTATTCTTAGAAATTTTGCTTCAAAATCTGCTGGTTTCATTCTCAAATGTTTAGCAATTCTTTCGATGTCTTTTTCGGTATACAATGGTCCTGTAGTTTTGCAACAATTGGCACAAGACAAACAATCAACCTCATCGAAAACCTCATCATGTACTTCCTGCACTACATAATCCAAATTTTTCGGTGTTTTTTTCTTGAGATTTTCCAGAAATTTCTTGTGCTCTTTTTGCTTCTGTAAAGCTTGATTTTTATAAAATTCTAAATCCATCTTATCATTAATGATGCAAAATTAAAACTAATTGACTGAAATCATAAATTTTTGATGTTTTAAACCTCTATTTTTGTAAAATGAAAGACATTACCACCACTCAAGATATACAACTACTCGTTAATACTTTTTACGAAAGCGTTCGAGAATCAGAAATCGGGTTTTTCTTTGAAGAAATCGCCCAAGTAAACTGGGAAAAACATTTGCCCAAAATGTACATTTTCTGGCAAGCATTGTTATTTGCTGATGTGAAATTTGACGGAAATCCTATGGGTGCTCATTTTCCAATTAACGAAAAAATGGCAATGGAAAAACATCATTTTGACACGTGGTTGAGACTTTGGAAATCTACTGTAGACCAATTATTCTCTGGCGAAATTGCAGAATCTGCCAAATCTAAAGCCGAAAATATTGCCAGTTTAATGGCTTATAAAATGGAAATGGATACCAAACTGAGAAAACTATAATTTCATTAACCATCTCCAGAAATAGAAATCCTGAAAATCTGTAAACATGTGAAATAGCAATCCTATTGCTATGATTTTGTAATTTCCTCGCAGAAATAAAACGCCTAAAAAGTATAAAAAAATCATAGGATAAGTATGCAAAGGATGAAAACCAATGCTACTTCTTCCCTCTTGGAAAATTGGCGTAGCTAAAAGATGATCTACATCTACCAACATGGTGGCCAACATAATGAAATAAGCCTTTTTCCAATTTTCTCTAAAGAAAACAAGCGCTATAAACACTGGAAATATCAAGTGTAAAAAATAATGCGTTATGATTTTTGCAATTTCCAAAGTTTAAATTCTTCCTTTTAAAAAGTCTTGGCGTAAATCTTCGTCTAGTTTTTCAATCGCATAACGAAGTGAAGTTCTGGGCATATTTTGGTAATGCGTTTTCAAGAAATTCAATAATTTTTCTTCATCTTTTTTGCCCATTTCTCTTAGAAGCCAACCGTTTGCTTTGTGCATCAAATCGTGTGAATGATTCAAGTTATTCAGTGCCAATTCTATGGTTAAATCATGACTTCCTTTTTTGATATGATACATCGTAGCCACAATGGCGATGCGTTTTTCCCACATGTTTTCAGAATTCGATAACTTTTTCAAGATTTCATCTTTCTGATTTTCAAAGCAATATCTTCCTAATAATTTATAGCAAGACAAATCTACCAAATCCCAATTGTTGATATACTTTGTATTTTTTAGATAAAAATCAACGAGTGTTTTCTTCTCTTTTTCGTCTTTGGTTTTCTCAAATTTTGTTACCAAAATCAACAGCGCCACTAATCTCATCTCGTGAAATTCTGATTTCAAAATTTCTTGAACATCATCTAAAGTGGCTTTTTGCCAATATTCCTTCACCAACTTTCTAGAATCTGGAACGACTACACCAATGAATTGGTCACCTTCTGCGTATTGACCTTTACCTGTTTTAAAAAAATACGGCAAAAAATCTCTCTTTTCTGGTGTAGAAAGAAATTGTAAGGCTTCAAGGATTTGGTTGTACATTATTATCAATTTTATATTTATTATAAAAAATTAAAAGAATAATTGCAAAAAATAAATTAAAGCCATTTTCAATTAATTTCTCAGCAGAAATTGGGTGAATACCATAAAAAACTAATTCTTTTATGTGATAAAGTAGAATATATAACGGCATTAAAATTCCAACGAAATAAATAAATATTTTAAAAATCTGATGATTATAATTTGTTTTTAAGAAGAACATTAAAAAAGTAGAAAAACTAATAAGAAGTTTTAGCCACTTTAAAACAAGAATTCCAGCAATTTCTGTTGGTTTAGAAACCAGCAGAAGCCCATTTACAAAGTCTAGACTCACAATTGCAAGAAAAATGTAGAAAAAAATTCTACTTTTAAAAAATTCAGTTCTCATAATTATTTAGATGCTTTGACTTCGTCGAATCTAAAGATTTCAGCATGACAAAATGTGCAAAAATCTAATTTAAAAATTTAAACACAGAGAAACAGAGCTTGTTTCACAGAGTTCACAGTATGCTCTGTGTTTTCGCTGTGCCTCTGTGTTTAAACAACTTCCTCGTCATCAAAATATTCAAACAAGAAATCGTTATATGGAAATCTTGAAATATGAATTTTATGAACCTCATCGTAAATCATTTTCTTCATTTCTGGAAAATTCTCTTTAGATAAAGCCGAAATGAAAACCGTAGGATATTTAGATTTTGCCATCCACGTTTTTTTCCATTCTTCTAGAGAAATGTTCTTTTTGGTAGCTGGAGTTAAATCATCTTCGTCTTTTTTCTCATAAGCAAAAGCATCTATTTTATTGAAAACCATAATCATAGGTTTCTGATGCGCATTGATTTCCATGAGAATTTGGTTCACAGAATCAATGTGGTCTTCGAAACTTTCGTGAGAAATATCTACTACATGAATCAGCAAATCAGCCTCGCGAACTTCGTCAAGCGTAGATTTGAAAGATTCTACCAACTGAGTCGGCAATTTTCTGATGAAACCAACCGTATCTGTCAATAAAAATGGTAAGTTTCCAATCACCACTTTACGAACGGTAGTGTCTAGCGTTGCAAAAAGTTTATTTTCTGCAAAAACTTCAGATTTAGAAAGCGCATTCATCAAGGTAGATTTTCCTACGTTGGTATATCCTACCAACGCAACTCTCACCACTTTTCCACGATTATTTCGTTGAGTTGCCATTTGTTTATCAATGGTTTTCAACTTTTCTTTTAGAAGCGTAATTCTATCACGAATAATACGTCTATCAGTTTCAATTTCGGTTTCACCAGGACCACGCATTCCGATTCCTCCTTTTTGACGTTCTAAGTGCGTCCACATTCTGGTTAATCTTGGTAAAAGATATTGATATTGAGCGAGTTCTACTTGAGTTCTTGCGTAAGAAGTTTGTGCTCTTTGTGCAAAAATATCGAGGATAAGATTGGTTCTATCGAGGATTTTCACTTCCATTTCTCTTTCTAAATTTTTCAATTGAGAAGGTGAAAGTTCGTCATCAAAAATAACGGTTCCTA
>ERZ650300.1776-NODE-1776-length-12001-cov-18.611669_pt1 | contig 12001 bp, 7 predicted proteins | sample MGYA00376236_ERZ650300 | MGnify/ENA primary metagenome ERZ650300 (study PRJEB26733, sample SAMN07839303) | wastewater metagenome | biome: urban; feature: wastewater treatment plant; material: waste water | place: USA: North Carolina | collected 2016-04-28 ... | reverse complement strand
GCATTGATTGTCAATATCAATCCGGGATGCATGTTTGGCGGTAGCGCTACACAGTATTTTATCGGTGACTTTGACGGAAAGGAATTTAAATGTGACACAAAACCCGAAGTGACTAAATGGTTGGACTATGGCAAGGACCATTATGCTACCGTTTGCTTCTCGAATACGGTAGAGCGCACGATTGCCGTGCCTTGGATGAGCAATTGGCAGTATGCCAATGATGTACCTACTATGCAATATCGTAGTGCAAATTCCGTGCCCCGAGACTTGAGCCTCTATACCTCGGCCGGTGAAACATATCTGAAATCTTCTCCTCGCCTTCATCTGTTATAGTAATATTGCCAAAACCTAAATTATAATATCTTTCTAATCCCGACAAATTATAATTAGTTAAAATTACTCTTTTAGGAACCTCTTTTTCGCCAGAACTAACAAAGTCATATTTTATACTTAAAGGATTTTTGTCAACTTGTTCAAAGTCATAGGAATTCTCAAATAATTCTTCCATTGATTATTTTTTTCAAAAATACGTATATTTTATTTTTTAACAAAGAATAAGATATAGTGAGTTATACAGAATTTCTGCTAACACTCAAACGTATGAAAGTATTAATAAAAGAAATAAAAAATATTATTTTTTAGAAAATTCTTTTGTTATAAGAGCCTTTCACTTGTTTCTATTTCGTTCTAATTTTTTAATCTATATAAAATGCACACTTTCTACGCATACATTCCTTCAATCAAAGCTTTGAATTTTTCTAGAATAATTTTACGTTTTATTTTTAAGGTTGGAGTAATTTCGCCACGTTCTATGGTAAATTCTTCTGGTAAAAGTTTGAATTTTTTAATTTTTTCAAAACTTGCAAATTCCTTTTGAATATCGTTCACTACTTTTTCAAAAGTTTCTTTAATGAAAGGCGTTTCCAGTAATTTTTTCTTTTCTTCAATATTTAGAGAAAGGTAATTTTTAAATTCCTCGTATTTCTCCATCAAGGTTTCAAAATTCGGAACAATCACTGCAGAAACATAAGGTTTTCCTTCGGCAATCACCATCGCTTGTGCAATGTAAGGATTGCTTTGTAATGGGATTTCTATGCTTTGTGGCGCAATATATTTTCCGTTAGAAGTTTTCATTAAATCCTTAATTCTATCGGTAATGTAGAGATTTCCTTCTTCGTCTATTCTACCAGCATCACCCGTTCTGAAATAACCATCTTCTGTGAAAACTTTAGCCGTTTCTTCTTCGTTTTTGTAGTAACCTTTCATCACACCTTGGTATTTTACCAAGATTTCATCATCTGCTCCTATTTTAATTTCTACACCTGGTAGAGCTTTTCCTACGCTTCCGTACACATAATTTTTCGGAGGAAGTGCAGTAACGGTAGCGGTGGTTTCGGTAAGTCCGTAACCTACAATCACAGGTAAACCAATGGCTGCAAAAAATTCTGAAATTTCTTTTTTCAGCATCGCTCCACCACAAGGTAAAAACGAAAGATTTCCGCCCAATTCATTTTTAATTTTTCTGAAAACCAATTTGTCAAAAAAACTAAACTGTAATTGTAAACCAAACGGAACTTTAGCGCCAGTTCTTTTTTTATCAGCTACTTTAGCGCCTACTTCCAAAGCTTTTTTGAAAAGTTTTTGTTTCGTAGGAGAAGAAGCTTCTATTTTTTTAACTAAAGTTTGATATACTTTTTCGTAGAATCTTGGTACGGCACACATTGCAGTTGGGTGAACATGTTTCAGCGTGTTCAAGATATTTTTTGGGTCTTCTAAAATGGCAACTTCACCACCTTGAGAAAGCACAAAAAGCGTCCAGCTTCTTTCGAAAATATGACTTAATGGTAAAAATGCCAAAGATTTCATGTCGTACAAATTGTCGAAACTGAAAAATTCTTTGTGCGCCGCAACTACCGCTTTGAAACCACCATGTGTAAGCATTACACCTTTCGGGATTCCTGTAGTTCCAGAAGTGTAAAGAATGGTTGCCAAATCTTCATCGGTAATTTCGATGAGGTTTCTTTCCGTAGCAAAATGCTTGATGAAATCTGGGAAATAGGTAATGTTTTCGGCTTCGTCTTTTATCACATGAGACGTGAAAATATGTAATTTTTTGCCTAAATGTTTTTCGGCACTTTTCAGAATTTCAAGTTGAGGAGTATCTCCCACCAAAATATGTTGCATTTCGGTTTGCTTGATGATATATTCGGTCTGGTCATAATTATTGGTAGCGTAAATGGGAATGGTAATCGCCCCCAACATTTGCACGGCAACGTCAAAAATAATCCAATCTTTAGAATTTTGAGAAAAAACACCTACACAATCTCCCTTTTTTACGTCTAGAGTATGCAATCCGTTTGCAGTTTGGCAAACCATTGCCCAGAATTTTTTCCAGGTAAGAATCTCTATTTCGTCACCGTTTCTAAAGCTAAGAGCGGTTTTCTGTGGGAATTTTTTGGTGTTTTCTTCTAAAAGCTGAAGTAGGTTTTTCATTGGTATATGTGGGAATTTTATGAATTGAATTTTCTCCAAAATTAAACAATATATAAGAATGATTCCAATAAAATTTAGTTTATTATCTTTGAGGTTTATTTTAAATAGATTTGAAGATAAATTTATAGATTCCGTAGGAATCTTATCTGTGTAGAAGAATAGTGCAAAATTGAAGGGGCGCTCCGTAGGAGCGCTATCTTAAAAATAATAAAAACTAAAACCATAAGCATGCCCAATACTTATTCGCAAATTTATATTCAAGTGGTTTTTGCTACGAAAGGAAGAGAAACGCTAATAGAAGATAAAAATAGACAAGAAATAGAAAAATATATTACAGGAATATTGACCAATAAAGGTCAAAAATTAATAGCTATTTATGCCAATCCAGATCATTTACATTTGTTTTTTAGTTATAAAAATTTGAAAATAACTATTCCTGAGTTAGTGAAAATTATTAAATCAGAATCTACTAAATTCATTAATGATAAAAGGTTAAGTTTTGGTAAATTTGCTTGGCAAGAAAGTTATGGTGCTTTTTCTTATGCTAAAAGTCAAAAAGATGCGGTAACTCAATATATATTAAATCAAAAAAATCATCATCAAAAGAGAAGTTTCAGAGAAGAATATTTAGATTTTCTAGAAAAATTTGATATCAATTATGATGAAAAATATTTGTTTGAATTTTATGATAAATTAGAATAAAAAGATAGCGCTCCTACGGAGCGCCCCCAATAAAAATATTAAAAATTAACTACACAGATAAGATTCCTATGGAATCAAATTAAAAAAAACTATGATTTTTTCATTAAAAGGTATTGTTCAAGAACTTACTCCTACCTATGTGGTGATAGAGGTAAATGGAGTGGGTTATTATGTAGGCATTTCTTTGCAAACATCTCAGCGACTTTCTTTAGGGAAAGAAGTTTTTCTTTTCACCCAACAAATCATCAGAGAAGACGCACATTTGCTTTTTGGGTTTTATACCAAAGAAGAAAAAGAAATGTTTAATCTCTTAATTTCTGTAAATGGAGTGGGTGCAGTTTCTGCGCTGATTTTGCTTTCTTCATTAGATCTTAAAGACATTGCACAAGCGATTCTCAATAAAAATTCTGCGCTGCTCCAAAAAGTAAAAGGAGTAGGCGCTAAAACCGCCGAAAGAATCATCGTAGATTTACGAGATAAGGTAGAAAAATTCGGGGTTTCTGCGGAGAACATTTCTGCTTTTGCAGACAATAAAGTGAAAGAAGAATCGTTATCTGCTTTAGAAGTTTTAGGGATTCCTAAAAAGATGAGCGAGAAGATTGCCGATAGAATTTTAAAACAAAATCCAGATTTGCAAACCGAAGAATTGGTGAAGCAAATTCTAAAAATGATATAAACACAAGTGAAGAAAACTTTTCCTCTGCATAAAATCTATTTTTCGTTTGTATTTCTATGTTTTTCTGCGTTATTTTTTGCGCAGCAAAAGCCTTCGGATACAGCGAATATTTCTATAAGGAAAGATTATGCCTTGCCCAATCCTACGAGATACGAAGCGTTCTATGATGTAAAAACGGGTATGTATTATCTCTACCCAAAAATTGGAAATACAGTAACAGGAGCGCCCATCGTTCTTACTCCAAAAGAATATTCTACTTATACACTGAATAATAGTCTCAAAGATTATTATCAACAAAAAGCTTTTGGCGGAAATCTCTACAAAGAAGACAAAAAAGAAGCCGAAAAGAAAGGCTTAATTCAAAGTGTGACCATCAAAAATAAAATTTTTGAAACCATTTTTGGGAGCAATAAAATAGAATTGATTCCAAATGGTTTTGCGAGTTTTGATTTAGGAGGTTTGCACCAAAAAATTGAAAATCCATTAATTCTTCCACAAAACAGAAGCAATTTTGCGATTAATATTCAGCAGAGAATTCAGCTAGGGGTTTTAGGGAAAGTTGGAGAAAATCTTCAACTCAAAGCCAATTATGACACGCAGTCTGGTTTTGCATTCGAAAACAGAATGAATCTCGTTTGGCAAGCCAAAGGAACGTGGAGAGATTTACAAAATCAAGCCATCGGTGAAGCAAAAAATCCACTAAAAGGTGGCGAAGATAAAATTATAAAAAGAGTAGAATTCGGTAATGTGAATATGCCACTTTCTACCAATTTAATCAGAGGTTCTGAATCTCTTTTTGGTCTAAAAACCGAATTCCAATTAGGGAAAACGTACGGAACTTTGGTGTTTTCTCAGCAACAAGGTGAAGCTAGAAATATTGTAGTTCAAGGTGGTGGTGTAATGCAAACCTTCAAAATAAACGCTTATGATTACGAAGATAATCAGCACTATTTTTTAGGCCAATATTTCTTAAATAATTATGACAACGCTTTAGCCAATTATCCTTTAATCAATTCTAGAATTTCGATTACCCGATTAGAACTTTGGGTTTTAGACCAAGGTTCTGGTAATTTGCAAGAGCAGAAAAGTATTCTCGGGATTAGAGATTTGGGTGAAGGCGGAAGTTTCCCAGACAATTCTAATTTAGGCGTTTATAATGCCGTAGCCAATCTTGGCGGAATAAGAGATGTAAACCAAACCTACAACGCGATTAACAATCAATCACTTCCGAATACTACAGGTGACCCCAATTATAAAGACGGCGAACATTTTATCTTTAACCGAAAAGCAAAAAGATTAAATCCTGCTGAATATACCTTTAATCCACAAGTGGGTTATATTTCTTTGAATCAAAGATTAAATGATAATCAACTTTTGGCGGCGTCTTTCTCTTATACCGTTTCTGGTGACAGCAAAGTCTATAAAGTAGGGGAATTTTCAGAAGAAAGTCCAGTGGTGATTACCAAATTATTGAAACCGAACGTTTCCGTAAAAACCACTTCACCGATGTGGAATTTAATGATGAAAAACGTGTATTCATTAAATGCCAATCAAATTGATTCACAAAATTTCTTGTTAAATGTTTTATATCGTGATAATGACAGCGGTGGAAAAGTAAATTATCTACCAGGAACACCTGTTGCAGACCAAAATTTATTGAAATTATTCAATTGGGATAGACTGAATGTAAATAACGATATTCAAAATAATACGAATGGTCAACAAGGAGATGGTTTATTTGACTTTGTGCAAGGAATTACGGTAGATGCACAAAACGGAAGAGTAATGTTTACCAAAGCTCAACCTTTTGGTAATTACTTAGAATCTGTTTTAGGAAGCAATGACCCGAAATTTGTTTTCAATGAACTGTATACCCAACAAAAACAAGTCGCTTCTGAAAATAATTTAGCACTTAGATACACCATCGAAGGTAGATATAAAGGTTCGCAGGGAACAGGAATTTCTCTAGGAGCGATAAATGTTCCACGTGGTTCTGTAAAAGTAACTGCGAATGGAGTTGTGCTTACAGAAGGAGTAGATTATACCGTAGATTATATGTTGGGGCAAGTTACCATTATCAATGAAATGGTAAAACAATCTGGTCAAGCCATCAACGTGAGTTTAGAAAACCAATTAACCTTTAACACACAGAGAAAAAGATTTTTAGGATTAAATCTCGAGAGAAAATTTAATGAAAATCTTACCATTGGTGCAACTGTGGTGAATTATTCAGAAACACCACTCACTCAAAAAGTACAAACAGGTTTTGAAGCGGTGAATAACACGATGGCTGGTTTTAACCTAATGTACAATAACCAATCGCAGTTTTTAACCAGACTTACAGATAAAATTCCGTTTATCAATACAGAAGCACCATCTAATATTAATTTGAAATTAGAAGGAGCATATCTTATTCCAGGTCAAAATAAAGGAATTAATGATGAATCTTACATTGATGATTTTGAACAAACCACTTCTAAAATTTCATTAAAAGAACCTGCAGTTTGGAGTTTAGCATCTAAACCTGAAATTGGTTTCGGAAGTTCTAATAATAATGACTTGACCAATGGATATGGAAGAGGTCTACTTTCTTGGTACAATATAGACCCAAGATTCTACGGAGTTGGTGGAAAAGCACCAAATGGAATTAACGCTGAAGCGCTTTCTAATCACGCTTCCAGAAGAGTTCAGATGATAGAACTCTTTAACAATAGAGATTTTGTAGCGGGTGAACAAACCTTCACCAATACTTTTGATATTACGTATTATCCTAAAGAAAGAGGTCCGTATAACTTAAATCAAAATGCAGAAATTCCATCACAAAGATGGGCTGGTTTAATGAGACCGATTACGGTTTCTAACTTCAGAAGCTCGAATATAGAATATGTAGAATTTTGGATGATGGATCCTTATGCAGACGGTAAAATGTTAGGAACTGCTCCTAAATTAATGTTGCAATTAGGAAACGTTTCAGAAGATATTCTAAAAGATGGTAAACTGCAATATGAAAATGGTTTGCCTACACCAAATACTCCAGCGAAAACTTCTTCTACCAATTGGGGAACTCAGCCAGACCAATTCCCAGTTTTATATGCTTTCGGTACAGAAAACGAAGAGAGAACAGCTCAAGATGTAGGTTTTGATGGTTTAGATAACGTAGCAGAAGCTACAGCTTTCAATACCAATTTTACTAATCCAGTAAAAAATGAGCCAGACCCAGCTGCAGATGATTTTGTGTTTTATCTTTCTAATCAGTTTCAGGGAGCATTAGCTTCATCTATGATTGAGCGTTATAAATATTTCAGAAATCCAGATGGAAACTCTCAGTCGAACTCTTTAGAAGTTTCTTCTCAAACTCCAGATGCAGAAGATGTAAATAAAGATTATAACCTAGACCAAAGCGAAAATTACAATCAGTATGATATTAATTTAGCACAGAGCGAATTGGTTTTAGGAAGAAATAATATTGTAGATGTAAAAGAAGTAGAAGTGAAATTCCAAAACGGACAAACTTCTAAAAATAAATGGTTCTTATTCAGAATTCCAGTTGCCAATTATAATTCTTCTACCGAAACTTCTGGTGCAGACCAAATCTTAAACAACGTAAGATTTGCCAGAATGATGCTTACAGGTTTTGATGAAACCGCTACGATTAGATTCGGAACATTAGACTTGGTAAGAAGCGAATGGAGAAAATATGGTAAAGGAATTGCTTCAAATAGAGTAGATGATCAGAACCAATTTGAAGGAACAGGAACTATAGATAATTCTAAATTTGATGTAGGAAGTGTAAACTTAGAAGAAAATGCATTGGGAACTCCACCTTATGTATTGCCTCCAGGAATTGAGAGACAAGTTCTCAGCGGAAATGCAGGTGCTCAAAGACAAAACGAAGCTTCTCTTTATATGAAAACCAACCTTCCGAATGGTGAAGCAAGAGGTGTTTTCAAAAATATCGCTTTAGATATGAGAAGATTCCAAAATTTAGAATTATTTGTTCACGCAGAAGATTTAATTGGCAAAGGTTCTAATCTTGATAAATCTGCGAAATTCTTCATCAGATTCGGTAGTGATGCTACAGATAACTATTATGAATATGAAGCTTCGCTGAAATATACCGCTCCGAATGCGACTTCTCCGCTTGATATTTGGCCAAATGAAAACACCGTGAGATTAGCGATTCAGGATTTTGTAGATTTAAAAATCTTGAGAGATAAAAATTCTACGGTAACCAACGAAAGATTTACTTCGGCAGATTTTGGTGATGAAAATAAAGCATTCTACGTAAAAGGTAGACCAAGTTTAGGAAATATTACCACCATGATGATTGGGGTGAGAAATAATGATGAGGTAGATAAAAATCTTATTCTTTGGGTGAATGAAATCAGACTTTCGGGAATAGAAAATAAAGGTGGTTATGCAGGAAACGCAAATCTTAATTTCAATTTAGGAGATTTTGCTACCGTAAACGCGAGTGGAGCTTATTCTACGATTGGTTTTGGTTTCATTAACCAAAAACCTGCGGAACGTTCACAGACTACCAACTCAGCTTTTGGTATCAATACGATGGTGAATGTAGATAAATTTTTGCCAGAAAAGTTAGGACTGAAGATTCCGGTGAATTATTCTTATTCTCAAACCATAGAAGATCCTAAGTACAATCCACTAAATGACGATGTGGAATTTAACAAAGATCCAAAGAAAGATGAACTGAAAAAAGTAGCAAGAACGTATACACAACAAAGAAGTATTGGGGTGCTCAATATGAGAAAGGATAGAATGAATCCTAATAAAAAACCAAAATTCTATGACGTAGAAAACTTGTCCATCTCTTTAATTTATAATGATGACAAGTACAGAGATGTTTATACTAAAGACAATTACAGACAATATTTAAGAGGAAATATAGATTACAGTTTTAATTTTAAACCTTGGAATCTTAAACCATTTAATAAAATTGTAAGCGATACCGCGAAGTCTTATCCTTATCTGAAATGGGCAAAAGAAATTAACTTTAACATAGTTCCGACAAGAGTTTCTTTCAGAACAGAGTTAGACAGAAATTACAATGAATTAGAATTTAGAAATATTGATGCGTTGCTCAATGGAAATTCTTCTGCGGATTTTGATGTGATTAAAAACCGAAACTTCTTCTTCGGTTGGCAATATAATGTAGGATTTAATTTAACCAAATCTCTAAAATTAGATATTTCATCAGCTACCAGAACGATTAATGACCAATTGGATATTCAAACCTTTGACAGAAGTTCTATTTTCCAAAATGTTTTCCAAAAAGGAAGACCGGTTCTTTATAACCACAGAATTCAGTTGAGTTACAGATTGCCATTCGAAAATTTACCGTATTTAGATTTTGTAAATACAGAAATTGGTTACGGCGTACAGTACAATTGGAGCGCTCGTTCTACAGCAATGGTAGATACTAATGGAGTAAAACTGGGGAACTTGGCACAGAATACCAATAATATTAATGTAACTGGAGGTGCAGATTTTAATAGTTTCTTCAATAAGTTTAAATATTTTAGAAAAGTAAATGATAAAATGAATGCCAGAAAATCTGAAATAGATTCTCTGAACAATGTTTATACTCAGAATTTCTTGAAAAAAGGAAGGAAAAAAGCATTCAAATCTTATACTTTTAAAAATAAATTGACGCCTACTCAAGCTTTTGCTTATGCTTTAACAGCGATAAAACAATTAGATTTTAATTATACTGAAAATAACGGAACGGTTTTACCAGGATTATTATCTTCTCCTAATTTCTATGGATATGGAAAAGGAATTGGCGGGCCAACTTTTGGATTCTTGTTGGGTTCTCAAGCAGACATCAGAAGATATGCTATAGAAAACAGTTGGATTTCTTCTTCGGAATACATGACGGAAGCTTATTCTCAGATGACTACCAGAAATCTTACTGGGAATATTCAGATTCAACCAATCAATGATTTTAGAATAGATGTGAGCTTTACCAAAAATTACATGAAGAATTTAATGCATGGTAACTTTAATGTAGATGCGATTAGCAGTACACCTCAGTTCGATTTTTCTTTCGCTAGTGAAATGATTACGTTTACCAATTCTAATATTCTCTTGAAAACAAGTTTTGGAAGCGATAATATTTACGAAAAAATCATAGAAAACGCTAAGACGATTTCTCAAATGTATGGAACACCACAAGCTGATGGTTACGCAGAACATTACAGCAAAGCCAATGCTTATGTTTTGATTCCAGCTTTCCAAGCAGCGATTGAAGGTAAATCTCCAACGAAAAATAATAATTTAGAAAAATCTAAATTCCCAATGCCAAACTGGAGAATTACTTATTCGGGAATTAAAAACATACCTTTTATTAATAGTCAGTTTGCTAAGTTTGATATTCTTCATGCCTATACTTCTACTTATACCGCAACTGGAATTCAGAAAAGTGTAGACTATTATAATAAGAATGTAAATCCGGGAGCTCCTCAATATGATATTAATAATGATGTGTACAATCCATATACATTTAATACGATTGGTTACGTAGAAGATTTCTCTCCACTTTTAGGAGCAGATGTTACCATGAGAAATAATATGCAGTTCCGTTTACAATATAATAAGAACAGAATGTATACACTCGGTTTGGTAAATCATACTTTAACCGAAGATTTAGGTTCTGAATATGTTTTTGGTTTTGGATATATTTTAAAAGATTTAAAAATCAAAGTTAGATATCAAGGAAAAGAAAAAAATCTGAAAAGTGATTTAAATGTAAGAGCGGATTTTTCACTGAGAGATAATCAAACCAGAATCACCAATATATTATTAGATGATTCACAGATTACCGGAGGTCAAAGATTAATGAGCGTAAAAGTTTCGGCAGATTATAACATCTCTCAGAACTTTAATCTAAGATTTTTCTATGATCAATTAATGACCAAGTATAAAATTTCTACAGCATTTCCACTTTCTACGGTGAGAGCTGGTATTACGGCAACCTTTAATTTTGGAGGAGGTCAAGGTTTCTAAATGCACATATAATATATATAGTATATAATATAGAATAGAATCAAATTTATTTGGTTCTATTTTTTTAGAAAAAACTTTTTTGCAACCTCCATATAATTTCATTAATTTTGGGAAAAATAAATTTAGAAATGAACACACCATCAGAATTAAAGTACACCAAAGATCACGAATGGGTTAAACTAGAAGGAAACGTAGCTACAGTTGGAATCACTGATTTTGCTCAAAGCGAATTAGGAGACATCGTTTTTGTAGATGTAGATACTGTAGACGATGATTTAAATGCGGGAGAAGTATTCGGTAGCGTAGAAGCTGTAAAAACTGTTTCAGATTTATATTTACCAGTTTCAGGTAAAGTAATAGAGTTTAATGAAGAGTTAGAAGGTGAACCAGAATTGGTAAACACAGACCCATACGGAAAAGGATGGATTGTAAAAGTAGAACTTTCAGAAGGTGCAGACCAATCAGAATTGCTAACTGCAGAACAGTACCAAGAACTCATTGGATAAGATAACTCACATATTTAGATATTACGTATTGCCCATTTATTGGGCAATACTCACATATATGCTCCTCAAACCAGGAGTAGAAAACAAAGAATATTGGTTTATGTTCTCAGGAATTGATAAAATACTACACATATCAATATTCGCCCTATTAGGATTTGTTTTCAGAATAAGTTTTCCTAGAATGCGATTTTTTACCTTTTTCTTAATCATGTTTATATATGGACTAGGTACAGAAATATTACAAAGAGAAATGCATTTAGGAAGAAGTATGGAATTGTTAGACCTTGTTGCAGATTTATTAGGAGTGTTGATGGGATATTTTACTTATCAAAAAATAAAAAATGATTACTTCTAAATTCATATAATCCCTAATGGTGTTTAGAATTTATAGTATAGATAATACTAAACAAAGCGTATTTTCTTATTGTGGATAACTTTGAAAATGAGTGTAAGTTGTTTGTTATCAGAATAATGTTTTCCCCAATTTAAACAACTGTATAATTTTTTTGTGTAAAATATTTGCATCGTATAGGTTTATCGTCATACTTTTGCAATCCGAAACAACGGGAAAGCGCAGGAGCTAATTAAGGAAAAAGAT
>ERZ650300.1775-NODE-1775-length-12012-cov-4.770762_pt1 | contig 12012 bp, 9 predicted proteins | sample MGYA00376236_ERZ650300 | MGnify/ENA primary metagenome ERZ650300 (study PRJEB26733, sample SAMN07839303) | wastewater metagenome | biome: urban; feature: wastewater treatment plant; material: waste water | place: USA: North Carolina | collected 2016-04-28 ... | reverse complement strand
GGAAAAAGCAGCAAAGATTATTCAGGAAACATTGAATAGTTTTGGTGTGGAGAATCATCTGGAAGAGTTTGGCTTTGAAACTTTTCAGGTAAAAAAGGCGAAGCTTACGATAACGGAACCATATGCAAAAGAATACATCGTAACCGGATATGGAAGATGTGCCAATACAGATGAGAATGGACGGAATGAATCTTTTTTGTATGTGGAGAATGCTGATGAGATCAGCCTCGCAAATGCCAGAGGAAAAATTGTTATGGTAAATGACCCGGTAAGAAAGGAACTGTACCAGAAACTGGTGAAAGCAGGTGTAGCCGGTTTTATCAGTATTGCCGGTTCCCCATTGGACGAGGGCGTAGATTTGACACCGCGTGCATACAGCTTACCGAAGAATCTGCCAGGTGAAGAGAAAAAAGCAGCCGGGATAGAAGCGGCAAATTACGATAACAGAATTCCGGGTGTAAGCATTCATTATAAAGATGCTGTCGAATTAGTGACAAGAGGGGCGGCTAAGGCCTGCCTGTCTGTAGAACAGGAGACAGTGGCACGTACATCCCGAAATGTAGTGGCACGAATCAAAGGAACAGATAAAGCAGAGGAGATCCTGACTCTTACTGCACACTATGATTCAGTACCGGAGGGACCTGGTGCTTACGATAATATGTCCGGTGCCGCGATCATCATGGAACTTTGCAGATATTTCAAAGAACACAGACCACGCAGAACAATGGAATTCGTATGGTTTGGTGCAGAAGAGAAAGGTCTGCTTGGAAGTCGGAACTATATTAAAGAACATGAAACAGAACTTCCGGCTCATCGTTTCAATATGAATGTAGACCTCGCAGGACAGCTTGTGGGCGGAACGGTTGTAGGAGTGACAGGTGATGCGTCAATCTGCAATATGATCACATATATGGCTCATGAGACAGGAATCGGCATGTCTACAAAGAATCAGATCTGGGGAAGCGATTCTAACACCTTTGCGTGGAAAGGTATTCCGGCTATGACATTAAACAGGGATGGATTTGGCATGCATACACGTCATGATACCATTGCACTGCTGTCGGACTGGTCGTTGGAGAGAAGCGCGATTTTACTGGGGCATATCGCGGACAGACTGGGAAACATCGAAATTTTTCCGTTTGAACGGAAAGTGCCGGAAGAGTTTATCAGACAACTGGATGAATATTTTGGCTAATGTTATTCCGGCAGTATGTATCATATTGGCAGAATCAATCCCACACTTGACAAATGAACGCCAGATTGATACCCTATCACAAGAGCGTTTTTTATGCTATAGAAGAAAAACAATGTGGATGCAAGGGTCGATTACACGTATCTGCATTCTGAAAAGCAACAAGAGGAGATAAAAAATTAATGGATATTATTCAGGTAATCACACAGGAATTGAAGGTGGAGAAATGGCAGGTAGAAGCCGCAGTCAAATTAATTGACGAAGGCAACACCATCCCATTCATTTCCCGATACAGAAAAGAAGCAACAGGTTCCCTTAATGATGAGCAGCTTCGTACACTCTTTGAGAGACTGACGTATCTGAGAAATCTGGAAGATAAGAAGAATCAGGTATTAAAGAGCATCGAAGACCAGGGCAAGCTGACTGAGGAACTGAAGAAACAGATTCTGGATGCCCAGACACTGGTTGTAGTAGAGGACTTATACAGACCATATCGCCCGAAACGCCGTACCCGTGCGACAATTGCCAAAGAGAAAGGGCTGGAACCACTGGCAGATATCATTCTTCTGCAGATGACAGACAAGCCGGTAGAAGAGGAAGCCAGGGCGTATGTCTCCGAAGAAAAGGGTGTTAAGAATGTTGCAGAAGCATTGAACGGAGCTAAAGATATTATTGCAGAGCGTATTTCCGATGAAGCAGACTATCGTATCTACATCCGTAACCTGACAACAAAGAACGGAAGTATTTCTTCCACAGCAAAGAATGCGGAAACTCAGTCTGTATATGAGATGTATTATGAATTCGAGGAGCCGGTCAGGAAACTGGCAGGACACCGTATTCTTGCGTTAAACCGTGGTGAGAAAGAGAAATTTATCACTGTTAAAGTAAATGCACCGGAGGAAGACATCCTTCGTTATTTGAATAAGAGAGTGATCAAAAAAGACAACCCGAATACAACTCCGATTCTGAAAGCAGTTGTAGAAGACAGTTACAAACGTCTGATCGGACCGGCTATCGAGCGAGAAATCCGCAGTGACCTTACTGATAAGGCAGAAGACGGCGCGATCCATGTATTCGGCAAGAATCTGGAACAGATTCTGATGCAGCCTCCAATCGCAGGCAAAGTCGTACTTGGATGGGACCCTGCGTTCCGTACAGGCTGTAAGCTGGCAGTTGTAGATGCAACAGGTAAAGTTCTGGATACAACAGTTGTTTATCCCACAGCTCCGACTACTGAGAAAAAGATCCGTGCTGCCAAGGATACAGTGGAAGGTATGATCGAAAAATACGGTGTATCCCTTATTTCAGTAGGAAACGGTACAGCATGTCGTGAATCCGAGCAGGTGATCGTAGATATGCTCAAAGAAATCCCGGAAAAAAAGGTGCAGTATGTTATCACAAATGAGGCAGGAGCATCTGTGTATTCTGCAAGCAAACTGGCTACAGAGGAATTCCCGAACTTTGATGTAGGACAGAGAAGTGCGGCTTCCATTGCAAGACGTGTACAGGATCCGCTTGCAGAACTGGTTAAGATCGATCCGAAATCTATCGGTGTGGGTCAGTATCAGCATGATATGAACCAGAAGAAACTGGATGAAGCATTAAGCGGCGTTGTAGAAGACAGCGTAAATAAAGTTGGTGTAGATTTAAATACAGCATCTGCATCTCTGCTTGAGTATATTTCCGGTATCAGCAAAGCAATTGCCAAAAATATCGTAGCTTACAGAGAAGAGAACGGTCAGTTCACAGACAGAAAAGAACTTCTCAAAGTAGCGAAATTAGGACCGAAGGCATTTGAACAGTGTGCAGGTTTCATGCGTATTTCCGGTGGAAAGAATCCTCTGGATGCAACAAGTGTACATCCTGAGAGCTATGAAGCAGCATCTGCACTTCTTTCAAAACTTGGATATAAGCCAAATGATGTTGTGGCAGGAAATCTCCTTGGACTTTCCCTGCAGGTAAAAGACTATAAGAAGATGGCAGCAGAACTGGGAATCGGTGAGATCACACTTCGTGATATTGTAAAGGAACTGGAGAAACCGGCCCGTGATCCTCGTGATGACATGCCGAAACCGATCCTTCGTTCAGACGTTCTTGAAATGAAAGATCTGAAAGAAGGAATGGTGCTGAAGGGAACTGTCCGTAATGTTATTGATTTCGGTGCATTTGTAGATATCGGTGTACATCAGGACGGTCTGGTGCACATTTCCGAGATGACAGAGAGATTTATCAAACATCCTCTGGAAGCGGTGAGTGTAGGGGATATCGTAGATGTAAGAGTAATCGGAGTTGATATGAAGAAAAAACGTATCAGCTTATCCATGAAAGGATTAAATAAATAACATCAATAAAACAGGGATTACCACTGCAGACCGGATATCTGCAGGAGTGATCCCTGTTTTTGGGGGTACTGCTGTCTGCAGTAACAGTTATTCTGTTTCCCGGTGTGATGTGAGGTGTTCTTCAAGGCTGCGTGCTGCAATGCTCTGTGGCCTTTTTACATTGCGGATCAGACAGATCTTTCGTTCAGGAAGAGGCTCTTCAATGGGAATCTGGACGATTTTCCCCTGAGCAATATGTTCAGCAGCAAGCTCTTCAGGGAAGAATCCGATTCCCAGGTTGTGCTGCACCATAGGGAAGATCTGGTCAGTAGTTGCCACTTCCATATCAGGTGAGAAGGGAAGGTTATGGCGCATAAAATACTGTGTATATAATTCTCTTGTACTGCTTCCGGGAGCAATCCCGATCAGAGGGATATCCTGCAGATCCTGAAGACAGTGTTTGTTGGAAGCTGTTTCCGCATATTCCTCTCCACCTATAAGGATCTCGCGGAAAGAATAGAGGGGAATTCTCTGAAGTGGTTTTTTCAGAGCGACAGGTGTGGTAACTACTGCAAAGTCTACCAGACCGTTTTCCAGTGCCTGAACTGCCTGTGGTGTGGAATGATTAGAAATCCTCAGCTTTACATGTGGATAACGGTGATGAAAGACTTCCAGTTCGTTCAGCAAGAATAAACGCAGTGCGATTTCACTGGCACCAATATTTACAAGTCCGCTTTCCAGACCTTTATCTTTGAGAAGTTCATTTTCTCCTGATACAAGCTGTTCTATTGCAATTGATACATGTTCAAAAAGTCTTTCTCCTTCAATGGTCAGCTGTACTCCGCGATTGGAACGGATAAAAAGTTTACATCCCAGCTCATTCTCCAGAATATTCATACACCGGGTAATGTTAGGCTGATTGTTTCCCATAACGTCGGCTGCTTTGGAAAAACTCTTATACTGGGCAACATAGTAAAAAATACGATAATAATCAAGAATCATGATACAGTCGGCTCCTTATGCTATATAAAAATAGAATATCTGATATAGAAAAATAACGTTTGTATATCAATGTGTGAATCAGTATAATACGACTGGGTCAAAAAATCAATATAAAAGTCCTGACAATAGGACGGAGACCAAAAGGGAAGGGAGATTACCGAATATGACAACAGCAAATAAGACAATTAAGATTAATGACGTAGAGGCAGCAAAGAAACTGGTCTGTGCGGCAGTCAGATGTCCATTTGATATTGACATTGTATCTAAAGGAAAAATTTTTATTGATGCCAAATCTATTCTCGGAGTATTAAGCCTTGATGTGGAAGAACCTCTGGAACTTAAATATGATGGTTATGATGAGGATTTTGAATCAGTGATAGCAGGTCTGGCATGTTAAGATTAAAGAAAGGAATTCGCAGGTGCAGATGACATCTACAAATCTTCTATATATTTATGTGATTATCATTAATGTAGTCACATTTTTTATCTATGGCTTGGATAAAAGCAGGGCAAAAGCCGGACAGTGGCGCATACCGGAAGCGCAGCTGATATTTCTGGCGGTGATCGGAGGGTCGGTGGGAGCTCTGGCCGGTATGAAGGTATTTCATCATAAAACAAGAAAGCCGAAATTTAAGACAGGAGTTCCGGCGATACTGATTATTCAACTAATTATTTATTTTCTGTTTTCGGGAAATGAGGGGATTATTCTGCGCTTATAGCAATCCTTATAAATAATGCATATTGATTTTAGCTCATCAGAGCGTGAAATCCTGTGTCAGTAAAGCGGATATATTGTCCGCTTTCTTTTTTTGCCCGAATAAAATTGATTGTTACAGAGAATGAGGTATGTTATGCTACTCTTATATGAGAATTGCGGGATCTGCAAAGCAGCGGAGTAATTCGTAGATATCAAGTCAGGGGAAAGACATCTTTTAACCCTGATATTATATGAAAAGCTGCCTGTTAAATGAAAGAAGGGCAGAAAAATAATACATGACAAAAATATAAGAGAGCAGGTGAAAAATATTGGAACAGGAAATTCAGGAGGCAAAAAGTTTATATTACAGCTATAAGCAGTATTTTTCAGACTATCTTCCGGCTTTGACGAAACTGGGACTGAAAGTAGTAATGGCATTGCTGGTATTTGTGGGCGGGCGCAAAGTGATCCAGTGGTTTGTTTCTTTCATAAAGAAGTCCATGGAGCGTGCGTCTGTAGACAAAGGTGTGATCCAGTTTACAGGGTCGCTGTTGAGAATTGTACTTTACATTTTGCTGGTATTTAGCATTGCCACTCATTTTGGTGTAAAGGAATCCTCTATTGCAGCACTGCTTGGTACTGCCGGTGTAACGGTAGGTCTTGCATTGCAGGGTGGCCTTGCAAATATCGCAGGCGGGATCATGCTTCTGATCTTCAAACCATTTCAGGTGGGGGATTATATCATTATCGCACAGCAGAATGGGTGCGAAGGAACTGTATACAAAATAGAAATCTGTTATACAACTCTGATTTCCATAGATAACAAACACATTGTAATCCCAAATGGAACGCTGTCCGGCAGCATTATTACAAATGTAACTGCCAGAGATCTTCGTAAGCTGGAGATCAAAGTAGGAATTTCTTATGATTCAGACATTAAGAAAGCAAAAGCAATCCTGGAAGAAATCCTTCATAATGATGAAGATACGAAAGACGACCAGGGAATGGTGGTGTTTGTAGATGAGCTTGGAGAGAGCGCAGTGGTCATGGGCCTGCGTGTGTGGGTGGCTACGGAGAAATACTGGCCTGCCAGGTGGCGGCTTAATGAACTGATCAAAGAAGCATTTGATGCAAACGGAATTGAAATCCCGTACAATCAGTTACAGGTTCATGTGAAGAAACAGATATGATAACAACATAAGTCCTCTGAACCAACTATAAGGTTTAGAGGATTTATTGTTTGTACAGATTATAGCCAAATAATACCAAACAAGAATAAATAATCCTTGATCCATAGTGATTTATACCAATTTCACTGTCAGATATTGGTATAATACCACCAAAATAATATAAAATACGACAAAATAATTGACAATAGGACAACAGATTGCTATACTGGAGTCAAGTTAAACAACTAAGTGTTTTTATGAAGATGCAAAGGCGCATGTAAGTAAATGGATTGCTGCACGATTTTTATACATTGCAAAGACGCAAAAATATAAAAACACTTTTTTTGTACCCAAAATTAACTTCGTGATTGTAACTAAGTAACAATGTACAGAAAGAAAAGGAGAGAAAACTATGAAAATGTACAAAAAAGTTATGGCAGCAGCTCTTGCAGGAGTAATGACAGTTTCCATGTCCGCTACAGCATTTGCAGCAGATGATGACGGCTATATTCTCAAAGCCACAAATGAAGATTCCAAATCATCCGACAATGATCTGGTGATCGCAATCGAAGGAAGCGTAAGCTCCATGGACCCGGCAAACATTCCGGATACAAACGCAATCTCTGCTACACGTGGTGTATACGAGACACTGGTTTCTTTTGATGAGAACCAGGAATTAACAGGCAAACTTGCTGAATCATGGGAAGTTTCCGATGACTCTCTTACTTATACTTTCAAACTTCGTCAGGGCGTTAAATTCCAGGACGGAACAGACTTCAATGCAGCAGCAGTTAAAGCAAACTACGATCGTGTAGTTAACAAAGACAACAACCTTCGTCAAAGAAGAACATTTATCGTAACTAACGAAGACGGATCTGAAACACCTCGTGTAGACAGCATTGAAACACCGGATGATTACACACTGGTTATCAAACTGACACAGGCATGGGCACCATTTATCAACCGTCTGACACAGTTCTGTATCATCAGCCCTGCAGCTCTTGAAGAGTATGGCAATGATATCATGAACCATCCATGCGGAACCGGCCCATATGTATGTACAGAATGGGAAGAGGGAGACCACACAAGCTTTAAGCGCAATGATGATTATTGGGGAGACAAACCGGGCGTTGACACTGTAACAATCAAAGAGGTTCCGGAAGCAGGTGCACGTACAGCTATGCTTCAGACAGGTGAAGCAGACTTCATCTATCCTACACCGTCTGACCAGATTGAAGCAATCAAAGGAACAGACGATGTAAACATCCTTACAACAGACTCCAACATCATGAGATATGTAACTCTGAACATGGATCTGGAACAGCTTTCTGATGTAAAAGTACGTCAGGCTATGAACTATGCGATCGACAAAGATGCATACATCCAGTTAATGTATTCCGGATACGGAAAACCGGCTACATCTGTAGTTCCATCTATCATCGGCGGATATGAAGAGCAGGAAGCTTACACATATGATGTAGACAAAGCAAAAGAACTTATGAAAGAAGCCGGATACGAAGACGGATTCAAACTTACTCTGTGGGGTGATAACACAACACAGGAAATCAAAGGTATGACATTTATTTCCCAGCAGCTTGCTCAGATCGGTATCGAAGTTGACGTTCAGCCAATGGAGCCTGCAACTGTAAGTGACAAGATTTATGTTGACAAAGAAGATGCTGAGATCAATATGTGGTATGTAAACTGGTCTGCATCTGACTTCACAATGGATGGTTCTTTACGTTCCCTGCTTTACAGCACAATGTGCCCTCCTACAAGTGCAAATACAGCATACTTCAACGATGCTGATTTTGATAAAGATATGGACGAAGGTCTTGCAACAGCTAACGAAGAAGAGCAGGCTAAATACTACGGCGATGCTCAGAAGATCGCATGGGAAGCATGCCCGTGGTTATTCCTTGGCAATGACCAGATCATCTATTCTACAAAATCTTATCTGTCTGGCGTATATGTATCTCCGGATGGAGCATTTAACTTCGCAAATGCAACTTTAGCACAGTAGTAATTTGTTTGAGAACAGGCTGCGAAGAACATAAATCTGGCTGCCTGATCTGAAATTGCAGCAATTCCATAAAAATACTGCCGATACAGCAGTGTGAATACAGGACAAAGATGTTCGAACCGGAGAACTGCCATAAGATTCACTATGGCAGTTCTCCGACTATAAAGCATCAAATATAAACAACAGGTAAGAAAATGATAAGGAGGAAAAATATGGGACGTTATTTAGGTAAACGTTTGATAAGCACGATCCCGCTGCTTCTGGTTATCTCATTCGTAGTATTTATGTTTATCCATATGATTCCCGGTGATCCGGCAAGACTGGTAGCCGGTCAGGATGCAACAAAGGAAGATGTGGCAGTTGTACGTGAACAGCTGGGACTGGATGAGCCACTACTTGTACAGTATGGCAAATATATGAAAGGTCTTTTTACAGGAGATCTGGGAAGCTCTATCAAAAACGGTAAAACCGTAGTAGAGACAATCGCACCAAGACTGAAACCAACTATCATGCTGACATTCTCATCCATGATATGGGCTGCGATCATCGGTATTGCAATCGGTATCATCGCTGCCGTATTTCATGGCAGAATTCTTGATTATGTAGGTATGATCATAGCAATCGCAGGTATATCTGTTCCAAGTTTCTGGTTAGGTCTGGAATTAATCCAGCTTTTCTCAGTAAGCCTGGGATGGCTTCCAACCAGTGGACTGGAAACCTGGAAGAGCTATATTCTTCCATCACTTACAATGGGAGCAGGAATCATGGCCGTACTTGCCAGATTTTCCAGATCTTCCATGCTTGAGACCATGCGTGAGGACTATGTGCGTACCGCACGTGCCAAAGGTCTTTCTGAATCACTGGTTGTTATGCGCCATGCATTTAAGAACTCTCTGATCGAGATCGTAACAGTAGCCGGACTTCAGATCGGTGGTCTCCTTTCCGGATCTGTTATGGCAGAGACAGTATTCTCCATTCCCGGACTTGGACGTCTTCTGGTAGACTCCATCCAGATGAGAGATTACAAAGTTGTTCAGGCATTACTTCTGTTCTTTGCTACAGAATATATCCTGATCAACCTGATCGTAGATGTTCTTTATGGCGTGATTAACCCAAGAGTACGTTATGAGTAGAGGAGGAGAGAAGATGGCAGATAAGAACACAACATCAAACATTAACCTTGCTGCTGCCGAAGAACTCCCTAAGGCACAGAGCAAGTTCAAAGAATTTGTCAAGAAATTCATGAAGAGAAAAACAGCAGTGATTTCTCTGGCATTTATAGTTTTTATTATCTTAATGGCGATCATTGGACCATATGTAGTTCCGTATGATCCGCAGGCACCGGATTACACAGCTATGATGCAGGGGCCAAGCGCAGCCCACATCTGGGGAACCAATGAATACGGACAGGATGTTTTCTCCCGTCTGATGGTTGGTACCAGACTTTCTCTTACATGCGCGCTGACAGCGACGATCATTGGTACGGCTATCGGTGTTGTTCTCGGACTGATCGCAGGTTTCTACGGCGGAATTATCGATGCCCTGATTATGAGATGCTGTGATGTACTTTTCGCTTTCCCTGATATCCTGCTGGCTATCGCAGTTGTTGCCATCATCGGACAGGGTATGGTAAACGTTATGATCGCAGTTGCGGTATTTACAGTGCCGTCCTTCGCACGAATCATACGAAGCGCGACGATTTCCGTAAAGCAGGCTCCTTATGTAGAGGTTGCCCGTTCCCTGGGATGTTCAAACACAAGAATCCTGTTTGTACATATTTTCCCTGGTACGATCCAGTCTATGATCGTTAACTTTACCATGCGTGTAGGTACTGCAATCCTTGCTGCATCATCCTTAAGCTTCCTGGGATTCGGTGCAAACGTTACAGAGCCTGACTGGGGTTCCATGCTTTCCACAGGACGTAACTATCTGAATACAGCTCCTCACATGGTACTGTTCCCTGGTATTCTGATCTTCCTTACAGTTCTGGCATTCAACCTGCTGGGCGACGGTCTCAGAGATACCCTGGATCCAAAGATGAACTAGGAGGAAGAAACCATGGCAGAAAAATTATTAGAAGTAAAGAACCTCCGTACGGAGTTTAAAAGAGATAAAACATGGGTGACAGCAGTTAATAATGTAAGTTTCTCCATTCAGCCAGGTGAGATTCTTGGTCTGGTAGGAGAGTCCGGATGCGGTAAATCCGTAACCTCCCTTTCCATTATGAAACTTCTGGCACGTAACAGTAAGATTTCCAACGGTGAGATCCTGCTTAATGGCAAGGATCTTCTCAAAGAAGATAAAAAAGGCATGAGAAAGATCAGAGGACGTGAAGTTGCCATGATCTTCCAGGAGCCGATGAACTCTCTGAACCCATGTATGAGAATTGAGAAACAGCTGACAGAAGCAATCCTGCTCCATAACAATTTCTCAAAAGAAGAAGCGCACAACAGAGCATTCGAAGTACTGAAATCAGTAGGTATCCCTGAACCGGATATGACATTAAAGAGTTATCCGCACCAGCTTTCAGGCGGTATGTGCCAGCGTGTTATGATTGCTATGGCAATGTCCTGTGAGCCGGAGCTTCTCATCGCGGACGAGCCGACTACAGCCCTTGACGTTACCATTCAGGCACAGATCCTGGAGCTGATGGAGGACATCAGGGCAAAGAAGAATACAGGCATTCTGATGATTACACATGACCTTGGTGTTGTTGCTGAAATGTGTTCCAGAGTTGTTGTTATGTATGCCGGCCGAATTGTAGAAGAAGCGCCTGTGCAGGAACTTTTTGCAGATCCGAAACATCCATATACACAGGGGCTGATTGGTTCTGTACCGAAACTTGGAAGTGGTGTGGAATCTCTTCCGTCCATTCCGGGAAGCGTACCGGATCTGTCCGTAATGCCGAAAGGATGTAAGTTTGCACCGAGATGTAAATATGCAATGGATATCTGTCATCAGCAGGAGCCGGAGCTTGCAGATATCAACGAAGCAGGCACCAGAAAATGCAGATGCCATCTGCTCAACAAAACTGGAAAGGAGGCGTAACCTGTGAGCGAGCCGTTATTATCAGTAAAGAATATGAAGAAAACATTCCAGGCAAACGGAGGAATGTTCAGCAAGAAGAAATTTGTCCATGCTGTAAATGATGTATCATTCGATATCTATCCGGGTGAAACTTTCTCTCTGGTAGGTGAGTCCGGATGCGGGAAATCTACGACAGGTAAACTGATCGATCATCTGATCACACCTGACTCCGGTGAAATCTGGTTTGAGGGAAAAGAAATCTCCAAACTTTCAGAGAAAGAAATGCGCCCGTTACGTTCAGATATCCAGATGGTTTTCCAGGATCCGTACGGTTCCCTGAATCCGAGAATGAAAGTTCAGGATCTCATCGGTGAGCCACTTCTGATCCACACAAACATGAGCGCAGGAGAGCGTCTTAAGAAAGTACATGAACTTCTCGGCACTGTAGGATTAAGCCCGTCTCATGGAGAGCGTTACCCGCATGAATTCTCCGGTGGTCAGCGCCAGCGTATCGGAATTGCCAGAGCACTGACAGTGCAGCCAAAGCTGATCATTGCAGATGAACCGGTATCTGCCCTTGA
>ERZ650300.1774-NODE-1774-length-12014-cov-15.944393_pt1 | contig 12014 bp, 8 predicted proteins | sample MGYA00376236_ERZ650300 | MGnify/ENA primary metagenome ERZ650300 (study PRJEB26733, sample SAMN07839303) | wastewater metagenome | biome: urban; feature: wastewater treatment plant; material: waste water | place: USA: North Carolina | collected 2016-04-28 ... | reverse complement strand
GTCTTTCGAGCGACATGCAAGAAAAATACCCTTTTATTAAGGAGCAAATTTCTAAAGAAAAGAGTAAAAATAAATAGCAAATCCCGAGAAATTCTCGGGATTTTTTTTATTTATAATTCTGTTCTAAAAACCAAATAAATTCTTCCATTCTGTACACATTATTCGCGACTAAGAAAACGAATAAAATTCCTACAAAAACCGTTAGAAAAGAAAGCATTTTCGGAGAATTTTTATACCCAAAAAACAACCAACCCAACATCATCGGAACTACAAAAATGAAATGTCCACCGTAAATGTAAGAAGTGTGTAACCCAAATTTCAGCACGCAATGAATAATGATATCTACGAAAAATGAAAGCATTAAAATCTGAACGAATTTGTTTTTGAAATTTTTAAAATAACTCCAAAAAACAAGAACTAGAACTGCGCCAACAAAAATATACGGAGCTACAGATGTGAAAACATCCATAAATAAGGCGTTGTAGTGAAAGCCTTTTTTATTGTGATAATCTCTCACCACGAAATTAGAGAAAATCATATTTCCCCCGAAAAACCAAGACGAAATCATGTCCCAAAGTGGCGTAACTTTCGGTTTTGAGAATTTTTCGTATTGTTCACCTGTTTTGGTGAAAATCCTCATGTAATCCCAATCTAATCGGTATAAAAATAACAACACGAAAACCGCTGCTGAAATCACAACTCTAATCGCGGCATTGAAAAAGTTTTTAAAATTCTTGAATAAACCTTTCTCAAAAAGGATAGGAATGTAGACTTTTACAATATTCGTAATCGTTAAACCTCCTACCAAAACCGAAGCAAAAGTGAGCGGAAATAGAGAAATTTTCTTTTCTTTTTTGAGTTTTGCCGCCGCGTAATAATTAAAAGCTACCAAAAACAGCAAAGTATAAGTATAAGTTTCTGGCGTGAACGAAAGCAGAATTGGAGTTGTAAAAAAAGCAAAGAAAAAGGTAATTAATACATTGATTTTCAATGGAATTCTAACAATATTTCTTAAATATTTGAATAATTGAACCAAAGCCAAACTCACAGCAAAATTACTGCACCAAGCCAAAACCAAACGGAAAATTTCATTCTTTTTACCATCCGAAATCCAAAGCGCAAATTCTCTGATAAAATCGAAGAAATAATTAGAAAGCGGATGTCTCTCGAAACCACCACCTGTCATTACAATCGAGCGATTATCAAAACTGAAATAAGCATCCCAAGGAATTCTATCATCAAATATAATTCTGTAATTCAGGGCGATATAGCTTCCTAAAATTCCGTAAGAAGTAAGAAAAATGATGAACAAAATCCATTCAATCCCATTGCTTGGGAAAATCAGTTTTAAAGTGTCTTTGAATTTTTTCAAGGATAAAATTTTTTGCAAAAATAATTTATTTTAACCACAAAAGAGACAAAAGATAAAAGACGTTTTTAAGTTATTCAATAGTAAAAAAAGTAAAAAAATTCTTTTTTTTTTACTTTTGAAATTCTTGTTTTCAAACCATTCTTTTGTCTCTTTTGTGGTTAGATTCTTATGAAGAACAAGAAAGGGAACTGCAACCTACTACTCCTTCATATTTTTCTGGTCTTTTTACCGAAAATTCTGGGTAAATTTCTTCGTAAGGTTTTTGTAAAGCGTTCCAAAGTTTGTCAAAAAGTTCTGTTTTGCCTTCTTCCATTTCTGCAATGCAATCGTACAGCAAATAGTTTCTCAAGACAAATTTCGGATTGGCTTTTTGCATGATTTTTCGGCTTTCTTCTTTGGAAATTTGATTATAAGAAAGTCTTTGTCTGTAATTTTCAACAAATTCTATCACCAAAGTTTCTTGATCTTTATTCAAGTTTTGATAGAAAGAATTTTTGAAATGTTCTATAATATCTGAACCTTCTTCAAGGCTTTCTAACTGACTGAAAAACAAAGTGTAATCTATAGAAATTTCTTCCATTAATTTTTGCCAAGAAGTGAAAAAATCTGCATCATATCTTTCTAATTTTTCAAACCCGAATTTCTTCGCCATCATTTCATCATGCTTTTTCCAAAACATTTCACTGTAATCAATCAAGATTTTTTCTAGCGCAGCTTCATCTTTAATTAAAGGGAAAAGTGCGTTCGCTAATTGAATTAAATTCCAATGAGCAATGTGCGCTTGTTTACCAAAAGCGTATCTTCTTCCTGGTAAATCGGTTGTATTGGAAGTGAAATTCAGATTATATTCATCTAAAAATGAGAATGGGCCGTAATCTATCGTATTTCCAATAATACTCATGTTATCGGTATTCATTACGCCATGAGTAAATCCTACTCTAATCCATTCTACAATCATATCGGCGGTTTTTTCGCCCACTATTTTGAAAAATTCCAGATATTTTTCGGGTGAATTTTTATCAATTTCAGGGAAATAATTTTCGATGGTAAAATCTGCTAATTTTTGTAAAGTATCGAGTTCATTTCTTGCTGCTAACAACTCAAAATGCCCAAAACGAAGAAACGTTTCCGAAGTTCTAATAATCACCGCTCCTTGCTCAAAATCTACATTTCCGTTGTACATGATATCTCGTGCCACTTTTTCGCCAGAAAGCGAAAGAGAAAGCGCTCTTGTAGTAGGAATTCCCAAGTGAAACATGGCTTCACTCATGAGATATTCTCTGATAGATGAACGCAAAACAGCTCTTCCATCAGCATGACGAGAGTATGGAGTCGCTCCAGCTCCTTTCCACTGAATTTCTGTTGATTTTTCTTCAGAATTTTGAATTTCTCCTGCATAAATGGCTCTTCCATCGCCTAATTGACCCGCCCATTGTCCGAACTGATGACCTGCATAAGCGGTAGAAAAAGTTTTCACATTTTCTGGAAGTTTGGTAGCGTTTAAAAAATCTGTATCCTCTTGGTTTTCAATTTTTCCCAAGCCTATTTCTTCGGATAAATTTTCGTTAAAGTGCAATAACTGTGCTTTTTTGAATCCATAAATGTCGGTAAGTGCAAAAAAGAAATTGGGCGTTTGTCTTTGTACAGGATTTCCTGAAAAATCTCCTGGAAAAAGTTCTAAATATCTCTGTGTAATTTTATCTAAATTCATTTTGCAAAACTAAATGATTTTCAAGAAAAAACCGCTTCAAATAAGATTGAAACGGTTTATCATTTTTATTGATTGAAATCTACTTCGTCTTTGTTCAGATTTTCGTTGAGATTTTCTTCTTTAGGTTTGTTGTTTTTAGGCTGATTGTCTTTCGGTTTAGGATTTTTGATTTGGTCTATGGTTTGTAATCCGCCATCGTCTCCATAACCTCCAAGTCCTTGTAAATCTGCACAATCTCCTGTCCAATTAGAAGGTTTAGCAAATTTATCATCTGGTGTAATTCCGAGTTCTTTATCTGCCCAAACTTTCTTCATGAAAATTCCCCAAATTGGCAATGCCATTTTTGCACCTTGACCTTCACCTGTACTCCAGAAGTGGGTTGCTCTGTCTTCCCAACCTACCCAAACTCCAGTTGCTAGATTAGGTGTAATTCCCATGAACCAACCATCTGAGTTATTCTGAGTAGTACCTGTTTTACCAGCAATTTCTACAGTTTCTGGGATTCCCATTCTTCTTAGTTCACCAGAAGCTGTACCGAATCTTGTAACGCCTTTCATTAAATCTATCATGGTATAAGCGTACATTTCGTTCATGACTTCTTTGGTTTCGTTTTTCACTTCTTTAATTACTCTACCATTAGCATCTTCTATACGCCAAACCATTTCTGGTTTTATGTAATTTCCAAAATTTGCAAAAGAACTGTAAGCTCCCAACATTTCGTAAATGGTAATATCAGAAGAACCTAGAGCGATTGCATATTCATTTGGCATTTCTTCTGTTACTCCTAAATCTCTAGCCAATTGGATTACTTTTTTAGGACTTACAGATTCTATTAATCTTACCGCAACAGGGTTTTTAGAATGTGCTAAAGCGTCTCTCAAAGTAAGATTACCACCTTTACCTTCTACTACCCAATCTCCTTTAGTATAAGTAGCATTAGAAACGGTAGAACAAGGAGTCATTCCTAAATTCATAATCGCAGTAGCATATACAAAAGGTTTAAATGTAGAACCTACTTGTCTTTTTCCTTGTTTTACGTGGTCATATTGAAAATGCTTCCAATCGATTCCTCCTACCCAAGCTTTGATATCGCCAGTTGCAGGTTCCATAGACATTAAGCCTGCTTGTGCAATTTGCTTATGGTATCTGATAGAATCATACGGAGACATTTCGGTTTCTTTTTCTCCTTCCCAAGTAAAGATGGTGGTTTTGGTAGGTGTTTTGAAATCCATCATAATAGAATCTTCTGAAACTCCTTCTGCAGCCAATTGTTTATATCTGCCAGTTCTTTTCATTGCAGCTAGCATAATATCATCTATTTGCTTTTTCTTCAAGAAATAGAAAGGTCTATTAGGATTTCTGCGTTGTTCTGAATCAAAACTTTTCTGAAGACTGGTCATGTGTTCCTTAATGGCTTCTTCTGCATATTTCTGCATTTTAGAATCTAAGGTTACAAAGATTTTAAGACCATCTCTGTAAATATTTACATCTTTACCGGTTTCTTTTTCGTATTCTTCTAGGTAATTATTGATTTCTTTTCTCAAATAATGCTTGTAATAAGCAGAATATCCTTCGTCTACAGATTCTACAGGATGGAAATCTACTACGATGGGTTCCGCTACTACTTTATCATAAGTAGCTTGGTCTATATAGTTGGTTTTAAGCATTTGCTCTAGAACCACATTTCTTCTTGCTTTTGCCTTTTCAGGATATTTTATCGGGTTATTTCTTACTGGATTTTCGAGCATTGCTACAAAAGTGGCTGCTTCTGAAAGCGTAAGTTCTTTGGTAGGTTTATTGAAATATATTCTAGAAGCGAGTTCTATTCCGTTTGCATTGTGCAAGAAATCAAACTTATTAAAATAGAGCGTGATGATTTCTTCTTTGGTATATCTTTTCTCCAAACTTACTGCAACAGACCATTCTTTTAGTTTTTGGAAAGCTCTTTGAAATTTATTTTGAGAAGCACCTTTAGTAAACAATAATTTTGCCAACTGCTGAGAAATAGTAGAACCACCACCTCTTTTCCCACCATAAGCTACCGCTCTTGCAAAAGCCTGCAAATCAATTCCTGAGTGCTCACGGAAACGTTCATCTTCTTTTGCCATTAATGCATATACTAAATGCGGCGGCAAATCTTTATAGGTAACCGGAATGGTTTTTTCTTTCTCGAATTTTCCTAAGGTAACGCCATCAGAAGAAATAATTTCTGAAGCCACGTAAATATCTGGATTTTCTAATTCATTTACATCTGGCATATCTCCCAAAAATCCTTGAGATACAGCAAAAAACAAAAATGCTGTTCCTAGAATTATTCCTCCTAAGCCAAGCCAAATGAATTTCACCCATTTTTTATAACCGAAGTTTTTTTGCTTTTTAGGTGGCAACGGAAAATTAAGTGTGCTGCCTTGTTTTACAGTGTTTTCCATATAATGATTATGGTTGTGTTGAATTTTCTAATTTTACGCCCAAATCTTCAATTCCTACTAGACTATTGGTTCTCATTCCTTGTTTTACACCAATAATATATTTTCCTTTTTTGGGGAATTTATATTGGTTTTTATATTGAAATAATATTTCTTTAGTCTCGCCAAAACCTTTTCCTAACCATTCTCCATTAGGTTTTGCCATGATGTAGTTAAGCGTATCTATTTTAAAATTTTTCTCATTTTCAGCTTTGAGGTAAGTAATTAAAAACAGATTACTATAAGGATAATCGTTATTATTTCTTACAACAAATATAATGTTTTTAGGAGTGCTGGTGTCTTCTATATTCATAGTGAACAGCAGTTCCTTTTTCTTATCCCAAGTTCCGTTTACTTCATTCATAGAAACCACTTCATTATTATAGGAACATGAAATAAGCATTATAGAAACGAAAAATATCTGAAAATATTTAATCATTATTATTTCTTTTTGGAGGAAATCTTTTTTTGTTTTTATTAAACTTTTTAGGAGCATTGGTTTTTTCAGGTTTATTATTATCCTTTTGAGCTTCTGGCTCTTTGGTTACCTGCTCTGCTCTATTATTTCCTGTATTTTTATTTCTATGCTTGTTCGGTTTCTTTTTCTCAAACCTATCCAGATTATTCTCCTGAATTAAATCTACCGTTTCCACTTTATCTGCTCCTGTGAAGGATTTCAATTCTTCTAATGGAATAGATTTTTGACCTTTGCTATTGATTTTCATCATTTTTTTAACCTCAGCAACGTCTAAATCATACCAAGCCATAGAATTATCTACATAGGCAAACCACATTTTCTTTTTGAAAACGTCTATTTTAATGCAAAATGCTCTTCCTTTTTCGGTTTCTAGAATAGTATTAGAAGAAGGAAAATCTGATAATGCATCTACATAACTGTCTAATTCAAAATTAAGACAGCATTTTAGTTTACCACATTGTCCTGCTAATTTCAGCGGATTGATACTTAACTGCTGATATCTTGCCGCATTGGTATTTACTGAACGGAAGTCTGTAAGCCAAGTAGAACAGCATAATTCTCTACCACAAGAACCTATTCCGCCTACTTTGGCAGATTCTTGTCTATAGCCTATTTGCTTCATATCAATCTTTGTTTTGAAAGATGAAGCGTATTCTTTAATCAGTTGACGGAAATCTACTCTACCTTCTGCGGTATAATAAAAAGTAGCTTTCGAGCCATCTCCTTGATATTCTACATCGGTGATTTTCATTTCCAAACCTAGATTTTTAGCAATTTTTCTTGCCTGAATCTTTGTTTGGTCTTCTTTTTTTCTGGCATCTTGCCAAATCTCTACATCTTTTTGTGTAGCGACTCTATAAATTTTGAGGGCAGCATCTTCAGAAAAATGTTTCTTTTTCATCTGAATTTTAACAAGTTCTCCTGTTAAACTTACTACACCTATATCGTGACCCGGATTAGATTCTACTGTTACTACGCTTCCTATGTGCAAAGGAAGATTATTAGCATTGTTATAATAACTTTTTCTATCATTCTTAAATCTTACTTCTACAAAATTGCACTTATTCTGTTTAGGTGCTTGTATTGTAGATAGCCAATCAAAGACGCTTAATTTATAACTATTCCCACAGGTATTGACATTTTCGCAACCTGTAGCGCTCTTAGTAGCACAAGAATGTTTAGAATCTCCGGATGAATTACATCCACAACTCATAATAATATTTTAATTCTTGCAAATTTAGTATAATTTTTAAACAATGTATCATAAAACAATAAGTCTATCATCAGGAAGTCTAAATTATCATATTTTTATATAAAAATAATATTTTCGCACAATATTAATAAACATTATATAATATTATTAAATTATTCGTATTTTATTTTTTAAGCTTTACATGCAATACATAATTATTGTTTAATATTATTTTAATTAAACAATTGTTTAATAATTTATTTTAATTGACTTAACAAGTATTTGATATTCAATTGTTTATTTTTTTTTAAATTAAAAAAAAATGATAAATAATAAAATATATTTAATTTTTGTTTAATTTTTTTAATATAATTTTAACATTTATATATAAATAAATTCTATATTTGGCGCAATAATTATTAATTAACATGAAAAGAATTTTAATAACTACAGCTCTTTTAGCTGGCGTATTTTCTTACGCAGGAGGTTTTAGAGTATCATTACAAGGTGTAAAACAGCTTGCAATGGCTCACACTAGCGCGCATACTGAAGATGCGAGTGTAGCTTTTTTTAACCCTGCAGGTATCTCTTTTATTCCTAACAAATTGAGTGTTGCAGTGGGTGGTTTTGGTGCAATTACTGAAGTAGAATACCAAAGTCTAGAAACTTTACAATCTTACAAAACAGAAAACCCTTTGGGAACACCACTATATGCAGCAATTGCATATAAAGTTACAAATAATGTTTCTGTAGGTTTAAGTGTTACTACACCATTCGGAAGTACAGTAAAATGGGCAGATGATTGGACTGGTAGAGAAATCGTTCAAAAAATGGAATTGAAAAGCTTCTATTTCCAACCTATGGTTTCTTATAAATTTAATGATTGGGCTTCTATCGGTGTAAGTTACATCTATGCAAAAGGTATGGTAGATTGGGACAAAGCAGTTACCAACCTAGGAGGAACATTTAATATAAATGACGAAAAAGCAACAGGTTCTGGTTTTGGATTAGGTTTCTATCTTAAACCAAGCAGTAATTTAGATTTAAGTATTGCTTATCGTTCACCAGTTATTATGAAAGCTGATAACGGAGTAGCAACTTTCACTGGAGTACCAGAAGCTGTACTTACATCTCCTCAATTAAACGTAGGAGCAGATGGTCAAGATGCATTTACCGCAGAATTACCACTTGTAGATGAGTACACAATTGGTCTTACTTATAAAATCACACCAAAATGGTTAGTATCTGCAGGTTTCAATTACCACGGATGGGAAAGATATAGCAAATTAACGCTAGACTTCGAAAATGCTCAAGTTGGAAACCAAGCAGATAAAACGGTTTTAGTATCTCCTAAAAACTTCAAAAATGCTAAAACATTTAGAATTGGTACACAATATATGCTAACGGATAAATTAGCAGGTAGATTAGGATACTATTTTGATGAATCTCCATATGAAGACAAATATTTCATCCCAGAAACTCCATCTTTTGATGCAAGCGTATTTACTGCTGGTCTTGGATATAAATTTGGAAAGTTAGGTGTGGATTTAGCAGCTGCTTTATCATTCCCAGAAGCAAGAAAAGTAAACAACGATTACTTAAGCTTCAGAGGACAGGCTAAAGCTAAAGCAATGTATCTAGGTTTAGGTTTCACTTACAATGCATTTTAATTAAAAAAATTATGAAAAAAATAATATTATCAGCTTTCGCAATTTCGGCTTTAACATTAGTAAGCTGTAATACAGATTTCGAAAGAGACGTAAATAACATGACTGTTTCTACAGGTAAAGCGGATTTCTCAAAATTTGTATCTGTAGGAAATTCATTAACATCTGGTTTCAGAGATGGTGCCTTATATCTTGACGGACAAAATGAATCATTTCCGTCAATGCTTGCAAAACAAATGGCACTAGCTGGAGGCACACAAACTTTCACTCAGCCCTTAATGCCAAATAATGTAGGTGGATTTACAAATATAACTGGTTTTGGTGGAAAATATACATTACAACTTGTAGATGTAAAAGACGCTAGTGGATCTGTTGTTGGTAAAAAGCTTGCTCCTGTTCAATCTACAGCTGCAGCAACTTTAGATATTATAGGAGGAACTGGCAAGTACTTTAATAACATGGGAGTTCCTGGTGCTAAATCTTACCATTTAGTTGCTTCGGGATATGGTAGTGCTGTTAATCTATCTCTTGGAAAAGCAAATCCATATTTTGTAAGATTTGCCACTTCTGCTACTACAAGTGTTTTAGCAGATGCTATGGCACAAAAACCTAGCTTCTATACATTGTGGATAGGAAATAATGATGTTCTTTCTTATGCAACAAGCGGTGGTTTAGGTGTTGATCAGAAAGGAAATTTAGACCCTTCTACTTATGGTTCAAATGATATTACTGACCCAAATGTTGTAGCAAGCGTTATAAAAAATGTTATCTTAGGGTTGAAGAGCGCAAATGCAAATTCAAAAGGGGCTATTGCAAATATTCCTTATGTAACTTCTATCCCTTATTTTACCGCTGTTCCATACAATCCTGTTCCATTAAGTTCAGCCTCTGCATCAACACTTAATACAAGTTTTTCAGCAATTAATGCCAAATTAAAAAGTGTAGGAATGGCAGAAAGATTTTCAACTTTAACTGCTTCAACAAGTAATCCTGTTTTAATAATAGACAAATCATTAACTGATATCTCTGCTTATTTGCCTGCTCAATATGCAATTTATGGACAGGCAAGGCACGCTACAGCAAATGATTTAATTTTATTGCCTGCTTCTTCTGTAATTGGAATAGATCCCACAACTGGACTTCCGCCTACTAGTACTTCAACAAAAATTAATGGAGTAACAATTCCTTTAGCAGATCAATTAGTTTTAACAGAAAAAGAAGCTGCTAAAGTAATCGCTGCAACAGACGCTTACAACGCTTCAATTTCAAGTTTAGCTACAGCAAATGGTCTTGCTCTAGTAGATGCTAATGCGAAAATGAAAGAATTAGGCACAACTTCAGGGATCCAATATAACGGTGTAAAATACACAGCATCTTTTGTAACAGGTGGTGCATTCTCTTTAGATGGAGTTCATCCTAACGGTAGAGGATATGCACTTATTGCAAACACTTTTATTGACGCAATAAATAAAACTTATGGCTCTACATTGCCTTGGGTTGACATTAATGCTTATTCTGGAGTAACTTTCCCATAATAATAAAAAATAATTTTTATAAAAACCACCTGATATTTTTCAGGTGGTTTTATTTTTTTTAAATTTGCCAAACCAAAAAAAGTAAAAATGGCTGATCAAGCAACCTATTTATTTTGCACCAGAACAAGTCGAGATTTAGCAGAAAAAATTGCAAATCACTATGGGCAAGAATTAGGGAAAATTAATTTCCAACAGTTTAGTGACGGGGAATTCGAACCCGTATTAGATCAATCTGTAAGAGGAGGAAGAGTTTTTCTTATCGGCTCTACCTTTCCACCAGCAGACAATCTTCTAGAACTTCTTTTAATGATTGATGCAGCAAAAAGAGCATCAGCAAAGAGTATTACCGTAGTGATTCCATATTTTGGATTGGCTAGACAAGACAGAAAAGATAAGCCTAGAGCACCAATCGGAGCAAAATTAGTAGCTAATCTTTTAACTGCAGCCGGCGCAACCAGAATCATGACTATTGATTTACACGCTGACCAAATTCAAGGTTTCTTCGAAATTCCTGTAGACCATCTTTATGCTTCTACCATCTTTGTAGACCACATTAAGTCTTTAAACTTAGACAATCTTACGATTGCTTCACCAGACATGGGTGGCGCAAAAAGAGCGAAAAATTACGCAGGATACCTAAGTGCAGAAGTAGTAATTGCTTATAAAGAAAGAAAAAAAGCAAATGTAGTAGAAGAAATGTTCTTGATAGGTGATGTAAAAGACAGAAATGTTATCCTCATTGATGATATGATTGATACCGCAGGTACACTTTGCAAAGCTGCAGAAATTTTGATGAAGAACGGAGCAAAATCTGTAAGAGCAATGGCAACACACCCTGTACTTTCTGGTAAAGCCTACGAAAATATAGAAAACTCGCAGATTGTAGAAGTTATCGTAACAGATACCATCACCAGCCACAAGAAAACATTGGAATCTGTGGTAACCTTCCGCCAAGGAGGTGTCAGTGTGGTAGCTTCTCAGACCCCTAATGTGGAACGTATTGCGACTTACTTGAAAAATCATGAAAAGGCTACTGTATCCATCAAAGGATATGCTTCTCCGGAAGGAAAGGCCGAAGTAAATGCCCGTATCGCTCAACAACGTGCGGATGCCGTCAAGAGTTTGTTAGTGAAACGGTATAAAATAGCCGAGAACCGGATTACAGCCGAAGGACAAGGTGTAGGAAACATGTTTGAAGAACCAGATTGGAATCGGGTAAGCATCTGCACCATCCATGAAAACTAATCCGCTTGGAAGCTACATTGTGTGTGAAAGTTCGGACATACCAAGTGTCCGACTTCTTTTTGATTGAAACTTAAAATGAACATAATCATGAAGAAAAGTATTTTAACTGCCTTGTTTGCGTTATGCTGCACTATCGGATTCGCACAAGTCTCCTTTCAGGTAAAAGCCGGAGTCGGTACCTCCAACTTCTATGGAGAAAATGTAGAAAGTGATACACGCATCGCCTACAAAGTAGGTGTCGGCATGAACTATGAGCTCAACCGCACATGGGTGTTTCAGCCATCGCTGAACTTCGTATCGATAGGTGCCCGTGAAGAAGTGGAATACGTAGGCAAAGTGAATATGAACG
>ERZ650300.1773-NODE-1773-length-12024-cov-5.278052_pt1 | contig 12024 bp, 7 predicted proteins | sample MGYA00376236_ERZ650300 | MGnify/ENA primary metagenome ERZ650300 (study PRJEB26733, sample SAMN07839303) | wastewater metagenome | biome: urban; feature: wastewater treatment plant; material: waste water | place: USA: North Carolina | collected 2016-04-28 ... | reverse complement strand
GATAAACTCACTGTGAAAGTGGAGAAGCTGAAAAATGAGAACATCTCTTCTATCATCACACTTTCCGAAGAAGGACGTCGTATGCAGGATATGATGAAGATGTATGCCATGAACGGTATGGGCGGCATGGACATGAATATGTTTGCTGCTGACCAGACACTCACATTAAATGCCAACAACGAGCTTGTAAAGTACATCTTAGACAATAAGGATTCTGAGCACGTTCCAATGTTTGCTGAGCAGCTTTACGACCTTGCAATGCTTTCTAACCAGCCGCTTTCAGTTGACCAGATGACTAAATTTGTAAAGAGAAGTAATGATATCATGCTTCTTCTCACAAAGTAATCCAACAAAGTAATTTTACTGTTAACATCACATAAAAAAGCTGTACACTATGCAGGTTTCATAGACCTGCATGTGTACAGCTTTTTATTAATTACCGGCTCTCTTAAACAAAAAGTTCACAAACACAGCCGATACCACTCCAAGCACTGCTCCTGCCAGGACATCCGTTGGGAAATGCATGAAGTTGTACATACGCGAAAACGCTATAAGTACCGCAAGTACAATCGCCGGTATTCCCATTCTTTTGTCTATAAACATAAGTGTCACTGCCGCTGTTATGCCGTTTAACGTGTGTCCCGAAGGAAATGATGAGTCAAACGGTATCTTTACAATAAGACTGACTGTCTCATCTATCTGACATGGTCTCAATCTGTCGACCATATTTTTTATTATCAGATTGCCCACTATAAAGCTCAAAAGCTCTGCCGAAAGCATCTGCATGCCTCCACGGCGGTATTTTTTTGAAACACAAAGCACTACACCTATCACAATCCACAATACGCCTGCATTTCCGATGGTGGATAAAAACGCCATTAGCTTGTCTAAAAACGGTGTTCTGATGCTCTGAATTGCATATAGGATGTCAAATTCCCAGTCCATATTATATGCTCCTGTCTATTATTAATTATTATCTGCCTGTTCAATTGTCGGCCTGAAAGTATTTATTGTACACAGTAAAAAATGAGCTTGTTTTCACATCCTTTTCATCCTTTATACTGATTGAATCCCACAGGTCATCGTTTAAACTAAAGCCTGCTTTTTTTACAAAGTGCTCGTAGTCATCATTAAACTGCTCCTGTTGTCTCTTTTGCAGTATAGTGACCTTGTTCTGCTCTGTTTTTTCCCGGTCCAGCTTGGATATACACTTGATGAAATAGTAGCCGTCATCTGTGCTTATCATATCAGATGTCTCTCCATCGCCAAGCTCAAATGCTACAGCCTCAACCTCCTGTGGCAGAGTGCCCTTTGCCGCATACAGCTCTGTCTGGCTGTCCTCACTGCTGCCTGATGCAACTGCTGCAAAATCTTCCTTTGACGAGAGCTTCTGGCTCACAGCGTCTGCGCTCTCCTTGCTCTTTACAAAGATTTTCTGTATATGGATAACTCTTGCATCCTCATCACTCACCTCTGTATCAACGCCCTTCGATAGAGAATTGTACAGCTTTTGCGCAATCGCATAATGCTCGTATGCGCTCTCAATGTCTGATAAATCAGCCTTTGTGAATTTCTTTTCAGCTTCGTTTAATGAGTCATAGTATTCCTTTGCAGCCTTTGACACACTACTCTTCTCCTTGTCTGTAAGTGTAATCTTCTTCTGCTTTGCAATTGAAACCATGCAGTATATGCGCGTCAGCTCATCAACAGTGACATCCCTGATATATTTTTCCACGTTCGACGCATCATCTGTCTCAAGCAGGTTTACATCATACATAGTGCCATACAGATTTTTGTAATTGGCTAAATATATGAGTGCCTCCGTCTTATCGCACTTCATATTGTCCACGGAAAAAACTGTATGGCTGTTCGTGGTATTTATATCAAGCACTATCTCCTTGCCGCCAATACTGCAGCCGGTGAGAAGTGTCGCTGATGCAAGCAGCATACACATCGTTTTCTTAAAATACTTCATACCTGCTATCCTTCCACAACAAGGAATCTGCCGTCCGCAATGGCAAAGACCTCACTCTGGTCCATAAGCTCATCATCTGACATGCCCGAAATATCTGAGCCTGCCTCATCAAAGTAATCTCTTACTTCTTTTATATTCTTACATACCACAGCCATGCAGTCCTCTAAAAATTCCTCTGCAGCCTCCGGAGTATCTGCGACCTCCTCACTAAAAAGCTGTGTCTGTTTCTTTAAAAATGTGTCTAAAACCTCGTCATCGTATTCGTACATATTGTATTCCTCCATGTAAATTATCTCTTTTCTTTGGCTTTATATACAGCTGTTCATACAGCAATTATGTCTGAAGTATTAATATATTGTATATTTTTGTACCGCCTGTTAGACATTATATAATAGATTGCTGTGACATGCCACTATTTTTTATATTCACGACAGATAACAATTGTCTGCTGTAAACGGAATGAATATATGAGCCTCTCATCCGCCTGTATGCTTTTCCCATCTGTAGAAAAAATCCTTCCAAGTGCATCAGCATACAGTTTTAACTGTGTGCTGTATCTGTCGATAAGCTCTTTAGCAGCATTTACCCTGTCTGTCTTATAATCAAGCAGCACTATTTTATCATTCTCCAGCCAGAATACATCAATAATTCCCTGAACCAATACTCCCTCATAGTCCATCACAAAAGGCTTCTCTTTATACAAATCGCCTCTCTTATCCGCCTGTGCCATACGCGCTGCCACATCTGATGATATAAACTGCTCTATAAGCTTTGGTCTGGTCAGCCTGTACATGTCATCTGTGATAAGCCCCTTTTTTAGCATTTCATCCATGCTTTTCTTCACAAATGCACTGACTGCCACATGGTCTTTTGTATCTATATCACACAGGCTCTTGAAATCCAGACACTCCATGACACGGTGCACTGCAGTTCCGCGCAGCGCTCCCTGATTCACACCTGCTGCATTTTTAGGCTCTTTGCTTTCATTAGAAGCACCGCCTGCCTCATCATCCCTCGCAAAGTCCGGCACATACGTCTCCTTCTCCTCCAAAAGGAACTTAGGACGCTCTGCCTCCCTCTCTGTGCTGTCGTACTTTTCAACCATAGAGTCATGCTTCAGCTCAGATACCGAATATTTGCTTTTTTTAGTTATATCAGAAGCATATGCATACTCAAAATCAAATTCCTCTGCGAGCTCTTTGGCTTTTGTTTCATCCGCTGCACTTATGTGCCCAATAAGCTGCGCTTTTGATATATCGTTTGCCGCCATATCCATCGCAGTTCGTGCAGCGAACTCTGTTGCATCGACTGTGGATACCGTATACTTATCCGGGTACGACAGCATGGCAGGTATAATCCAGTCCAGGTAACACCCTGCTCCCTCCCTTTGTCCAAAGCTTATTGGCTGGTTCGCATTTACATTGCCTCTATACTTCTCAAAGGATTTTTGGGCATTTGAAAGTCCCCCTGTCAGGATAATCTTTTCCTTCGCCCTGGTGAGCGCTACATACAGCACACGCAGCTCCTCTCCCAGATTTTCCCTTTTAATGCGGCTTACTATCTCATTTCTTATCAGTGATGGTCGCTTTGTCCTTGGGCTTTTTGTTTTTTCCACAAGGCCAAGCCCAAGCTTTTCATGTATCACCAGGTCTGATTTTGTGTCCTGCGTGTTAAAGCCCTTGCCAAGCCCGGAAACAAACACTACAGGAAACTCAAGACCCTTGCTCTTATGGATTGTCATAATGCGCACCACATCGTCATTCTCGCCTGCGGTATCGGCCTCTCCGTAGTCTATCTCGTATTTCTGCTGTATATCTATGTACCTGACAAAGTGAAACAGCCCCTTGTAGCTGGTCTTTTCATAGGCTGCGGCCATCTCAATCAGCATATCTATATTCTGTCTGCGCCGTTTTCCTGCCGGCATGGCCGATGCATACCTGTAAAAGCCTGTCTCATCAAGCATCATGTACAAAAGCTCATGGATTGGCGTATCAGCTACAGCACCTCTTAGTCTCTCAAATACCAAAGCGAAGGCTTTAAGCTTCTCGTCCTCATAGCCATCCTCACCTGCCATGGCGCTAAGTGCAGCCTGTGCAAAGCTTACGCCCTTAAAGGCAGACCTAATCTGTGCCAGCTCCTCATCATCCATGCCCACGATAGGCGAAGCAAGCACTGCTGCCATCGGAATATCCTGCAGCGGATTATCGAGTATGCGAAGCATGGACAGAATCACCTGTATCTCATACGATGAAAAGTAGCCTGTATTCGACTCTACATGCGCCGGAATATCACAGTCCTTTAATACTGCTGCCACTGTATTGCCCCAGGTTGCAACACTTCTCGAAAGTATCACTATATCCCTGTACTGCACGGCTCTTAGCTGCCCTGTCTTTTTATCAGTCACCATGCCGTTTTCCATCAGACTCCTGATACGGTTTGCAATCAAAAGCGCCTCTATCTGCACCTTATCTCCATCCTCATCCTCTATAATTTCAGACAGCTCCTCATCCTTGTAGTCAACAAGCAAAAGCTCAGGACGCATCGTCTCCTTTGGATAGCTTGCACCGGGATACAGTGCCGCATCGTCATCATACTGCACATTGCCCAAATCTGCTGCCATGATTTTGTAGAATATGTCGTTAGTAAAGTCTAACACCTCATTCCTGCTTCTGAAATTTTTATGCAGGTCTATTCTCTGATGTGCACTGTCATCTGATGTATATGTGTTGTATTTTTCCATAAACAGCTCAGGGCGCGCCATTCGAAACCTGTATATGCTCTGCTTTACATCGCCCACCATAAACATGTTGCCGACTCCCTGATGCTCTCTTGAAATAGCGGTAAGTATATCCTCCTGCACCTGGTTTGAGTCCTGATACTCGTCAATCATGATTTCCTCAAAATGTTTTGAAAACTCACGCGCCGTCTCTGTGGGCTCCAGTGTCTGTTCATCCACCAGTATGCGAAGCGCAAAGTGCTCTATATCAGAAAAATCAAATACTCTTTTTCTTGTTTTTACAGCCTCCATCGCATCATAAAACTCGAGTGAGAGCCTTATCAGCTCTTTAACAAATGGCCTTTGACGCTCCAGCTGCTCATACATAAGCTCAATTGACATGCCAAAGTATTTCTGCTTTATTCCGTCTACCTTCTTCTTGGCAGCATCGCGCATGCTTTTCACGCGCTCCTTTTTCTTCTCGTCTCCGTCAAATTTCCTGATGACAGCAATTCTGCCAAAGGATATTTTGTTTAAGAACTCCTGCATGCCGACATAGCCTGTCACATCAGCCATTCCATCAAACAATGCTATATCCTCTGAAAGTGTAAGCGCATACTTTTCAAGCCCGGGTGTAGCTGATGCCAGGTCTTTCGCCATTGTAAGCTCCTGAACATCCTCCTCCAAAAGCACCCTGCTGTAATCCACTATCTCCTTAATGATTTCTGAGTCCTCAAGCTGTTTAGCTGACTTTATATCATAGAGCCTTAGGAGGCTGTTCATCCACTTTCTCGGCCATGATGAGCTGCCCGCCTTATAGTAGATATCCTCCACCATCTGCCTGACGGCAGAGTCATTTCTCCCCTTGCTGTAGGTATCTATAAGGTTGATAAATGCCTCGTTGTCTTCTCTTGCATAATTGTCCTCAAATACCTGTGCCAAAGCATCCTTTAGCATAAGCTTAAGCTCTGCCTGGTCACCGATTCTGAAATCAGGATCCAGATTAAGCTGTGCGAAATTATTCTGCACCACAAACAGACAAAACGAATCGATTGTAGTGATGAGCGCATTGTGAACCAGTGTCGACTGCCTCTGCAGGTTCTCATCGTCCGGCTTTTGCTCCTTCAAGCTGTCTATCGCACGGCTGACACGCTCCCTCATCTCAGCAGCTGCAGCCTTGGTAAACGTCACCACAAGCATCCTGTCGATATCCACCGGCGGATTATCCACACATATTCTGTTTACTATACGCTCAACGAGTACAGCTGTCTTTCCTGAGCCCGCTGCCGCCGATACAAGTATATCCCTGTCTCTTAAATCTATAACCTTTTTCTGTTCACTGGTCCATTTAACATCCATATTATGTCTCCCGATTATGGCTTTATATTATTATCTCCATAGCATGCTTTATGCTCTGCCGCTGCAATCTGTGTACGCATTTTATCAAGTACATCTTCCTTATTGTCACCGTTAAAGCTTCTTTCGCTAAAGCCCGGTATCCTTGAATCATACCTGCATATGGCCTGAAAAGCGCAATATGCGCAGCTGTCTATTTTCTTGTTCTTGATAGGATTGACGGCAACATTTCCATCGTATATTTCTCTTCCTATCTCGCGAAGCTTCTCTCGCGCAAACCTTGTTATCACATCAAACTCTTCGGCGTTTGCCACCTTTGAGCCTGCAGCCGGTGTCTGATCCTTTTTTAAGGTGACAGGGATTACGTCAGAGCTTTTCTCAAAGTCCCTGTCCATGCCTCTGTATGCCTTTTCGTCCGAGTTGATAAGCCCGTCAGGCTTGAGCTTCTTTAATATCATCTGATTGATTTCTTCCTCAGACAGCTCAGTGCCCGGTGTCACATCCTTTAAATCAATTACAGGATCGTCGATGTGATAGTACAGCATACCGCCCGGCTCCACACTTACCTGCTTTAGCGCCTCTTTCTTTTGTTCCATGACAGCGTCCATGTACACTGCAAGCTGAAGCTGCGTGCCATAGTACAGCTTCACCAGGTCAAAAACTGTATTTCCCGACTTGTAATCCAGTACCTTCACAAAAAGCCTGCCCTCATCCGTATATGTGTCAGTCCTGTCCACGCGTCCCTTTATATCAACCGTCACATCATTTGCCATATCAAGGCTCTCGTAAAAGGAAAACTCAAACCTCTCAGGCACAAAGCTGCCTCTTCGTATCTGGGTTGTGAGTGCCCATACTGTCTGCTTAAAGACCGCCTTCATATGTGATATCGAATGTTGGCTTTCCGCTGTATCAAATATGCCAAAGCCTGCATACTCATCAATCACCTCATTTATTGCTTCCATCGCAAGCTCATCCCTTTTTGCATCTGTCACGCTAAACCAGTCAGTACTCTCCCTATCAAGCTTCTTACTGTATCTTTCCAGTGCTTCATGGTATATATTACCCATATCAAGGGATGTAAAGCCGCTCTCCTCACGCTCTGTAAGCCTCAATCCATAATTTAAAAAATGCGCATATGCACATCTGGCAAACTGCTCAAAGCGCGTGATACTGCCCTCCATGTGTCTGCCGTATATGCTTCTTGCCACATTTCGGCTGATCGGATCCTTTGAATAATGCTCAAACCTTGCATTGATGAGCCGCTCCACGGAATTTTTTTGAGTAAATTCTTTATCGTCTACTTCATTACCGTCCCCTGCATCACTGACTGCTGCGTCATAGAGCATCACCGCTGCTGCAATCTCGCACCATCTGTCATCCACCTCATTTGACAGCAGATAATCCAGAGCACTCTGCCTGCTTGATATATCCAAAAGCTGTTCTACATCCTCTGTCTCAGTCACGACAAGCTCCGGAAACATCCCCTTTAATATACCTATGAGATACGATGGCTGGGCAGCCTTTTTTTCACTGTCAAGCCTCGTATAGCTGATATAAAGCTCCCTGGATGGCTTTGTCATATTCAGATACAGATAAAACCTCTGTATAAATGCCTGCTCCCTTGCCCCAGGCGCAAGCTCTATATCCAGCTCCTTAAGTGCCTCTCTCTCATACTGGGATATAATGCCTCCTCTTCCTGCCGCCTTTGGAACAATCCCATCGTTTACGCCTGCAAAAAACATGACCTTTATGTTGGTCAGACGCGTTCTCTCAATATCTCCGATGGTCACAGTGTCGTATCCCGGCGGTATGACTGCTACATCTGCCGCATCCAGTCCTGCATCCAGTATCTGTGTAAATTCCTCTGCATCCATGCATTCATCACCCAGCACCGCCACATATTTTTCAAAGAGCTGCATGACTATTTTGTATATCTGTCCGTATTCCTTTGATGCGGTCTGGTCCCCTGCATCAAGCAGTGCCTGCTCCTTTTTTGCAAGCTTATCAGGTATATCAAGCAAAACTATCAGCTTATATATAGCGAGCACATAGTCCTTTACCGTTGACTTTTTATCGGAAAACACCTGATATACCGGCTTTAGCAGCTCCATTATATACTCCCTGCTTTGGTTTAAAAGCTCAAGGTCATAGCCTGCCTTATGCTTTGGCAGCCTGACCCACTTTTTGTCCCATGCGCTTTTACCTCTTACTCCACAGGCGAGCACGTAGTTTTCAAGTACATCTATTTCACTGTCCAATAGCTCACTAAAGCCGCACCGCAAAAATCTGAACACCGCATCTGCCGAGAAATTTTGTGCCGCAATATCGGGTATTGACCTGATAAACTCAATAAACGGATGGAAAAGTATCTCCTGTGTGGCATCGATAAAGTAAGGAATATTGTATTTGTCAAATATTTCACGCACATAACCTGCATATATATTCACATCTCCTGTGACTATAGCAATATCTCGGTAACGTAGGTTTTCGTTCCTTACAAGCTCATTAATTCTTCTGGCTATCTTTGTCAGCTCCTGCTTCGGGTCACGCAGACAGTCTATATGAATGTGCTTTGGTACTTTTTTAAAGGAGCATCTTCGTTTTCTGAAAAGCTGCTGTTCCATAAAGCTTAGCTCTTCGTTTTCTGCAAGCCGGTAGTTTTTATCAAGGATAATAGGTTCCTCGACTTCTATGCCATAAAACGCTGCCATTTCGGTGAGTGATTTCACTGTCCTTTTTGGCATGTCAAACAGTTCCTGCATGCCTCTGCTCTTAAAGATATCCTCACGACAGTCTATTGTGAGCGTTACATATATTTTCTTTGAAATGACAAAGAGCTTTTTGATGAGCTGGTTCTGTATAGGTGTAAATCCGGTAAATTCATCAAATGCAATGACTGAATTTCTAAGAATGGCAGACTCCTCCGCCACATTGCTAAGCACATTAAGTATTTCCTCTGCAGTGATATATTTGTCCTGCATAAACTTCTCAAATGCTTCGTAGAGCACGAGCACATCCTTGAGCTTATCTGAAAGTGTATCCGATAGCCTGCCTGAGGCAATATATCTTCCGAGCTCCTCAGGTGATATATTGTACTGCACAAGCTCCGAAAGCAGTGACTTTACCTCGCTTATATAGCCGATGCGGTTTAAGTTTCTGCCTATTACGCCAAGCTTATCCGCCTCCTGTGCCGCAAGCTTTCTGAGTACAAGGTTCTTACCTGTCTCCTCAAGTACCGTGAGATTTGTGATTCCAAGCTCATCAAACACTCTGTAGGCTAAGCGCTTAAAGCTTAGCACATCTATATTCATGATAGCTTTATTCTCCGACAAATCTACAAGCTGTCTCTGCGTCTGCATTGTAAACTGCTCAGGCACTATTACAAGATAATTGTCCCTTGGGTTTGCCTTTGCCTCTTTCACTATCCTGTTAAAGAGATATTTTGTTTTTCCGTTTCCTGAATTACCTGTGATAAACTGTAATGACATAAAAAGACTCCATGATTAACTACTGTGTAAAATGTATACTGTAATTATATCATGAAGTCCCCTATTATTGAATTACTTATTGTGCTTAAATTCAGCTTAATAGCCGCTATACCTTGTGATTAGTGATGGAAAAGTCTGATTCCTGTAAAGCTCATTACCATACCGTACTTATTACATGTATCAATAACATGGTCATCTCTCACAGATCCACCCGGCTGGGCTACATACTTCACGCCACTCTTGTGAGCACGCTCAATGTTGTCACCAAATGGGAAGAATGCATCCGAGCCAAGTGCTACATCTGTATTCTTGTCAAGCCACGCTCTCTTCTCCTCTGCTGTAAATACGTCCGGCTTTACCTTGAAGAACTTCTGCCACTCGCCCTCTGCAAGCACATCCATATAATCCTCACCGATATAAAGATCAATAGTGTTGTCGCGGTCTGCACGTCTGATACCATCCACGAACTGAAGTCCAAGCACCTGTGGAGACTGACGAAGCCACCAGTTGTCTGCCTTTGAGCCTGCAAGTCTGGTACAGTGGATACGAGACTGCTGGCCTGCTCCGATACCGATTGCCTGGCCGCCCTTTACATAGCATACAGAGTTTGACTGTGTATACTTTAATGTAATCATAGAGATTGCCAGATCGATCTTAGCCTGCTCTGTGAGCTCCTTGTTCTCTGTCACAATATTTGAGAAGAAATCATCATCAATATGAAGCTCGTTTCTGCCCTGCTCAAATGTGATGCCAAATACATCCTTTCTCTCGATAGGTGCCGGCTCATATGACGGGTCAATCTCGATAACACAGTAATTGCCTTTTTTCTTAGCCTTTAAAATCTCAAGAGCCTCGTCTGTGTAGCCCGGAGCGATAACACCGTCTGATACCTCTCTCTTGATTACAAGTGCAGTGCTCTTGTCACATACATCTGAAAGTGAAATAAAATCACCAAATGATGACATTCTGTCAGCTCCTCTTGCTCTGATGTATGCATTTGCAAGTGGTGTAAACTCAATATCCATATCATCAACCCAGTAAATCTTTTTCTCCACATCTGAAAGTGGCTGTCCTACTGCTGCACCTGCAGGTGAAACATGCTTGAAGGATGTTGCGGCCGGAAGACCTGTTGCCTTCTTAAGCTCTCTTACAAGCTGCCATCCGTTAAAGGCATCAAGGAAGTTGATATATCCGGCTCTGCCGTTAAGCACTTTTATAGGAAGCTCTCCCTCCTTCATAAATATTCTGGCTGGTTTCTGATTTGGATTACATCCGTATTTTAATTCGTATTCCTGCATTTTTCTGTTCTCCTGTTTTTATCTGCTTATCTTGTATATTTGACCGTTTATATAGTGTTTTATTTGTTTTTGTTTACGATTCTGCTCTCATACTCGCCTGTTGCGATATCAATATATCTGACAAAAAGTGATACCTTATTGTCCTCGTTAAGGTTCTCCCATACCATATCGGTAAACTCATCGATATCTCCGTCGATGTCTACCCATGTAGGCTCACCCTCAAAGCTTGGCAGTGGATTGCCATCGCCCATATATGTATGGATGAAATGTCCCTCTCCTGCAACCGGTGCTGAGTATGCAAATGTGTATCTGTTGCATGCATCAGGATTGCCGTTGTTGCTCTTTAAGATTGACATAGCATAGTTGAACTCACCATTGTCAATATGCATGATTCCTGAAATTCTTGGTGTATAGTTAGGTGCATCATGCTCATATTTTCTTACTCTTAAAGATTCTTCAAATGTTTTTCCTTCTGAAAGACCATCATAAACCGTATCAGTCTGATCTCCATTAGTAACTATAGTATTATTGCCAAGTACTCTTACAGGGGCATAGATAATAAGCTCTGGTGCAACTAAAAGTGTTGATGGGTCAAAAGCTTCTGTTCTGATACCCTCTCCGTCCTGTACAAATACACGGTTACGGCTGCTCTCGCTTCTTCCCATAATAAAATATGCAGTAACTGCATGTTTCCCGTCAGCGGAACGTCCGATCACAATTCCTCTTCCCGGATAGGAATTTTCTTTCAGTTCTTTTTCAAGTGAAAATGTCGTCATTTTTCACAGTCCTCCTTGTCTAATGTAAGGCCCGGGGCTTATCCCAGGATATGAACGGTAACAAAAAACCGCCTGGACACCCCTTATCAGGCTGCCCAGGCGGTCGGCTTCTCACTTCACTGCACTCCCTGTAGGTAATCCTACTTTCCGCCAGTCATGCAGCTTCTGCTGTTATACTACAATACTTCTTCTTAATTTTCAAGCCCTATTTTCAGAAATTATTTTTCCAGACTTCTTGTTGCTCACAAAATAAACAATAACACTTTATTTCCCCTGTAATGCATAATCTGTCTGGATCTGTGCTGCAATGTCTGATTTCATCTGGATCCATGCATCGGGATTTTCCACGTAATACTTCGGACAGTCTTTACCTGTGACATCATAATGACGGATCACCTGATCCGAAGTCAGTCCA
>ERZ650300.1772-NODE-1772-length-12028-cov-3.200869_pt1 | contig 12028 bp, 8 predicted proteins | sample MGYA00376236_ERZ650300 | MGnify/ENA primary metagenome ERZ650300 (study PRJEB26733, sample SAMN07839303) | wastewater metagenome | biome: urban; feature: wastewater treatment plant; material: waste water | place: USA: North Carolina | collected 2016-04-28 ... | reverse complement strand
GAGAGGCGGGGCTTGCGGATACTGTTGTTTATAGACTGAAGACTGAAGACTGAAGACTGAAGGCTGAAGACTGAAGGAAAAGCAACGAGGAAGAAAGCGCGTTTCGTTCCTGCTCATCAGCCACCCTCCACCAAAGCGGGTCTGAAGACCAGCACTACGTTTACCTGCAACTCGTTGCTTTTTGCATCTGGTCAACCGGTTTATATTCTGGTATTGAAGAATGAACCATCATTCCCTCGGGGGAGAAACGGAGGATGAAACCATGTCAAAATCGAAGGATGTGAAAAAAGACAGCAAAAAGAAACCGGGCAAATCCCTCAAAGAGAAAAAAGAAGCCAAGAAGTTGAAAAAACTGGGAAAAGTATAAAAACAGGTTATAGGCAATGGGTCATAGGTGATGGGACAGGGGCAATAAGTGGAAAGCAATGAGTGAAGGGTTCGTCATGGTTCGACAAGCTCGCCATGACACTTAATGACCATTCACCATACATTATACACTATTTTTTTCACTCGTCGCTCATCACTTTCCGCTCATTGCTCATCGCTTTTGAGGATTCTTTATGAAAATTCAATTTCTCGGGGCCGCAAGAACGGTCACGGGGTCGTGTTTTGTCATTGAAACGGGGACGGCGCGGTTTGCCGTTGACTGCGGCATGCACCAGGGCTCCGACTCCGTCGAAAGACGCAACCTGGACGTCGCGCCTTATGATCCGGCGCGGATGGATTTCTTCCTTGTCACCCACGCCCACATCGACCATACGGGACTGCTGCCGCGCATGGCCGCCAACGGTTTTCATGGGCCGGTTTACACCACGGCGCCGACGGCCGATCTCCTGAACATCCTTCTGCTGGACAGCGCGCACATCCAGGAGGTGGAGGCGGAGGGAAAAAACAAGCGGCTGCGCCGGACCGGCGCCAAAGCCGATGCGCTGGCCCTCTACACCACTGAAGACGCGGAGGCGGTGGCCCCACTGGTCAAAACCCGCAAATACGGCGAGCTGTTCAGCCCCGCTCCCGGCATTCGCGTCCGCTTTCACGACGCGGGCCACATTCTGGGTTCGGCCATGGCGGAGCTGTTGATCGAGGAAAACGGCGAAGAGGTGAAGCTGGTTTTCTCCGGCGACATCGGCCGCCCCAATCAGCTCCTGATGAAAGACGCCAGTTCCGTCCCGCAGGCGGATTTTCTTTTCATGGAATCGACCTACGGCAACCGCAACCACAAGGGCGAACAGGAGAGCCTGGACGAACTGGCCGAAGCCGTCGCCTACAGCCACGCCAACGGCGAAAAAGTCGTCATCCCGGCGTTTGCCGTGGAAAGAACGCAGGAGATTCTCTACTCGCTGCATCTGCTCCTGCGCGCGGGAAAACTGCCCAAGGACATGCCGGTTTACCTCGACAGTCCGCTGGCCATCAAGGCGACGGAAATCTTCCGCCGCTACCATGCCTATCTCGACGGGGAAACGCAGGACCTTCTGAAAAACGGCGAAGACCCGCTTCGGCTGCCCAACCTGAAGATGTCCATCTCCACGGCGGATTCCATCCGGATCAACGAAACGAAGGAAGCGGCGATCGTGATTTCCGCAAGCGGCATGTGCAACGCGGGGCGCATCAGGCACCACCTGCGCCACAACCTGTGGAAGCCGGGCGCGAGCATTGTTTTTGTCGGCTTCCAGGCCCAGGGCACGCCGGGCCGGAAGATCGTCGATGGCGCGAAAAAAATCCGCATCTTCAATGAGGACATCGCCGTGGCGGCCCGGATCTTCACGATCAACGGCTTTTCCGCGCACGCGGGGCAGGACCAGCTTCTGGACTGGCTTGCGGACGTCCGGCCCGCCTCCACGCAGGTTTTCCTGGTCCACGGCGAATACTCCGCCCAGGAGCACCTGGCGGGCCTGATCCGGGAAAAGTTCGGCCTGTCCGTAACCGTGCCGGAGTATCTGGAAGAAATCCTTCTGAAGCCGGGCGCCCGCGTAAAGGAAATTCCGCCGCCCGCAGGCGCTGCCCCGGACGCGGGACTCCCGCCGCTCCTGGCCGATCTGAAAAGGAGGCTGGACGACATGGGCGCCGGAATGGGGAAGCTTCAATCCCTGCCCGCATCCCGTCAGGCAGAAATCGCCGAACTGCTGCGTCAGACCGCGGCCAGTATCGAGAAAATTAATAAAAGCAACGAGTAACAAGCGGTCGGGGGAAAACGGGTAATTCAAAATGAGTCGGAAAGTTTTTCTTTATTCGACATTGTAGGGCAATTGAAAATTGCCGGCAACGATCCCTGGCACAGTAATGTCTTCATCAAGAGATTCCCACCGCAACGCGAAACCGTTCAGGCGCAGCGTTACTTCTTTCAATGTTTCTTCCGATGCAGCGGCCAGAAGCTTAAAACGGTTTGCCGGGAAGCCGATGATGCGTCCGTCCGTAAGCTCAACATAAACAGTCCTTTTTTCCGCCCATGCCCTTATCGCGGACGGCTCGACGGATTCATTTTTCATGACTAAAGCACTCATGAAATTTATCCTCCAGAAAGTCGCGGTATTCGAAAATTTTCCTCTCGATATCACGAATGTTTTGCGGTGAAATACCCCTGTTGCGCGCCAATCGAACAGGATCCAGCCAAAATTTACATTCGCCATCCGGCATTGCCACATGGATATGAGGCGGCTCATTGCCTTCATCGGAGTAAAAATGAAATCTGTATGGTCCCAATTTCATTACCGTTGGCATAATTTACGATAACAATAATGAAGGCAGGTGTCAACAGAAGATTGGCCCGAAATACTAGAATAAAGAGGGGGTGCGGCATTCGCACCCCCTCTTTTTGGTTCATGATGAAACTGAAAGGCTAGACGGTGAATCCGAGGTCAACCATTTCCATCGCGGATTTGTCGTTGGCCTTGATGGCTGCGCAGCGCGCCTTGACCGTGGTCACGGCTTCGTTGATGAAGAATTTGGCCGAGGCGATCTTGCCCGCGTAGAAGGCGGCTTCCTGATTTTCCCGCTGGAGGCCGATCTTCTTGCCGATCGTGACGAGGCCTTTTTCCTCGTACATGGCGTTCAGTTTTTCCTGAGCGATGCCGGCCCCTTCCAGAAGCAGGTATCCGACCACCATGTCGCCGAAGATGTCCAGGTATTTTCCGGCGTTGTAAATCGGGGCGATGAAATCGCCGCCTTTGCCGGCCGCGGCAAAGAACATGGCCACTTCAAATACGGCGTTGGAAGCTTCTTCCAGCGTGGCGGCGGCCTTGCCCAACTGCCCGTCGTTTTTGTACTTGGCGATGGTCTTCTGAATCAGGCCGGCCATGTTCATCACGTTGGCGCCTTTGCGCTGACCCAGCTTGCGGCCGACAAAGTCGAGCGCCTGGATGCCGTTGGTGCCTTCGTAAATGCAGGCGATCTTTTCATCGCGCATCAACTGTTCCACCGGGTATTCCGAGCAGTAGCCGTATCCGCCGTAAACATCCATGGCGGTGGAGCAGATGAGCAGGCCTTTATCGGTCGAGTAGGATTTGATGATCGGGGTCAAAAGCTCAAGATAGCCTTCCCAGTTGGCTTTTTCCGCTTCCGTTTTGGAGACCTTGCTCATGTCCATGCAATACGCGCCGAAATAGGCGAGCGCGCGAATGCCTTCGACATGGGATTTCATCCACATGAGTTTCTTGCGGACATCGGGGTGGTTGATGATGGTCACGGCTTTGGCGGCGGGATTTTTCATTTCCCAGACCGGCGTTCCCTGAATGCGTTCCTTGGCGTACGCCACGGCGTGCTGGAAAGCGGCCGATCCGATGGCGACGCCCTGCATGCCGACGCCCAGACGCGCTTCGTTCATCATCTGGAACATGATCTTGATGCCGGAACGCTCTTCGCCCAGCAGCTCGCCGATGCACTTTCCGTCTTCGCCGAAATTCAGTGTGGCGGTTGCGGAGGCTTTGATGCCCATCTTGTGTTCGATGCCGCCGCATTTCACGTCGTTGGGTTCGCCGAGCGTGCCGTCGTCATTGACGCGGATTTTGGGAACGATGAAAATGGAGATGCCTTTGGTGCCGGGAGGATCGCCTTCGATGCGGGCCAGAACGGGGTGAATGATGTTCGGCGTCAGATCGTGGTCGCCCGCCGAAATGAAGCACTTGGTCCCGGTGATCAGGAATTTGCCGTCGGGAAGGCGCTTTGCCGTTGTCTTCAGCGCGCCGACATCCGAGCCCGCGCCCGGTTCGGTCAGACACATCGTGCCGGTCCATTCGCCGGAGAAGCATTTTTCCATGTATTTTTTCTTCTGTTCCTCATTGCCGTAAACATTGATCAGGTTGGCGGCGCCGTGGGTCAGACCGGGATACATACAGAAAGCGTAGTTGGCCGCGCAGAAAAGCTCCATCACGCCGTAGCCCGCGGTGTGGGGAATGCCCTGCCCGCCGACGTCGGGAGAATCCATCGGATTGATCCAGCCGGCTTCGCTGTATTTTTTAAACGGTTCACGAAAACACTTGGGCACGGTGACCACGCCGTTCTTGAAATGGCAGCCTTCTTCGTCCCCTTCTTTGAGCGTCGGAAAGATAACGCTGACGGCCAACTTTTCGGCCTCGCTCAAAATCATCAGCAGATCATCCTTGGAAAATCCTCCGTAAGCTTCCGACTCAAAGAGTTTTTCAATCCCGAACTGCTCAAAAAGAAGAAACTGCTGATCGCGTGTGTTGACTAATAAATTTCCCATAACTGACTCCCTTCTTAAAAGTGGTTTATTTTTTCAACGTTCATTGACGTCCGTTTACGAAGAGTGGTTTCGGAATTTTTCACGATCACTGCGGAAGACAAATCGATTTTGAAACATCCCGCCTGAGGCTTTCGGACCCTTGTTCCATTTCAGGAAGTTGACTATAAGTACAAACGTGACCGAAAGTCAATCAAAATGATTAAAAAAAGAGGCGATTCGATGGCGGTTTTTCACCGCAGGGGTTCACCGGTCCGCAGCCGGGCGAGCTTATTTTGCAAGGCCTTGATATTCATAGTATTCTGCCAGTTTGGACAAAGCCCGGACCGCCTTGGGGAGACCTTCGTAAACCGGGATTCCGGCTTTCATGAGAATGTCTTTGAAAACCGGGACCCATCGCCTGATTTTCGGCGAAGCCTCGTACTGGCGCCAGGCCACCAGCATGGGTTTGCCCCGGGTGTATTTCTTCGCTTCCGTCGCCAGATAAGAGGAAAGCGTTTCGATGTGGGCGCCGTCCTTCGCCTGCTTGAACAGCCAATCGAACGGAACGGAAACGATGAAGCTGTCCGTTTCGCCGCTTCGCGCAACCAGATCCAGCACCTCGCCCATCAGGGGCAGATGAACAAAAGCGATCGCCGCGTCTATGGGATTGCGGATCATCGAACCGGCCGGCGGAATGCGCTTGCGAAGTTTCCGGATCAGGCCTTGCGACAAAACGGGAAGCGAAAGGCCCGCTTTCGCGCAGTCATCCGCCACGGACACGCCGTTGCCTCCGCCGAATCCGAGAACGGCCACTCTTTTTCCCCTGACCTTGCCCAGCCGGTGAAACGCCTGCGCCACATCGGCCATCTCTTCCAGCGATTCCACACGGACCGCTCCGGTCTGACGGAAAAAGGCCTTCCAGATCTTTTCCCCGCCGGCCAGCGAGCCCGTATGCGAAGACACGGCCCTTGCTCCCGATTCCGTAAGGCCGCTTTTGTAAATGATGACCGGCTTGAGGCGGTTGATTTTCTTCACCTGCTCGAGCAGAAGCCGGCCGTCCTTCACGCCCTCGAGATACATGGTGATGATTCCGGTTTCCCGGTCGCGGGCCAGATAATCCAGAAAATCCGTGCTGTCGAGCGTCAGGGCGTTGCCGTAGCTGATGGACTTGGCAAAGCCGATGTCGTAAACATCCGTCAGGTAATTGGAAAAATCCTGGGCGTTGCCGCCGCTCTGGCTGATCAGGGAAACGGGGCCGGTTTTTGTGGAAGCGTTCTCCCAGGTCAGCATCCGGTTTTTGGGAACGTAGAAGCCCATGCAATTCGGCCCGATGACGCGCAGGCCCCCTTCCGCGGCGACGGTTTCAATCTCCTTCTGCAGCCGGATGCCCTCTTCTTCGCCGGTTTCCTTGAAGCCGGAGCTGAAGATATGGATATTTTTGTGCCCCGTGGCGGCGCATTCCCTGAGTATGTCCGCGACACGAGGGGCGGGAACGGAGATGATGACCAGGTCCGCAATTTCCGGAAGCGACGACAGATTCGGATAGGCCCTGATCCCGTCGATGTCCTGAAGCCTGGGGTTGACGGGGTAAAGCCTTCCCCGGTAGCCGAAATTTCTCATGCAGCCGAACATCCCCGAAAATCCGTTCGCTTCCGGACGGGTGGCGCCGACCACGGCAACGGATTTGGCGTTCGCCATCTCGTCGAGCGCGGCGCGGATTTCCGCCTGCCTTTTTTGCTTCCCCTTGCCGCCTGCCGCCGCGCCCGAAGCCGAGGGGGCTTCATCCAAAACCACCAGCGCGTCCACGGCCACGATGTTTCCCTTCGGGGTCGCGATCAGCGGATTGACATCCACCTCCCGGATATCCGGCCGCTCCAGGCCAAGCCTCGAGAGGCCCAGCAGAACATCGGCCAGTCGCTCGGAATCAACGGGCGCTTCGCCGCGAAAATTCCCGAGCAGCTTCCGGGATGATATTTCCCCGATCATCCGTTTGGCCTCTTGCCGGTCCAGTGGCGCAATACGAAAAGCCGTGTCGGCCAGCGCTTCGGTAAAAATGCCGCCGAGGCCGAACATCACCACCGGCCCGAACTGGACGTCCCGGATTAACCCGGCAACCCATTCACGGCTGCCCGCGATCAAAGGAGAAACGATGCAGCCTTCCCAGTCGGCGCCCGCGGATGCCCGGATGGCGCGGAACGCTTCGCGGACTTCTTTTGCGGATTTCAGGTTTGTTTTGACCAGACCGCGTTCGGTTTTATGCTGTAGCTTTGCGCCGTGCCCCTTGACAACCACCGGATAGCCGGTTTTTTGCGCCTGCAAAACCGCTTCTCTCTCATTTGTGGCCATCCGGTCGCGCGCCACCGGAACGCCATAGGACGCAAGCAGTTTTTTGGATTCGGTTTCCGTCATGGAACGGCGTCCTTCGGCTCTCACACGGCGAATCAGAATGTCCGCGTTGGATGGGGTCATGTTTTTCCCTCAAAATTTTTTATTGTAAACAGGGCATGAACCGTTAACACAAGGCCGGACGATAGTCAACCCGGACGCCGTGAGAGCTTTGAATAACCGCCATCTTTGTCATTTCGACCGAAGGGAGAAATCCAAGGCCCTCATGCAATGAGGGATCTTTAGATTTCTCAGTCGCTTCGCTCCTTCGAAATGACATCAGGCGTCGCTCGCGCTCCTCGAAATGACATTTTTCAAAGCTCTCGTGACCTTTAGGTTATTAGCTGCGCTGGTTTTGTGAAAAAATAGAACCGTCCCCTTTTTTTTGTTGTTGACCCCCTGTTGCTATCTCATCATCCTGCTGTCTTTGTTGACAAAGGTGCTGGTGTTGCGGCCGATGAAGTCAAACAGGGCGGTGCGGTGGCCGATGTCCTGGGCCACGTCGCGGGTCCAGGGGGAGATGGAATAGGTGTAGAGGGTGCGGGAATCTCTCCCCAGGAAAAGCCGCAGCGGAATGGAAAGCGAGATGCCTTTGTCGTGGTAGCCGTTGTTGTAGGTGTCGGTGAAGATGGAGGTGTCGGTAAAGCTGTACCAGGCGGCAAGCTGAACGCCGTTGAAAAAGGATTTGGTCACGGTGACGCGCGCGCCCTTGTCGCCGGCGAGAAACCGTCCGGCTTTCACGTCCACGTACATTTCCAGATCCTTGAAGTTCACGCGGGTATTGAAAAAGGCGGTTTTGTAATTTTCGTTCAAATCATCGCTGATTAATTTCAGGGGATTGTCGGGGTCCCGCTTTTTCACCAGCGATCCGCCGACGCCGGTCAGGATGCGCCCGCCGAGCAGCGTCGTGGCCATTTCCGCGTCGAGCCCGGCATACTGGATCTCCAGGAAGCCCGCGGCAATTTTTCCGTAGATTTCGTAGTTGGTCTTGGCGATCTGCTCGAACATCAGGTTGGACAGGGTGTAGTCTTTTTCCAGGTAGTAAACGACATCGGAGCGGATGGGATTTGGAAGCGGCGGCACGGAAGAGGAAATGTCGTTCCAGGCGTAGAGTTCGCCCCCCACGGTAAAGTTCGCGCCTTTCCAGGGCTCCAGGCTGACCCACGCGGCGGCGCCTGCCCTGCCTTTGAAGAAGCCGGACGGATCGTTCAGAAAAGTTTGAAATTCCGGTTTGAGGCCGTAGTCGAAGTAGCGGCGATGCATTTTTTTTGTGTCGGGCATGGAATAGACGTCCGTCTGCATTTGCGACAGTGACAGAAAGTCGGGAACCTTGAAAACTTCCGTTTCAAAGGCGCGCAGATCGTCCCGGAGCGCGCTGAAAGCGATCATGGGGATGCCGCGCTCCGTCAGGACGATATGAATTCTCTGAATGTCGGCAGGCAGGATCTGATCCAGCACTTTGAGCAGAACGCCCAGCGCCTTCATGTTGTAAAAATAGCGGACGTTGGCGGCCTGGATCCAGACTTCCGTCGCGGCGGTTTTCACGCCGATGTCGCGGAATCCGGAAAGGTAAAGGCCGTGGCTGATGCGTTCGGCCAGGGGGTTGTATTTGTATTCCTCTTTTTCCCTGTAGGGGATGTCGAAGATCGGGATGAGCTGGCTGTCCAGATTGAATTCAAGAGCCAGGTTGGCGCCGAACTGATTGCCGCGCTGGTAGCTCAGGTCAAGCTGGGCCCAGTCAAACGGCTTGTAGCGCATGCCCACGTTGATTTTGGAGGGAACGGCGTCTTGGAAATATTTTTTTTGGACCGGGTCTTGTGTCTGTTTGTCGTACTTGATGGGGTTGTATTCCACCATGAAGGAGAGCTTGGGCGTGGGATGAAATTCGACGCCGCCGAAGAACTGCGCGTCGGACAACCACTGGCTCGGATCCTGAAATAATTCGACCTTGATGGTTTCGCTGCTGGCGGGCAGCGGCACTTTGCCGAATCTGCCGTTGCCCAGGCCGATCGTAAAGTCGAAGGGAAAAATCTGCTTGCTGGCAACCAGATATTGACCGCCGTAGAGTCGGGTGCCCTGCGGGTCCATGATGCCGAGCGCCAGGGCCGGCCAGTATTTTCCTTCCCGCAGGAACTGGTATTTCAGGCCGATGTATTTATCTTTGTTGTTGCCGTAATTCTCCCAGCCTGGTCCTGTGGTTGGAATCCCAAGGTGTTCGGTGATGTGGCCGTCGACCTCCAGACCCTTGAGCGGGCTCACGGCGCCGTAGTAATAGACGTAGGGATCGATGTAGCCCACGCCGACGCGGAAGTGGCCGTTTTCCAGCACGCGCGCCGTCGGCGTTTCCATCAGCCCCGTGGCCCCCCAGTTGTTGGGGCTGGTAAACGGCGCATCCGCAGCAAAGGCTGTGCCTTGCGGGAACATCAACAGAACCAAAAGAAAAAATATAAAAAACGGTAATGATTTAGAAGTGTTATTCAATAAAACAACTTTCGTGAAATGGGGGTCAGGTCTTGCAATCACGCACCTCCTGTCGTTTCAAGGCTCGGCTGACTGTAGAATAGTGCACGCCAAAGGCATCTGCAATCTGCCGCATCGTATAGTCGCCCGTGGCGTATGCGGCGGACATCGCGGCATTAGGATCGGCAATGCTTTCCCGATAGTACGTGAGCGGCTGCGCCAACGGCCTACGCTGGGTACGGGGTATCTCGGCAAGAGAGGTTTTATCTGACAACGCCTGAATTCGCTGCAAAAAGGCATCGCTTCCCAGATAAACCTGCCCGCGTAAGCGCTCCCACACGCTGGGCATACCCGCCCCGGCACGGATGAAATCGACATACCCCATCACCGCCTGACCCCGATTCCGGTTGAATTGCCCCAGAATCCAGTCGGTTTGCAGCCAGGGCGGGGCTTGTTTCTCGCCTGTCATCGCGGCGTAAGAACTCCACGACCACTGCTGCGGATCATCCACGATCCCCGCCCGAACCGGATTGAGCACTACATAGCGCGCCAATTCCAGCAGGTAGCTTTCCTTTTCCACCAAAATGCTCTTGTACCGCCCCTGAAATACATGTCCAACGCGCTGATATGCGCTATTGATGTGCTGTGTATAAACACCATTGAGCTGGCGCATGCCCTGCGATAAATTGCCCTCCACCGTCTCCACAACGATATGGTAATGATTGCTCATCTGACACCATGCGTGGCACATCCAATTGAATCGCTCACACACCTTCCCCAGCAATTCCAGCCACGCCCGCCGATCGGCATCGCAAAAGTAAATATTCTCGCGCCGGTCACCGCGTGACGTGACGTGATACACGCCGCCTGCCAATTCAATTCTTAAAGGCCTTGTCATTGTTGAATAATGCCTTCATTTATGCTTGATTGCAAGACCTGACCCCCTCTCACTCAAAGACCTCCGTTTCCTTGAACGCGGTGCCCCTGGCGTCTTTGGCGGACAGGACTGGCTCTCCCTGCAGGGGCCAGGCGACGGCGAGGTCCGGGTCGTTCCAGTTGATGGTGCGCTCGTACTCCGGCGCCCAGTAGTCGGTGGTCTTGTAGAGGAATTCGGCAACGTCGGAAAGGACCAGGAAACCGTGCGCGAAGCCGACGGGAATCCAGAGCTGGCGGCAGTTTTCTTCGGACAGCTCGGTTCCCACCCACCGGCCGAAGGTCGGGGATTTCCGGCGAAGATCAACGGCAACGTCGAAGACGGCGCCGCGAATCGCCCGCACAAGTTTTCCCTGCGGCTGCCTGATCTGGTAGTGCAGCCCGCGCAAGACATTTTTGGCGGACCGGGAATGGTTGTCCTGGACAAAGACCGCGTCAATGCCGGTCTTTTCGCGCCAGACTTTCTGGTTGAAGCTTTCGTAAAAAAATCCGCGCGCGTCGCCGAAAACTTTCGGCTCGATGATCAGTACGTCGGGAATTTCGGTTTTGATGATATTCATAAATTAGTGGATAGTGGATGGTGGATGGTGAATAGAAAAAAGTTGAAAGTGATGCGTGCTTTATGTCGCCCTTCGACAGGGTGACAAAACCACCCCCTGCACCCCCGCCAGCGGGGGAGATAGTAGTGATGTCATCCTGAGCTTGTCGAAGGATGGCCACCAATTATTCCTGTCATGGTTCGACAGGCTCACCACTCGACAAGCTCACCATGACACCTTTCACCTCTGACCTATGACCCATTGCCCATTGCCTATTGTTCACGGATTATAGAAGGTGATTTTCTCTTTCAGGATTCGTTCCAGGTAGTCGCGGTAGGAGGACTTGGGCGTGTCCTCGACGACCTGCTCCATTTTCTTTTTGTCGATGAAGCCCATGCGAAACGCGATTTCTTCCAGGCAGGCGATCTTCAATCCCTGCCGGGCTTCGAGCGTGCCGATGAAATGGCTGGCTTCCAGAAGGCTGGTGTGTGTGCCGGTGTCCAGCCAGGCGATGCCGCGCCCCAGCGGAACGACGCGCAGCTTGCCCCGGCGCAGGTATTCCATGTTGACGTCCGTGATTTCCAGCTCGCCCCTCGCCGAGGGCTTCATGGTTTTGGCGATCTGCGTAATGTTTTTGTCGTACAGATACAGGCCGGGCACGGCGTAGTTGGTTTTGGGTCTGGCGGGCTTTTCTTCGATGCTGATGGCTTTGCCGTCCGCGTCGAATTCCACAACGCCGTAGCGCTCCGGATCGTTGACGTAGTAGCCGAAAACGATGGCGCCATCCTGAAATTCCGCGACGATTTTGTTCAGATCCATTTTGCCGTAAAAGATGTTGTCGCCCAGAATGAGGCACGCGGCTTCGCCGGCGATGAATTCTTCACCGACAAGAAACGCCTGTGCGATGCCTTTGGGCTCGGGCTGGACTTTGTAGGAAAGTTTGATACCCCAGCGGCTGCCGTCGCCCAGCAGGGCCTCGAAGCGCGGGGTGTCCTGCGGCGTTGAGATGATCAGGATGTCGCGCATGCCCGCC
>ERZ650300.1768-NODE-1768-length-12046-cov-18.361771_pt1 | contig 12046 bp, 9 predicted proteins | sample MGYA00376236_ERZ650300 | MGnify/ENA primary metagenome ERZ650300 (study PRJEB26733, sample SAMN07839303) | wastewater metagenome | biome: urban; feature: wastewater treatment plant; material: waste water | place: USA: North Carolina | collected 2016-04-28 ... | reverse complement strand
AAAAACTTTCTAACGGCGAAAAGTTGCCAACTTTAGAAAAATATCTAAAACAAGGGAAAAAATCTAAACAGGTTAAGTTAATTGTAGAAATAAAACCAGCCAAAACGCCAGAGCTAGAAGATGAAATGGTAACAAAAACACTGAAAATGATTCGTGATAAGAGCCTAGAAAATCAGTGTGAGTTCATATCTTTTAGTTTACATCTCTGCAAAGAAATTAAAAGACAAAATCCCAAAGCGATAGTGCAGTATTTGGCAGGCGATTTGTCTCCTTCAGATATAAAAAATGCAGGTATAGATGGTCTAGATTATCACTACAGTGTTTTTCTAGACAAACATCCAGATTGGATTTTAGAAGCTAAAAAATTGGGATTAATTACCAATGTATGGACGGTAAATGACGAGGTTATTTTTAAAAAATTGGCAGATTTGGGCGTTGGTTTTGTAACGACTAATGTACCAGATGTCTTGAAGTAGTCTTTTGTTGAATTTTGTTTAAGGAAATTTTAATCTGCAATAAAATTTCTATTGCCTTATCTTTGCAAAAATATAGAAATTGGATATTAAAAAAATATTTGATAAGCAAAACATCTTTTTACTGTTATTGATTCTAATGGTGGTTGCTGGTAAGGTAATTCCTTACCAAGATTCATACAATCAAATATTCAATTTAGAAGCATTTATTGATTGGGGGATTGCAGGCATTTTCCTTTTGTATGGGCTAAAGCTCAATCTAAAAGAAGTCGTAAAAGATGTTTCTAATTGGAAACTTCATCTTTTAGTACAAACAGGAACTTTTGTTTTGTTTCCTTTGTTGGTGCTTGTTTTTTATCCTTTTTTTAGAGATACCATTTATTTCCAAAGTTGGCTTTCGGTGTACTTTTTGGCATGTTTGCCTTCCACGGTTTCATCTTCTGTGGTGATGGTTTCTATTGCCAAAGGAAATGTAACTTCTGCGATATTTAATGCCTCCATTTCTGGATTAATAGGAATTCTCCTGACGCCACTTTTGATGGGGTTTTTCCTCCAAGCTCATCATTCCGAAGGAAACCAAGCCGAAATTATTCAACAATTGCTATTAAAGGTACTTTTGCCCATAATTTTAGGGATTTTGTTGAATCCAATATTCAAAAATATCATTCAAAAATACAGTAAAATAATAGCAGAATTTGATCGATTAATTATACTCCTTATCGTTTACGAAAGTTTTTCCAAGGCATTTATAGAAAATGTTTTTGCATCGGTACCTTCTTTGGTTTTTGTGGTGATTGCGGTAAGTGTAGTCATTCTATTTTTTGTAGTGTATGCTATCTTACAGTGGATTTCCCGTAAGTTAGGCTTTAGCAGAGAAGATGCCATTACTACTACTTTTTGTGGTTCTAAAAAATCTTTGGTTCACGGCAGTTTATTTGTAATGATTTTGGGTATTCCAGAAGAACAAAAAGTTCTTTTCTTACTTCCTGTGATGATTTACCACAGTTTTCAGTTGTTTTATGTAAGTTGGTTAGCAAGTAAAATTTCTAAAACATATTAAATTAACCTCTTGTGCATTATATGAAAAAATTAAACGCAAAGTCGCAAATGATTTGTTGTCAAATGATTACGTTTTTAAGACGCAAAGTTTTAACTTTGTTATCTTTGAAAATCTTTGATTTTCTTGCGCCTTAAAAACAGTTTTAATGAAAATTTTTCTTGCGACTTTGCGTATTTTACTGTTAATGAAAATTTTGAAAATGCATTACGGGTTAAATTAAAGATTTTATATTTGTAAAATAAAAATACAGATTCTCTTGAACCTAATTCTTAGAAAAGCCCAAATTCCAGAAGCTGAAATCATTTGGCAAATCCTTCAACAAGCCATAGAAAGACGAAGAAAAGATGGTAGTAATCAATGGCAAGATGGTTACCCTAATCAAGAAGTGGTAAAAACGGATATTTCCTTAGGAAAAGGTTATGTTTTAGAAATTGATAATGCCATTGCCGCTTATGCTGCTTTGGTGTTTAATGACGAACCAGCTTATAAGGAAATAATAGGAGATTGGTTAACTAATGATGATTTTTTAGTGATACATCGCGTAGCAGTTTCAAATGATTTTCTTGGGAAAGGAATTGCGGTTTTATTATTTCAAAAATTAGAAGATTTCGCTATGGAAAATCAAGTTTTTAGTATAAAAGTAGATACTAATTTTGATAATTTGGCAATGCTTCACATCTTAGAGAAATTAGACTACCAATATTGTGGTGAAGTATATTTCCGGGGAAGTGCCAGAAAAGCCTTCGAGAAAGTTTTGATCTGATTCATTTTTTTATTCAATCTTTTTATTCCTAGTTATTGATAAATTCTATTTAAGTTAGTTCGGTTTGTTCCGAACTAAATTTTTATATTTGTTTTTTTTAAACATCATATTTTGAATAACAAAATAAAAATAGAACCAGAGATTTATCAAGAATTGATAGAATTTTACGGAACTCTATTTAATTTACCACCTTTGTCAGCCAAAATCTATGCCTATCTCATTTTTGATTTTGACAAAAAAGGACATACTTTCGATGAACTTCTTGAAGTTTTTTGTGCCAGTAAAAGTTCTATTTCTTCTAGTATTAATTTTCTTTTAAACAATAATCTTATCAAAACCATCAATAAAATTGATGAACGAAAACGATATTTTATTATTAATGAAGATTTTGTGAAAATAAGATTCGAAGAAATTGTAAATAGAATGAAACGAGAGATTAAAATTCTAGACCAATTAAATGACCATAGAGAACAAGAAAAAGAAAATATTAACCAATCTGAACGCTATAAAATATACAAATCGCTCCTCGAAAAAAATATTGAGAACATAGAAAATACTTTGAATAAATTATAAATCTGAAATAAATTTGATATGAAAAATAAATTATTAATGCTTGCTTTTGCTTCTTTTTTCGTTTTGTCTTGCAAAAAAGAAGAAGAGAAAAAAGATGGCCCGAAACCTTATCCTGTTGTATCTGTAGAAACTAAAAATGTAACAGGTTATGACGAATATCCTGCTTCTATAAAAGGAGTGGTAAACAATGATGTGAGAGCCAAAATACAAGGATATATTACACAAGTTTTGGTAGATGAAGGACAATATGTAACTGCGGGACAACCACTTTTTAGACTAGAAACCAATATGTTGACAGAAAATGCAGATGCTGCAAAATCTGGAATTTCTGCAGCTCAGGCTAATGTTCAAGCTTCTAAAGCTGCCGTAAATGCTGCACAAGTAGAAGTAAACAAGTTGAAACCTTTAGTAGAAAAAAATATTATCAGTAATATACAATTGCAAACCGCCATTGCAAATTTAGCAAAAGCACAAGCGCAACTTTCGCAAGCTATTGCTTCTCAGCAACAAGCTTCAGCGAATTATAAATCTGTTCAAGCGAATATCAATTATTCAATCATTAAAGCACCAATTTCTGGTGTAGTTGGGAAATTACCATTAAAAATAGGAAGTTTAGTTGGGCCAACTGATGCCACTCCGTTGACTACAATTTCTGATACACGTTCGGTTTTTGCGTATTTTTCTTTGAATGAAAAAGAATATTTAGACTTTTTAGAAAAATCTTATGGCGCTACTATTCCAGAAAAAATCAAAAATTTACCAATGGTTGAGTTAAAACTAGCCAACGGAAGCATTTATCCCGAAAAAGGAAGAATTGAAGTAACTACTGGGCAAATTGATGCAACTACAGGAACCATTCAGTTTAGAGTAGGTTTCCCTAATCCTGCTAAATTATTAAGCAACGGAAACAGCGGAACCATTAGATTTCCTAAGTTTTATGACAATGCTTTGGTAGTGCCAGAAAGTGCTACTTACGAGCAACAAGGTATTGTTTACTTATTTAAAGTAGAAAAAGATACCGCTAAAAATTCTGTAATCGAAGTGCAAGATCGTGTCAATAATATGGTAGTTATAAAATCTGGAATTAATAAAGGGGAAAAAATAATTGCAGCAGGAATTGGTGGCTTAAAACCAGGTTCTGCCGTAATTCCAAAACCTGTGAAATTTGACAGTCTTGTTCAATCTGTAAAACCGATTTTCTAATGATTAAACATTTTATCAACAGGCCAGTTTTATCTACGGTAATTTCGGTAATTATAGTGATACTCGGGATTTTGGGATTGGTAACATTGCCAGTTACTCAATATCCTGATATTGCACCACCTACAGTTTCGGTTTCTGCCAATTATACAGGTGCGAATGCAGAAACGGTGATGAAAAGTGTAGTAGTTCCGTTAGAAGAACAAATTAATGGAGTAGAAGGAATGAGTTACATTACTTCTTCCGCAGGAAATGATGGTTCTGCCAATATTCAGATTTTCTTTAAACAAGGGGTAAATCCTGATATTGCTGCGGTAAACGTACAAAATAGAGTAGCTAGAGCTACACCGCTTTTACCAAGCGAAGTTACACGTTCTGGTGTGGTAACGCAGAAACAACAAACCAGCGCGCTGATGTATCTTTCTTTTTATTCTGAAAATAAAAAATTAGATGACGTTTATCTTCAAAATTACTTGAATATCAATGTAATTCCAAATATTAAAAGAATTAATGGAGTAGGAGATGCGAATGTAATGGGAGCTAAAAACTATTCGATGAGAATTTGGCTAGATCCTACAAAATTAGCAGCTTATGGTTTGAATCCTACCGATGTTACCGCAGCAATTAGCGAACAAAGCCGTGAAGCTGCAGCTGGTTCTATCGGACAAAACAGTGGAAGTTCGTTTGAATATATTATTAAATATGTAGGGAAATTTAATACCAAAGAACAATACGACAATATCATCATTAAATCTCTTGGGAATGGACAAAACTTAATGCTGAAAGATGTAGCAAAAGTAGAATTGGCAGCGCAATCTTACACTGGTTTTGCACAAAACGGAGACAATCCTGCGGTAAGTATGGGGATTTTCCAAACGCCAGGTTCTAATGCGCAAGACATCATCAATAATATTAAAACGTATCTGAAATCCGCAGAAAAAGATTTTCCAGACGGAATTCATTATATGTTTAATTTCGATACCAATGAATTTCTAGATGCTTCCATCGAAAAAGTGGTTCATACTTTATTCGAGGCGTTTATTTTAGTATTTATTGTGGTGTATATTTTCTTGCAAGATTTTCGTTCTACATTAATTCCCGCTATTGCAGTTCCTGTTTCTATTGTGGGAGCGTTTTTCTTCTTAAATTTATTAGGATATTCCCTGAATTTATTAACGCTTTTCGCTTTGGTTTTAGCAATAGGAATTGTAGTTGATGATGCGATTGTCGTCGTAGAAGCAGTTCACGCCAAAATGGAACACGGCATTAAAGATGCCAAAAAAGCTACTGTAGAAGCAATGCACGAAATTACAGGTGCTATTATTTCAATTACTTTGGTAATGGCAGCGGTTTTTATTCCCGTAACTTTTATTGAAGGACCAACTGGTGTTTTTTATAAACAATTTGGGATTACGCTAATTGTGGCGATTTTAATTTCTGCCATTAATGCATTGACTTTGAGCCCTGTTCTTTGTTCATTATTTTTAAAACCTGTTCATCACGATAAAGAATACGAGCAAAAATCTACAATGGGTAGGTTTTTCCATCGTTTTAATGTGGCTTTCAAAGCTTCTACAGACAGATACGGAAGAGCTTTTGTGTTTTTAATTCGTCATAAATGGGTGACTTTGGTAATTTTTGCGGTTACGATTGGCTTACTTTGGTTCAGTTCTGCGACGATGAAAAAAGGTTTCGTACCGAATGAAGACCGTGGAATTATCTTTACCAATGTAGAATTACCAGCTGGTGCTTCTATGGAAAGAACGTATAACGCTTTGAAGCAAATTCAACAAAAAGCATTGAAAATTCCTGGAATTAAAAACGTAACCATTTCTACAGGGAGAGGTTTCTTGTCTGGAACGGGAAGTAATTATGGTTTGGCTTTTGTGAGACTTCAACCTTTTGATGAAAGAACAAGTGACGATCAGAAAATTGAAAATATTACCAAAAAACTTTTCGGAATTGCTGCAACAGTTCCTGATGCAAAAGTAGTGTTTTTCCAACCACCTTCTGTTCCGGGATTTGGTAGTAGTGCAGGTTTTGAAGCGGTTTTATTAGATAAATCTGGTGGTGAATATACTGAACTTGATAAAGTGACGCAGCAATTTATTGGTAAGCTAATGGAAAGACCAGAAATAGAATTTGCGCAGACTTCATTCAATACCAAATATCCTCAGTATCAAATGAATATCAATGTTCCAGTTGCGGAAAATGCGGGAGTTTCGGTTTCTGATATTCTTTCTACAATGCAAGGTTACATTGGTGGAATTTACGCCGCAGATTTTACAAAATACGGTAAACAATTCCGAGTAATGGTACAAGCTTTACCAGAAGCTAGAAGCAGTGCAGAAAGTTTGAACAGTCTTTTTGTGAAAACTAAATCTGGAGCAATGGCGCCTATTTCTCAGTTTGTGACGCTAGAAAAAGCTTATGGACCACAATCTGTGAGCAGATATAATTTATTTACTTCGGTGAAGATTACAGGTTCTAATGCGAAAGGTTATAGTACTGGTGATGCTATAAAAGCAGTGCAAGAAGTAGCAGCAGAATCTTTAAATCAAAATTATACGGTAGAATTTACAGGTTTGTCTCGTGAAGAATTGGCTTCAGGTTCGCAGACTTTAATCATCTTTATGTTGAGTTTAATTTTTGTGTATTTTATTTTGGCGGCACAATACGAAAGTTACATTTTACCTTTGGTAGTGGTAATTTCTCTTCCTTTAGGTGTAATGGGTGCTTATTTAGGACAAAAATTAGCGGGATTAGAAAACAATATTTATTTCCAAATAGCATTGATAATGCTCGTTGGTTTATTAGCAAAAAACGCAATTTTGATTGTAGAATTTGCGGTGCAAAGACGTCATCACGGCGAAACGATTGTAATGTCTGCCATCAATGCAGCAAAAGCGAGATTAAGACCGATTTTAATGACTTCTTTTGCGTTTATTTTCGGGTTATTGCCTTTAATTTTTGCGACAGGAATTGGCGCTGTTGGTAATCGTTCTATTGCAACAGGAGCAGCTATTGGTTTATTAATAGGGACTTTCTTAGGATTGATTGTAATCCCAGTTTTGTATGTGATTTTCCAATGGTTACAAGAAAAAGTGAAGCCAGTGCAAAAACTAGAAGTGAATTTGGCAGAATAATTTTTAAAAAGTATTAAAAATGATAATAAAAACATCATATAAACCTCTCGTTTTTCTTTTATTGGTAACGGTTTTGTTAAATTCTTGCAAAATAAGACAAGACTACGAAAGACCGAAAGATATTGTAGAAGAAAAACTGTATAGAACAGATCTTTTACCAAAAGATAGCACCAGTATTGCACAACTTTCTTGGAAAGAAATTTTCACTGATGCTGTTTTGCAAAAACATATTTCCAAAGCATTAGAAAATAATTTAGATATTAGAATTGCCTTGCAAAATATTGCATCTGCCGAAGCTTATCTTAAACAAAGCAAGGCAGCGTATGCTCCTACATTTACTGTAGGGCCAGGATATACCTTCCAGACGCAGTCTCTTAATACACAATTCGGTCAGATTATCGGCGAAAGAAGATATGTTAATCAGTTTGATGTAACGGCAAGCTTAGGTTGGGAAGCAGATATTTGGGGGAAATTAAGAGGTCAACAAAAAGCACAAATGGCGACTTATTTAGGAACTGTTGCAGCGCACCAAGCGGTAAAAAGTAGTTTGGTGGCTTCAGTAGCAACTGCTTATTACCAATTGCTTTCTCTGGATGAACAGAAAAAAATTATACAAAATACGATTGAGGTTCGAAAGAAAAATTTAGAAACTACACAAGCCTTAAAAACGGCAGGAACGCTCACTGAGGTTGCGGTACAACAGAGTGAAGCCTTAGTTTATAATGCAGAAGCGTCACTGATTAGTTTAGATGTTCAGATTCAAATTTTAGAAAATACCATTTCACTTATAATGGGCGAACCTTCTCAAAAAATAGAGAGAACAGCTTTGTCTTCTCAAAACTTCAATTTAAAAACAGATTTAGGTTATCCTATTTCTCTTTTGGCCAACAGACCCGATGTGAAACAGGCAGAATATAATTTAATAAATGCTTTAGAACTTACCAATTCTGCGAAAGCTCAGTTTTATCCTACTTTAAAAATAACAGGAAATACGGGTTTACAATCAGTAGATATAGACCATCTTTTTAGTGGGAATTCTTTGTTTGCATCTTTGGTGGCGGGTTTAGCACAGCCAGTTTTGAATAAAAGACAAATTAAAACCAATTACGAAGTAAGTTTAGCCAATCAAGAAAAAGCGTATCTCAACTTTAGAAAAAGTATTCTGAGTGCTGGGAGAGAAGTTTCTAATGCTTTAACGATGTACACTTCTCAAGATCAATTTATTACTTTGAAGAAGAAGGAAATGGAGGCGTATAAAAAATCGGTAAACGATTCTCAGGAATTGGTAAATTACGGGATGGCGAACTATCTGGAAGTGCTGAATGCAAGCGTTAACCAGTTAAATGCTGAACTTAATATTGCCAATGCAGAATATGTAAAACTGCAATCTGCTGTAGAACTGTACAGATCTTTAGGCGGTGGTTGGCAGTAATTGCTTAGTTTTTAAAATATCATAAAAAACAGCCTCTTTTAAATTATTTTTAAAAGAGGCTGTTTTTAGTTAAACAAGATTATAATTCTCTACGATTTGGCTATAGAAAAGTATTTTTTTGAAGCCACAATCGTTACAAATAATAACTTAATTCCCTATTAACTCCGTACCAACTCCGAATCAACTCCGTGGAAATTACCATTTTTTAGAAGAAAAATCGACTGATATTCGGAGTTAGTACGGAGTTGGTTCGAACAGAACTCTATTGAAATACTTTTTTTAATCCTGTATTATTTTTTTGTTGGTTGAATTAAAGGAAGGTATTTTCCGTAGCCTTGTTTTTCCATTTCATCTTTAGGGATAAATTTTAATGAAGCACTGTTGATGCAGTATCTTAATCCACCTTTATCTTTTGGCCCATCATTAAATACATGTCCTAAGTGTGCATCTCCTGTTTTACTTCTCACTTCGGTACGTTCCATTCCGAAAGAATTGTCTTTTTTCTCCTGAATAAGAGCTTCGCTTATCGGTTTAGAAAAACTTGGCCAGCCACAACCAGATTCATATTTATCGGTAGAAACAAATAATGGCTCTCCCGTGGTAATATCAACATAAATTCCTTCTCGGTATTCATTCCAATATTCATTTTTAAAAGGTTTTTCGGTTCCATTTTTTTGAGTAACTTCATATTGCTCTTGGGTTAACTTTTCACGAAGCACTTTGTCCTCTGGTTTTTGATAAGATTTCGCTGGGTTTGCTTTTCTTGCCAAATCAAACAAACCAGGTTCTATGTGGCAATAACCACCAGGGTTTTTCCCTAAATAGTCTTGATGGTAATCTTCGGCTTTATAAAAGTTTTTCAACGGTTTTACTTCTACTACAATGGGCTTTTGATAGTCTTTGGCTATTTTATCTACTTCTGCGTTAATGGTTGATAAATCAAACTTATTACTGTAATAAATGCCTGTTCTGTAGCGTGTTCCTCTATCATTACCCTGTTTATTCAAACTTGTAGGATCTATTGTTTTAAAATATAATTCTATTAAAAGATTTAGACTAACAACCTCTGGGTTATACACGACTTTTACGGTTTCGGCAAAGCCTGTATCATCAGAAGAAACAGTTTTGTAATCTGGGTTGTTAATATTTCCGTTTGCGTAACCTACTTCTGTAGCGGTTACGCCTCTTACTTGTTTGAAGAAATGCTCTGTGCCCCAAAAACAGCCACCTGCAAAATAAATTTCGGAAGAATGAAGGTTTGTAGTAGTCATATTTGTTGTTTTATTTAATGGTTTATGTTGTTTGCAACTAATTATTAATGCTAAGCCTGTGATAAAGGTTAGGATTCCTATTACTGTTTTTTTCATAATATTATTTTTTTGGGAATTGTAAAATCATAAGTCCAAATCCAAGAGATACAAGATCTTTAAGGATGAAAAAATCGGTAATTAAGATTCCGTCCACCACTTTCCATGTTCCTGGGGTGGTAAAAAGAAAGCTAAGGGTTGCTAAAAAAGTAACGAGTATCCCAATTGATGCTGCCACTCTTGAAAAATGTATATAAGGCGCAAAAACAATGGCTATGGCGGTGAGTATCTCAACACTACCAATAAGATTGGATACGCCCTGAACGCTCAATACATTGTACAACCAGCTCATTAGAGGATGATTTTCTACTAATGGTTGAATTGCTGCGGCTTCGGTAGGGGTAAATTTAAAAATACCAATCCATAGAAGGATAATTGCTACTCCGTAAAGTGAAACGTAATAACCAATTTTAAAATTAAGGCTAGAGTAAGGGTTTGCTTGTGTAAACATGTCAGTTTTGTGTTTTTAAAGATTAATATTCCTTTTGTTACTATAGTAGGAAGGAAAACAAAATCCTGACAGTTCAACTTGATTATTTTTTTAATTTTTTGAGAACTTCTTCTTTAAGTTGTTTATTATCAATATTGTATGATGTTTTTTTTGATTGATTTTTTTTGATGATATTCTGGAGAGCCTTTTGTAGAAATTCTGCTTTCTTCTCATACGCTCTACACCATTTGCACAAAGCAAGATGCGCTTTTAGCTGTGCCCATTCTAAAAAAGTTAAGCGCGTATTCATCCTTTTTTCTATTAAAAAAGTAGCTTTAGCGCATGGCAATATCAAAATATGTAAAATTCTATTAAAAGTACTCATTTTATTTTTCAAACCAATTAAACTGTAGGCATTCACGAAGTTGTAAACGACTGCGCTGTAATATCTTCCAATAATTAGTCGTAGAAATATTGGTGTCCTGACAAATTTCTGCAGATTTTTTTTCTTCAAGATAGGTGAGTTTCACCAAAGTACGCCAACGTTCTGGTAATTCTTCAAGGCATTTTTCAAGAAATGCATTAAACGCTTCATTATCTAACAAAGAATCGTCATGGGAGTCCCAATTTTTAAGAATTCCATCAGTATCTTTCCAAAATTCTTGATGATCAAAAAAATGGTCTAAACTTACCTGCGGATTGCCCTTGTATTTTTTTCTGTAATAGTCTGAAACTTTGTGTTGCAGAATTCCCATGAGCCAAGTAAGCGGATTGCTTTTCTCCTGAAATTGCTCTTTGGCAGAATAAGCCGCCACATAAACATCTTGTACAAGATCTTCTGCATCTTCCCGATTGGATAATAAGTAATAGGCACGATCAAAAAGTTTTTGACCGTACAAATCTATCCATTCTTCTAATTGTTTTGTGGTGTGCATCAATTTTTAGGAATTCAAAAATAGTAAAATTAGAATAGAGTATGCTATTTGTTTTTACAGATTTTTATTTTAACTTTATAGGAGAGAATTTTCTAACGTTTTGTTTTATAAATTGTAACATCAATCAATCACCGAATGAACTTTCTGAAAGGTATTATTTTTTTTGCGACCAGTTTTCTTTTATTTCAGTGCAACAAAAGCGCTGGAGCAGATGAAATAGTGCATCACCCTTCCATCAGCAAAGAGAAAATTCAACCAGTGAAAAAAGATTCGCCAATAGAAAAAGAGATTACCTATTTTCCTTTGGTCTTGAAAAATAAAGAGTCTGCTTTTGCAGCTTTTGATAAAAAATACAGTAAAGAAGAAATTCATACTATTTTAGCGCTTAACCGCTTAGATTTTAAAAACAGATGGCGAGCAGATACATTGGTTATTCCGAATGTTTTAGAGGAAGATTTCAATGTTTACAGTCCATTTCCAAAGAATGTATCTTCAGCAAAAAACATCAATAAGTTGGCAATGTTTAGTTATCCTATTTATGCATATGCGCTGTACGAAAAAGGTAAACTGGTAAAGTGGGGGCCAACAAGTATGGGGAAAAAGAAGACTCCTACAAAAATGCTGCATATAAGGATTCATGATCCAGGCTTTTTCCAACGTCTCATCG
>ERZ650300.1766-NODE-1766-length-12049-cov-6.148908_pt1 | contig 12049 bp, 8 predicted proteins | sample MGYA00376236_ERZ650300 | MGnify/ENA primary metagenome ERZ650300 (study PRJEB26733, sample SAMN07839303) | wastewater metagenome | biome: urban; feature: wastewater treatment plant; material: waste water | place: USA: North Carolina | collected 2016-04-28 ... | reverse complement strand
ACCGTAGCTGCTACAAGTGAAGTTGTCAACTGTACGTCCGTTACGGTTGTAGGCGCAAATTGCGTAGTAAGCAATAGCACAAACCTAACTGTTACAGGTGACAACCTTAATATCGAAGGGCTGCTCTACAACACAGCGAGAACATTAACATTTCCGCATGGCTCACATATCGTAGGACGCAAGTCCACGCAAGGCTTATATGTAACAGTCTCAAGCGCATTTCAACTTAGCAAGGCCGCCAGCTCCAGTGTAGTGCTTGCAGACCTTGCCGGAACAAAGCCTTACATTGGCTTTGGTTATTATGGGGATTACAATGATGTAGCGTATCATCGTGTAACAGTTATGTGTACACTAAACGCAAATAACTATGCAGTGTTTGCTGTATCTACGCGCAAAAACTATAGCGTGATAGTTACTACAATCCAAGCAGGTGGTGGATATATTACACTCACAGCAGCGGATACTGGAGAAGGACGGCTTACATTGACAGTAAGCACTACTTATAGCAACCAAGACACCATTACAGCGTATGTTGAGTCCCACTACGGTAACTATGTATAACTATTTCGCACAGCCGAAAATAGCACAGGAGAGATAACATCATGGCGTTTACTACACCTTTAACCATTACGCAAGAAAGCTACAGTGAAACTCACGAAGTAGCATACATTAAAGCGGAGATTCGTCTATGCACCCCACAAACAACTGTTGTACAGCTTAAAGTGTGGGAATCACAAGCTAAGCGTACAGCAGGTGCGCCTCCATTACGCTACGACAATGACTTGCGTCAATTCCCTACTGACTTGCATCTGCAAGCTGATAACCCAATAGCCTATGCCTATACTCTGTTAGAGCAAAGCGGTGAGTTTGCAGATGCCACTTGGAATGTTTAAATGCGTATAAAACTAGCAACACCACTTATAGGCGAGTTTCCACGTTATGCGGACGCGAAGATCCCAGACAATGCCGCAGTCATAGCGCAAAATATGCGGCTGGATAGTGGTGTGCTAAAGCCTTTGAATGGATATACACAGGGCGCAACACTGGCATTAACTGGCCACAACATTAACTCTATCCACTTGTGGAAGGTAGGCGGTAATGCGTATTGGTTGCGTTTTGCTGACAATGTTAATGTCATTCGTTCGCCTATTGCTGACAATGCTTATAGCCGTATTTATTGGAGTGGCGATACTCGTATGGGCGGTTCGCTGCTGTATTCATATACTCCAGCAGTTTATACGGGAGGCGGCACAGAGTATCCTAATAACTATTACAAGCTAGGCATACCTGCGCCAAAGAATAAGCCAACAACCGTATTAGCGTCAGCAGCACCGACTGATGATGTGAGTGCGTCAGCACGATTTTACACCTATACCTATGTCGGCAAATTGGGCGAAGAATCCGCACCCTACGCGCCTCTAATCAATGACCCATCACCACCCGTTGCGCTTATTTGCCCCAATGCAGGGGCAACCGTTCATATTAGCGGACTTGTATTTGATGTATCAGCAGATACAGGGCGCGAAATTGAAGCGGTACGCTTATACCGTACCATTGTTGGCTCAACAGGTAATTCTGATTATTTGTTTTTAGATGAAATACCAAAAGCTGACATATTGGGAAGTAGCGGCAAATACTTAGGCGGCAAATACACTGACTCTGTTGCTGATGACGGGCTATCTGAATCATTGCCTACGTCAACATGGGACGAGCCAAGAGACAATATGCACAGCTTAGGCTTAACAGCCTATGGTGTGGCTTATGCAGCTAAAGGAAAGATAGTTTGTTTAAGTGAACCATTTGTCCCTTACGCATGGCCAAGAAATTACGAATTAACGTGTGATAACGATATTGTGGCTATTGGCCATTACGACAGTTATTTGATTGTAGGCACAAAAGGCCGACCCGTTATGATTACGGGTATTGACCCACAGAACATGAGCCAAGCAGAGTTACCCATCATCGAGGCGTGTGTATCGGCGCGTTCAATGGTGAACATGGGTGCATACGCGATATACGCCTCGCCCAATGGCCTTGTCATGGCTTCGGGTGGCAATGCACAGTTAATTACCGAAGGTGTGATTACAGGCCGCGAATGGGCTAACTACACGCCATCAAGTATTCATGCTTACGAGTATCGTGGTCTGTATATTTTCTTTTGGTACACGGACAGCACTCACAAGGGCGGCTTTATCTTTAATCCACGCGCTCCAAGTGAAGGGGTTATCAGTCTTAGCTCATGGTTCGTTTCAGGTTATCGAGATATTGAGACAGATACGCTTTGGCTGATTGATAGCAACAAGATATTGTTCTCGTTTGATACTGATACCACCAACAAATTAACCATGACTTTTAAGAGTAAGTTGTTTTCATTTGCTCAATTTAGGCGGTTCTTGGCAGGGCAAGTGCTTGCTAAGTCTTATGCTGGCATGACGCTAAAAATATATGCCAATAACACACTTATCCACACACAAACAGTGACTAACAGAACAGCGTTTAGATTGCCGTTAGTGCCTATCGCTGAATTTTGGCAGTTGGAATTATCAACAGTTGATGAAGTGCGCGAGATTTCTATTTCTGAAACTATGCGCGAACTAGGTAACGAACAGTAAAGGGTAAGAATTATGGCGAACAATTTAAAGCTTTCAAATGCGTCTGTTAATGCAGAGGCCGATGCGTTATCGGTATTGCTGGATAATGGCTATTTGCGTATTTATGATGGCACACAACCGACTAATGCAGATACCGCACTAGGCGCACAAGTGTTATTGGCAGAATTACGGTTTAATGCTGATGCTGCGCCTGTTGCAGTGAATGGCGTGTTGACGTTTAACGCAATTACTCAAGATTCCAATGCTAACAACTCAGGCACAGCATCATGGTTTCGTGCATTAAAGTCTGACGGCTCTACAGTGATGTTTGACGGAACTGTCGGCACAAGTGGTTGCGACCTGAATATTGCTACAACATCTATTGTTGCAGGCGCAATTGTGGGCGTGACTTCATTCGTTTACACCGTCAATAAGGGTTAATCATGAGTGCCGATCAATCAATTCAATCTGTAAGTATTGATGCTTATGAGCTGATTGATGGCACTTGTTCGTTATCTCAAATTATTCAATCTGTTAGTGTTGATGCTTTTTTTAATCATCAAAGCGCAATACAGGCTATTCAAAGCCTTAACGCTCAAGCATTTATTCAAATAAACGCCACAATCTCAGCCACTCAAGCAGCGCAGTCTATTGCTATCAATGCTTGGTATTACGATATTGGCATCGACGCTAATATCGTACAACCGCAACAGTCGACGCAATCTGTTGGCTTTATATCGTTATCGTTAGAAGCAAGTGTCGGCCAGCCAATGCAGTACATGGCAGCCAGTTCAACAACAGCAGTTATTACCGCGCCATCACCCATTGTTGTGATGACCCGTGACAGAATCCTTCGCAATATCCGCAACAGAGGAAGCCGCTAATGTTTGGTCGTCGTCGTGATATTCAAATTCCTAAAGTACCTGTATCGGGTGATAAGGCAACACAGAGTTGGATGACGGCAGTAGGGTCAATGCTGTCTAAATATATTGGCGGTGGTAGCAATGACCGCTTAGTGTCGGCAGGTGAATTGATTGATGCAGGTTTAGCAGGTACGGGAACAGGCGGATTCTTAACTTCACCACCAAGAAATTTAACGAAGCCGCCCAAAGTAACAGGACTTACGGCTAATGGCGCACTAGCCTCTATTTTTGTTGGTTGGCACAATCCGTCATTTAGCAATTATGCCTATACCGAGTTATGGCGTGCTGATATTGACGACATTGGACAGGCAGTATTGATTGCCAGTACAGCCGTCGAAAGTTATACCGATAATGTGGGTAGTGCTGCGACTAAATACTATTGGGCAAGGGCGGTATCAGATCAGGGCGTAAAAGGTGATTTTAACGCAGCGAGTGGCACAAAAGGCACAACCAGTTTAGACCCTGATTATGTGATGCAGGTTTTAACGTCAAGCACATGGAAGCCTAATACTACTTACTATCCGTTTCAGTATGTGCGTCCCACGATAGAGAACGGCTTTCAATATGCAGCGGTAGATGGTGGCAAGTCTGGAAACATTGAACCTACTTGGCCAACAACCATTAACGCAACGGTTGGTGATGGAACAATCCAATGGACTGCTGTTCCTGTTGATGAGCGAATCCCTTTTGTGCTTGGCGCATTAGAAGATGGTACGCCTGCTGTGTTTATGGATACGGCTTATATTAAGAACGCGAGTATTACCAGTGCGAAGATTAGTGAGTTAATTGCGGATAAAATTGAAACAGGTAATTTGATTGCTGATTTACAGGTTAAGAGTAAGTTGTGGTATGGGTTTAATCAGCCTAATGGCGATTTTATAGACCCTCTCGATAATTCAATCACTCACGGGAAAACAGGTTTTTATTTAGGGGTTAATGGTAGTAATAACTTGCCTGTTTTGCATTTGAATACAGGGATTGCTAATGGTAATCGTCAATTTTTGTTTGATGGTACGCAATTAACATTAAAAAATGTGGATTTGGTCAGTAGTGCTGATGGTGAGTTTGACGACTTAGCGTGTGACTCTATGACAGCTAACAGGTCTTTCTATAAAGATTTAGGATTCAAGAATCTATTTGCAGTAAGCGATTACGTTCAGCTTGATGCAGAAGGTCGTCCGATTATTGATGATGTTGATGTTCGCAGTTATTTTTGTTGGATTTATGGGTGTGCAAAGAAAACTATTGCGCCTCCAACCTATGCTGTTATAGGCACAGGCAATAGGGGAGGAATAAGACTGCAAACATATCCAAATACTGGAATAGTGCCTTATGATTATCCTAGTGCAACAAAATACAGAATGAAAAAAAAGGCAATCGCCTTTAGTATCAAATTTACTTGCGATTATCTGAAAGGTATTAATCCGCATATATCCGCATTGAGGTTTTTTATATTTGAAGATGGCAATGGTTTTGCATCTAATTTCTCACAGATAAGTCAAGGCGATGCACAGTCAGGTTATTCTGGTGCTTATTTGGCAAAATTAGATTTAAGTTTTACAAATATTAATTATGTTAACGGTGCTTACGAGCCTGTTATCTATCATTTTAAAAATTCATCAAATATTAATCTTTTTAATGCGTCTTGTGTTTATGGTGGCACACGCACAATTAAAGTTTATGATAACGCAACAGGATCATTGATAGATAAAACTGTACCTAGTGGAACTGAGTTGTTTATCACTTGCGAATCTGACAATGAGCAACTTAATTATTCTGGAAACAGACGTTTAATGATTGGTGTTGAGTATGAGTTATATGTTAATGCTGGAATTGATGACGATAACACTGAAACAAATACAACGACTCTGCAATTTATACTTGAGGATAAGCCACTAGAGTTAAATGCAATAAATGATTCTTTTGATTGAATCACTTATATAATCGGTATAACATACAACTATATTTTATTTTAGCCCCACTTTTTAGGGCATTAAACAGCTAACTAAATACCACTACTCGATTGAGTAAGGTTTTAGTTATGTCGCAACTTGAAAACATAACAGCCAACACACGCGAACATCTCAAAGCGTTACAAAATGAGATGTTGTCATGCGCTGAAAAATTAGAATTACCACTCGTACACTATTTCGTTAATGGCGTTTATGGCCGTGAAATCTTTATTCCTGCTGGCGTTTTAGTCGCTGGACGAATCCACAAAACCGAACATATCAGTATTATTTCTCAAGGCATTGTCGAAGTGGTGACAGATAACGTCATTACAGGCGAAGTCTTGCGCGAAACCTACGAAGCTCCCTACACATTCATATCGCCTATTGGCACTAAACGCATGGTTCAGGCATTGACCGATACCGTGTGGACTACCTTTCACAAATACGATGGTGAGCAAATTGGCGAAGGCATGGAAGATATTATGTCTTGGCCTGACTATGAATCTTGTGAGCAAATCTTAATTAACGAATCAAAAAAACCGTCATTACTTGACGAGGTGACATTATGACTATGGCAGCCGTAGCAATTGGGGGAAGTGTTCTTTCCGCAGTTGGTGGTCTTTCAAGCTCCCGTTCTTCTCGTAAATCAGCCAAAGAAGCATTAGCTTTGCAGCGCGAACAGTTTGAATTTAACAAGAAACGCTATAACGATTACAAGGCTATGTATGGCGGTTTAGAGCAGATGCAGGTTGATGCAGCCAACAAGGGCGTGGTTGCTGACTTAGGCGGCGTAACGTCTCGTGCAACAGGCGATGTGGCTACACAATTTACTAATGCCGAAGAAGCACAGCGCAGACAGCAACAACGCTTAGGCATTAACCCTAACAGTGGTCGTGCTGATGCTATGGGGCGACAAACAGGTATTTCTAAAGCCTTAGCAATGGCGGGGAATATTACTTCTAATCGTGAGCTAGAAAGACGAAACGCAGAGCAGCAAACGTGGAACAGACGCGCACAGGTTAATCAAACAGGCATTGCACAGATGAATGGCTCGTTTGGTGACATGAACCAGTCTAGTAATGCTATGGCCAATACGATGAATCAGCAATCAGCACAACAATCGCAACAGGCAGGTGCATTGTTTGGTGCGGCGGGTGTTATTGCAGGGCAGTATTTAGGTGGATTGAAGAAGCCGACTGTTGAGCCAGTCGAACCTACCGCTCCTCCTGCCTACTTAACGCCAAGTTACGCAAAGGGAAGTATGCCAGCGTATCAAACGCCACAGCAAACCGCTTTAAACAATCTTTACTCAGCAATTAAATACTAAGGAGTAAGTCATGGCTATTGCAGGTATCGAAGGTTTAGCACAAGGCTTGATTCAAGGCATGGCATTAAAACGCCAAAATGACCGCCAAGAGTTATTGGATGCGCGTGATGCTGAAAGGTTTGGCATGGACAAAGAACGCTTTGCCACTCAACAGGCGGCTAGTGCTTTTGACTTACAGAACGCGCAGACCAATGCAGCCAATGCAGCTATCGACAGAAAAAGGGCATTGGGCATCCAAAAGAAAAACGATGATTTTGAGGCGAATCTTGGCAGGATTTTAGGTGCTGGTACTCCCGAAGGTGAATTGATGGAGCTTGAGAAAGTGCATCAGGGGAGTGGTGTTAAAGGCGCATGGGCGCGTGACCCAAAAACAGGCGGCCTCGCCAAAAATGCCGATGGCACATTTAAGTGGGTTAATGAAGATGGCACTGCTTACGATGCTAAACCCGAAGATGCTATTGGTCGTTATATTGCAAAAGTTGACCCTAAAGGCGAGTTTACAAGAAAGCGTACTCAGCAAGACGAATTGGCAAAAGAAGATCGTGAAGAGAAAAGAAAAATCGCGGCAGAAGAACGCGCAGCAAAAACAGCAAAAGAAAAAGACGAGCGAGACTACCAGCAAGCAGTAAAACTTGAAAACTTGAAAGCGAGTAACCAAATTGCGGAGTTGAAAGCTAAAGGCGCATTAAAATTACCTAAAGATTACCTGTCTAAACTTTCTCAACAATCTTTTTTTGAGGTTCAAGAAACAATAGACCCGCACACAAAAGAGAAAAAACTCTCTAAACCTATCTTTAACCAAGCCAAATACGATCAATTTACACTTTTTGCTCATCAAAACAATATAAACCCTGATGACACAGCTTACAGACTGTGGCGGAAATATGTAAATGAAGGAAGTTCACAGGCAGGCAGCACAGCAACAGGCGGCACAGATACATACGACTCCCCATCGCAAGGCAAACTTGTTGCAAATGGTTTAAGCACTGATGCCGCAGCAGTACAACTAGATAAATTGCCGCTAAATTTAGGCAATCAAGATGCGGCAAAACCTGCTAGTCCCGTTAGCGGCTTAACCGTCAAGCCGCAAGTTATTGAGTCAATTACAAAAACAGGATTTAAACCCGGGCGCGCTGGTGGGAAATATACATATCAAGAAGTTTTAGCAACAAAAGATATGCGTAGCCCTCCTAGTGGATTTAAGCGAAAAAACGACAGCCCTCGTAGCGGTGATTACAACGTATTCGTATCCAATAACTACCAAGATTAGGACTTAAATAATAATGGCTAACTTATTTCAAGCGTGGGATGAAGATATTCAGGCATTGGGCGCAGCTAAAGCCAGTGATGACCAAATTGAAGCGCGTCGTCAGCAATTAGCTGAACACTTTAAGGCTAAAGCGAAAGCGGCAGGTTTATCTAGTAAAAAAATATATGAAACCTTAGACAAATTTGACGCATATTCACGCCAAAACACTACCAACGAAGATAACCGCTTATCACCTGAAGAAGAAGAAATGGCGCAGCGTGTTAAGGACGGCACAGTCACAACAGGCGCAATCAAAGAAGTAGGCAAGCGATTTAAAGATATTGGCTTAGGCGCATTGTCTAGTTTAACCCGTATGGGTGGTGATATTGCTCAAACAATTAACGATGTGAGCGACAACGACAAAACAACCTTATCAGGACAAGCGGCACAAGGTTTATACAACATAACCGATGATATTCGCAGTAACTACAGTCAAGGCACAAAAACAGCCAAGAAAGACTTTTGGAGTCCTGAAGGTTTAACGATGGGTTTGGCCGAGAACTTAGGTCAAATTGCAGGTACAGCCGCATTACTTGGTACAGGTGGCGCATTAGCAGGTGCAGCAGGTATCACTAGCAAAGCAGGAAAACTCGCAACAATGGCAGGCATGGCTGCACCATTGGCCTACAGTCAAGGCTATGGTCAAGGCAAAGAAAGCTCACTGGATGAGATTAACAAAACAAGTAACGCGCAGTTATGGGAAAACGTCAAGGCAGAAGCCAAAGCCTATGATGATGCAGGCGGCACAGGTGAAGTCCCTTATTTAGTAGGTATGTTTAAGGAAGCAAATGGCGACCTTAATCTAATGAAAGACCTGATGGCCGAAAATGCAGGTAATCGGTCAGGCTTGATGACAGTTGCAACAGAACCCTTAGCAATGGGTGTTGGCTCATTAATGAGCCGTGGTGCAGCAGCAGGTGGCACAGGCGTAATGGCTAAGTTTGCTAACGCTATGAACAACCAAGGTATGTCCAATGAATTAGCAAGACGTGTTGCCGCAGGTGGTAAATTGGCTATTGCAAGCCAGGCAGGCAAGATTGCAGCCACACAAATGGGGCGCGAAGGCGTTCAAGAGACAGCACAGGAAGGATTAGAAGGATACTACGCCAAAGGTGAAGGTTCACGAGCAGCAGGTCGCAAAGGCGAGCTTACAAGCGAGGATTGGAGTAGTAGTGATGGTAATGGCATTATCCAACAAGGTTTACAGGGTGGTGCGATTGGTTTGCTTATGGGTGGTGGTGGTGCAATATCTACCTTACGCCATTCGTCTAAACTTGCGCTAGAAAAGAATGGCCTACCTGAAAAACATGATGCTGCACTTATTGCCCATGAACAGGCCATTGCTAACTTAGAAAAAGCAACACAGATTCTTGATTTAAACCCTGAAGATGTTAAGGCGCAAGAGGTTCATGCTAAAGCCTACGATGAGGCATTGGTTGCGACAAATAACCTAGAGCAATTAACAGGTAAATTTAACGCGCTTTATACACCCGAAGAACAAGAAGTTATTAAAGCCAAAACAATGGAAGGTGTAGCGGCTCGTGCCAAGGTTGCCGAAGATGCAGCCAAAGCACAGAAAGAACTTGAAGCAGCACAAGCTAAAGCGGCTCAAGAGCAGCAAGCACAACAAAATGAGATTATTAAGGCGCAGCGTGATGCGGTGGTTAATAATTTAGCTGGTATGGTGGGTGATGATGTTGCACTGAGTAATGCCGTAGCGGATTTAGGATTAAGCGAGGAAGAAGCTAATTCATTGCTTGATGACGCGCACAAAGTAGCAAAGAAACAGAAAAAAGAAGCAGCAAAACAACCTGCTCCTGCGACAGCTACGCCTAAAACCCCATTTGAGATGGCAGTCGATGAGGCTTTTAATGCAGACGGTACTCGCAATCCAAAGGCTATGACCTCTGATATTGCCAAAAAACATAACATTCCATTAAAGCCACTTATTGACGCAATCAGTGAGCGTATTGATAGTAACGCAACAAAAACAAAAGAATCGACTAATGCAGAACTAGCGAGAAAACGCCAAGAAGCTAGACAACAAGCTGAGGTTTTATCGGAAAAGCAACAACTTGAAAACACGCTTGCCGACTTTGCAAGAAACAACGACCATGACTCGATGGTCAATTTCTTGCGTGATTATGACCCCAAAGAAGCCGATACACTCATTGCTAACGCCTATAAAGCGGTAGATAAAGAAACCAAAGCGGCACAAGATGCTGTTACAGCCAATCAAAAAGCCGAAGCCTTAAAAGTAAAACAAGCAGAAGATAAAAAATCCGCAGAGCAAAAGAGGTCAGCATTTACTAAAGACTTGGCCGACCTACACGCCACTAACCCCAATGTTACAATGGCAGAATTAAACGCCATTGGCAAAAAGCATGGCATTAAAAGCCCTAGTGAATTGATTAAGGCATGGGCAAGAGTAAAGCACGAGGCTAGTACCACGCCAAAAACTAAAGAAACATTAGCATCGCCTTCACCAAAAAGCGTCATGGTTGGTGATGCTGAGGGTAATATCGCGCCATTAACAGAGTCTACGTTGCCACAAAAACAGCGTAACCCTGATTTAACCGTACCTACTGGCTTGAATATCAACCGTGATGATGTAGAAAATACTCAACGCGACTTAGGCAAAGGGTCTTATATTGGTAGTGCAATGATTGTACGCCAAGATGGACAACCATTCCCTACTGAGCAAGTAGCACAACAAGCCTTAGCTAACAAAGCAACCAAGAAGCCAAGACGCAAAAATGAGCCAACTGTATCGAAAGACACTCATTCTGTTGTGCCTGTTGATGGTGGTTTTGCTATTGCGCCTGTTGAAGATATTAAGCAAGAGCCAGTCTCAGAGACTAAAGTAGAACAACCTATTGTTGATGACCTTTCAGGTGAATATGCCCATTCTCAATTCCCTGATGCTACCGCTACAGTTACCAAAACAGAAAAAGGCTATGACATTAACTGGGGTGATGAGGTTCAATCATTTACAGGAAAAAACGCAGCAGAAAAAACACAAGCAGCAATCAAAAAAGAGAATTTTAACAAGAAAAACCCCGACAATGATAATGGCGGTGTACCTGTAGAGCCTGTTGCGCCTAAGCCTGTATCGCCTATAGGCGGTAATAGCGCACCACAGACCGCACCTAAAACAGATGCTGAACAAATTGCGAGCGCAATGGACAAAACTGCACAAGCAATCACTGAGGCGGCACACAACAAAGTTGTTGAGCGTATTAAAAATGGCGAGGAGATTGTTTATAAGCAGCCAGCAGCCATTGAACGCGCCAAGCAAGACGACCGTTATCAGGTTGAGATTAACGATAAAGGCCATGCTGTTGTTAAAAACATCAAAGACCTGAATGGTGAGTGGGTTAAAAAGCCTCAAGTCAATGTTGCGCCAACGCCAAAGACAGAAGCGGCTCACATTGAAAACGGTAAAATTGAAGAAATACAAAAAACAAAAGGGTTTACTGAAAATCAAAAGCCAGTAAAGCCTTTTAGTGAGCCTAGCGAAAATTCGCCTGAAACAACAATTATGGGGTTTTTAAATGATGGCGAACTAGAAAACGCTTATTTCTTTGCAGAAAAACAAAAAAAACCCATTAGGTTTACTTTGAACAATAAAAAAGAGCCTATTGCTTACTTTTTAACTGAACCTGTTGATTTAGGCAATAACATCAAGGCTTTTGTTGGTATATCAGCTTACCCAATGCCAGAGTCACACAGATGGCTTGTAATTGAGGAAAAATCACGCACAAGTATTGGTTTTTTTGAAATTAGTAAACAAGCTGCTATTAAATCTGCAAAAGCGCGTTTGTCTGCACTTAAAAAAGAAGACTTGGATAGAATATTGTCAACCATCAAGCCTATCAATAAAACCGATGAGGAGATGAAAGCGGATTGGCTTGCCAAAAATAACATTAAAACTAATGAACAACTTG
>ERZ650300.1760-NODE-1760-length-12073-cov-12.599268_pt1 | contig 12073 bp, 9 predicted proteins | sample MGYA00376236_ERZ650300 | MGnify/ENA primary metagenome ERZ650300 (study PRJEB26733, sample SAMN07839303) | wastewater metagenome | biome: urban; feature: wastewater treatment plant; material: waste water | place: USA: North Carolina | collected 2016-04-28 ... | reverse complement strand
TATTTCTGCATTATTTCAATGATTTTCGAGTGGAGAGGGATAGTCATTACCTTTTCGGTTTTAACCTGTGTGAATTCGATTAATGGCTTTAATTCTCCTTTTTTATTCTTTTCATATCTAATCATTGATTTGTCAAAACGTAAGAAATCTGAAACCCTCTGACCGCAATAGCAACTTATTAATAACCAATCACGAGCGTTTTCTAACCCTTCGGTTAAATCTTTGCTTTTTATCTTTTCTATTGCTTCAATTTCTTTTTCGTCCAAATAGATGTTTTCAACTTTATGGTATTTTGCCTTGATGCTGTCTAGTTGGTAATGTGTTTCTATACCATTTGATTTTGCATGTCTGCAAAATGTTTTAATAAAGCGAATATTTCTAGCTGTGGTATTGGGAGCGTAGCCCACACTAATGCAGTATTGTTCAAAATTTAATTTGAATTTGGCATCAACATCCCGGATGTAAACAATAGATTTTGTATGTTCTTGGTAACGTTGCAGTAGATGTTTAATTACATTGCATTTTGTTATAGTACTAGGCTTTACTTCTGCTTTTTTGAATTCAATGTACGTGTCTATGTAGTCTACCAATTTATCTGGGAGCTTTTCTTCTTCTTGTGGAGGGTTGATGAAATCTTTTAACCATTGGCTATCTATGGTTTTTACCCCTTTGCTTTTGTTGTATTCTTTTAACAGTTCATTTTTCAGGGTTGCTAAATCTGTATCTAGATTTGCATTGTCAATATCTTTTAAGGCTTTTTTTGTAGGTCTTTGTTCTGCTTCATCCCAATTGGCAGGGTCAATGTGATAATTTGTTTTTGCTTTAATGTCTAAAGTTCTGCCATCTCGTAAGCGAATATATATTACAGCAGGATTTTTTTTACTTTGTAGGAGGAGGTTAATTGAAGCCATTTTTTATCTTTTTGTGTAGCATAAAGATACGGAATTTAGCCCACATTTAGCCCACATTTATTTAAAAATATGCAAATTTATTCAAACTTATTCAATGCTTTTATATTTTTAAATCTCTGCAAAGTATTGATTTTATTGACTTTTTATAGGGAAATAGAAGGTTTGTGGATTTTAGGATTTTGGATAGTTGTAGTCCCTCACTCTCCGCAAATGTAAGCCCTAAACATTTATGTTTGGGGTTTTTTTTTATTTTTTGGTTGCTTTTTTTTCCACTTCTTCTATTAGCCAAAAATTTTAACCTGCGTTTTCTAAATACAAAAAAATTGTATATTTACAATTATAATGACCATTTAGACAAATGAAAACAAAGCGAAAGCTTTTTTGAAATTTGCGAACAAAGTTCAGTAAGATTGAGTTATGCAGACAGCAATAAAAATGGAGCAATAGAAGCAAGCACAGAGATCATTGAAGAAACCGAGGTAACGAGGTTAGCCGATTCTAAAAAAATATAAAAATGGGAGAGGCAAAACAACTACTATCCTTTTGGATTGAAGCATGAGGGGTATAACAGCCTCGTAGGAACCCAAAGTTATAAGTACAAGTACCAAGGACAAGAGTTGCAGGAGACTGGTTTTTACTCGTTTAAGTGGAGAAACTATATGCCTGATGTTGCGAGATTTTTTAACATTGATCCACTTGCTGCAAAATATCCTCATAATAGTACTTATGCATTTTCAGAAAATAGAGTTATTGATGCAAGAGAACTTGAGGGTTTAGAAGCATTTGTTATACATGGAACAACTCAACAAAAAACTGGACCTTCTTTTTCTAAAGAAGCCCTAAAAGAACTTCAAAAAATTGGTGGTAATTCAGTTATGAATACAAGTTTTAGATGGAACTCGCCACTTAGTAATGACCGTGGCATGAGGAGTGATGCAGCAAGACTTTTAGTTACTCATGTATTGTCTACCCGTGAGAAAATGATAAAAGATGGTACGATTACCGAAAAAGAACCTGTAACTTTAATCGGTTATAGTCATGGGGGAAATGTATCAATACAATCTATTGATAGAATATCTAAACAATTAGGTATTAAGATAAATTTAGTTACAGTTTCTACTCCAGTATATTCTAATAATAGTGAAGATCCAACTAACAAGACTAGTATAAATGAACATACCCAAATTGTCCATCAAAATGATGCTGTGACTTCATTTTATGCTGGAGGTGAGGACACTTATCCTTCATCTGATACACATAAAGTTACAAATCGAGTTATATCAAATGAGGAAATAAAGTTAGACGGAGGAATTGAGGCGCATACAGATTTGCCGATTGATAAAAAACTACCAGAAGTATTACGAACGGTTCCAAGAATAAATAATAATCAACAGAGATGATGAAACTTAAATGGCTTTATTTTTTTATTATAGTTTTTCTTGCTAGTTTGGTAGGATGTTACTTTTTTTTGGACAAAAAATTCAAAGATTCAAATACTAGAAACTATGAAGTGAAAATGCAGGAATTTTTGAGTGAAAATTATGATGGTAAAATTTATCAATTGACAAAGGGGGTTACAGAAAATCAAATTGTTATGACTATTATTTTGAATGATGGTACAAATAGGGTTTATGATATATGCTTTGGAAATATTGATTTAAAAGAGAATTACAAAATCAAGAAAATTAAGAATGACAAATATCTTTACATAAACGGAAATCCAATTGATTTGTACAAATATATTTGTGCTCCTAATAATTAAAAGCCCAGCACCCCCCCCGCTGCGCAAAGTCTGTGACTTTGAGCCGTAAATAAAGAGAAACGCTAACTGTAAAAAGGTTAGCGTTTTTTTGTTATAAAGATTTAAATACTGTTTCAATTCTACCTGTAATATCATATCCATTACTTAACATTTACAAATGATAAAATCGACAAAATCTATATATTTTAGTTCGTTTTGTTCCGAACTAATTGGTAAATTAGCGCCAAAATTCATTTCTAAATGAAAAATAGCCTACAAATAGAACCACAAGTATATCAAGAATTAGTAGATTTCTATGGTCAACTCTTTGATATGCCACCACTTTCTGCTAAAATTTACGCATACCTTGCTTTTGATTTTGAGCGTAAAGGATTATGCTTTGATGATTTGGTAGAAACTTTCTGTGCGAGCAAAAGTTCAATCTCTGCTAGCATTAATTTTTTGCTCAATGCAGAACTCATCAAATCACTCAATAAAATCGATGAAAGAAAGCGGTATTTCCTCATTAATGAAGGATTTATCAACATCAGATTCGAAGAAATTGTCATGCGCATGAAACGAGAAATCAAAATTTTAGACCAATTAAGTGAGTTTAGAAGAACTCAGGTCAATAATACCGAGTACGAAAAACGATACTCACTTTATAAATCCCTTTTAGAAAAAAACATTGCCAATATTCAGGAAACATTAGACAAATTATAAATTATGAAAAAATTGAATCATATGAAAAATATTTTTTTGCTCCTCATCTTATCACTACTGTCAGTCATTTCTTGTAAAAAACAAGAAGAGAAAAAAGACGGTCCAAAACCTTATCCCGTAATCAGTGTAGAAACCAGAAACGTAACAGGATATGATGTCTATCCTGCTGCGATAAAAGGAGTAGTAAATAATGATGTTCGTGCAAAAATTCAAGGATATATTACTCAGGTTTTAGTAGATGAAGGCCAATATGTAACCGCTGGTCAACCGCTCTTCAGACTAGAAACCAACATGCTAAGCGAAAATGCAGATGCAGCTAAATCTGGAATTACTGCGGCACAAGCCAATGTTTCTGCGGCGAGAGCAGCCGTAAATGCTGCGCAAGTAGAAGTAAATAAATTAAAACCTCTCGTTGAAAAAAATATCATCAGCAACGTACAATTGCAGACGGCTTTAGCAAATTTAGCAAGAGCACAAGCACAATTGTCACAAGCAATCGCATCTCAGCAACAAGCGTCTGCTAACTATAAGTCAGTACAGGCGAATATCAATTATTCCATCATCAGAGCGCCTATTTCAGGAATTGTAGGAAAACTACCACTGAAAGTTGGAAGTTTAGTTGGCCCTTCTGATGCTACACCGCTCACTACCATTTCAGATACCCGTTCTGTATATGCATATTTCTCAATGAATGAAAAAGAATATTTAGATTTCTTAGAAAAATCTTACGGAGCTACTGTTCCTGAGAAAATCAAAAATCTACCCAACGTAGAACTGGAATTAGCCAACGGAAGTCTGTATCCAGAAAAAGGAAGAATAGAAGTGGTAACAGGTCAGATTGACCCAGCTACAGGAACCATTCAGTTCAGAGTAGGTTTCCCTAATCCTTCTAAATTACTCACCAACGGAAACAGTGGAGCCATCAGATTTCCTAAATTTTACGACAATACTTTAGTGGTTCCAGAAAGTGCTACCTATGAGCAACAAGGAATGGTTTACCTCTTCAAAGTAGAAAAAGATACCGCTAAAAATACAGTGATTGAAGTACAGGACAGAATTAATAACATGGTCATCATTAAATCTGGTGTAAACAAAGGTGACAAAGTAGTAGCTGCAGGAATTGGCGGACTAAAACCAGGAACGGCAATTATTCCAAAACCTGCAAAATTTGATAGCATTGTACAATCTATAAAACCGCTTTTCTAATGATAAAGAATTTCATCAACAGACCGGTTTTATCAACCGTAATTTCTATTCTCATCGTTATTTTAGGGGTGCTGGGATTGATGGCTTTACCCGTGACTCAATATCCAGATATCGCACCTCCTACAGTAAGCGTATCGGCAAATTATACAGGAGCCAATGCAGAAACGGTGATGAAAAGTGTAGTAGTGCCGTTAGAAGAACAAATCAACGGGGTAGAAGGAATGAGCTATATTACTTCTTCTGCGGGAAATGATGGTTCGGCGAACATTCAGATATTTTTTAAACAAGGAGTAAACCCAGATATTGCTGCGGTAAACGTGCAGAATAGAGTAGCCAGAGCTACACCGCTTTTGCCAAGTGAAGTAACGCGTTCTGGAGTGGTAACACAAAAACAACAAACCAGTGCGCTGATGTACCTCTCTTTTTACTCAGAAAATAAAAAAATAGATGATGTTTATCTTCAAAATTATTTGAATATCAATGTTATTCCAAACATCAAAAGGATTAATGGAGTAGGAGATGCCAATGTAATGGGTGGAAAAAATTATTCCATGAGAATTTGGCTAGACCCAAATAAACTAGCTGCTTATGGACTGAATCCTACAGATGTTACCGCAGCGATAAACGAACAGAGTAGAGAAGCGGCAGCAGGTTCTATCGGACAAAACAGTGGAAGTTCTTTTGAATACATCATCAAATACGTTGGGAAATACAACAGCAAAGAACAGTATGATAATATCATCATTAAGTCTTTAGGAAACGGACAAAACCTCATGCTGAAAGATGTGGCTAAAGTAGAATTGGCCGCACAATCTTATACAGGAAGAGGAGAAAACGGAAATTCTCCAGCCATCAGTATGGGGATTTTCCAAACGCCGGGTTCTAATGCACAAGACATCATCAATGATATCAAAGCTTACCTAAAAACAGCTGAAAGCGACTTCCCAGAAGGGATTCACTATACCGTAAACTTTGACACCAATGAATTTCTGGATGCCTCTATCGAAAAAGTAGTCCATACTTTAATTGAAGCGTTTATCTTGGTATTCATCGTAGTATTTATTTTCTTGCAAGATTTCCGTTCTACATTGATTCCGGCAATTGCAGTTCCCGTATCGATTATTGGAGCGTTTTTCTTTTTGAATCTTCTAGGATATTCCTTGAATTTATTGACGCTTTTTGCCTTGGTTTTAGCGATTGGTATTGTGGTAGATGACGCCATCGTAGTAGTAGAAGCAGTACACGCCAAAATGGAACACGGCATCAGCGATGCCAAAAAAGCAACCATAGAAGCCATGCACGAAATTACAGGAGCAATTATCTCGATTACTTTGGTAATGGCTGCCGTTTTCATTCCCGTGACTTTTATTGAAGGACCTACCGGTGTGTTCTATAAACAGTTCGGGATTACCTTAATCGTGGCGATTTTAATCTCAGCAATCAACGCATTAACATTGAGTCCAGTGTTGTGTTCATTATTTTTAAAACCTCAACATCACGATAAAGAATACGAAGAAAAAACCACCATGGGAAAATTCTTCCACAGATTTAATGCAGGCTTCAAAGCATCTACAGACCGTTATGGAAGAGCTTTTGTATATCTCATCAGACACAAGAAAGTGACCGTTATTATTTTTGCCATTACCATGGGAATTTTATGGTGGGCAAATGCTTCCATGAAAAAAGGTTTCGTTCCGAATGAAGACCGTGGAATCATCTTTACAGATGTTCAACTTCCTGCAGGAGCTTCCATGGAAAGAACGTATAACGCTTTGAAGGCAATTCAACAAAAAGCCTTACAAATTCCGGGAGTGAAAAACGTAACCATTTCTACAGGAAGAGGTTTCTTATCAGGAAACGGAAGCAATAATGGTTTGGCGTTCATCAGACTAAAACCTTTTGAAGAAAGAACCGGTGACGACGAAAAAATAGAAAACATTACCAAAAAACTCTTCGGAATGGCAGCTACGGTTCCAGATGCTAAAGTAGTGTTTTTCCAACCACCTTCTGTTCCAGGTTTTGGTAGTAGTGCAGGTTTTGAAGCGGTTTTACTGGATAAATCGGGTGGTGATTATGCAGATTTAGACAAAGTAACGCAAGAATTCATCGGGAAATTAATAGAAAGACCAGAAATAGAATTTGCGCAGACTTCTTTTAATACCAAGTATCCTCAGTATCAAATGTCGATTAATGTTCCCGTTGCAGAGCAATCTGGCGTTTCGGTGACGGATATTTTAAATACCATGCAAGGTTACATCGGTGGAATTTATGCAGCAGATTTTACCAAATATGGAAAACAGTTTAGAGTGATGGTGCAAGCTTTACCAGACGCGAGAAAATCTCCTGAAAGTTTAAATGCCTTATACGTAAAAACAAAATCTGGAGTAATGGCGCCGATTTCTCAGTTTGTAACCTTAGAAAAAACCTATGGTCCACAATCAGTAAGCCGTTACAACTTATTCACTTCCGTGAAAATTACAGGTTCTAATGCACCGGGTTACAGTACCGGAGACGCAATTAGAGCAGTACAGGAAGTGGCAGAAGGTGGACTCAACCAAAACTACGAAGTAGAATTTACAGGTTTGTCAAGAGAAGAATTAGCTTCTGGCTCTCAAACGTTGTTGATATTCCTCTTGAGTTTGGTATTTGTATATTTCATTTTAGCAGCGCAATATGAAAGTTATATCTTACCGCTAATTGTGATTATTTCCCTTCCATTAGGAGTAATGGGAGCGTTTTTAGGTCAAAAATTAGCAGGCTTAGAAAACAATATTTACTTCCAGATTGCCCTAATCATGTTGGTAGGTTTATTGGCGAAAAATGCCATTCTAATTGTAGAATTTGCAGTGCAAAGACGTCATCACGGCGAAACCTTAGTCATGTCTGCCATCAATGCAGCCAAAGCGAGATTAAGACCGATTTTAATGACTTCTTTTGCGTTTATTTTTGGTTTATTACCTCTGATTTTCGCAACAGGAATTGGTGCGGTAGGAAACCGTTCGATTGCAACAGGTGCTGCAGTAGGTTTATTGATAGGTACATTTTTAGGATTGGTGGTAATTCCTGTATTATTCGTGATTTTCCAATATTTACAGGAAAAAATAACGCCGCCTAAAAAACTGGAAATCAATTTGGCTGAATAATTTTAAAACTAAGTTTATGAAAGTAACAATCCATAAAATCATTCTTATATTTTTCGTTAGTTTTTTGGTGGTTTCTTGTCACACCAGACAGAATTACCAAAGAGCTAACGATGTGGTAGACGAAAAGCTTTTCAGAACAGATGCCTTGCCAAAAGACAGTCTAAGCATGGCAAATCTCTCTTGGAAAGAAATTTTTACCGATGCTGTTTTGCAAAAACACATCGCCAAAGCTTTAGAAAATAATCTAGACATCAGAATCGCTTTGCAAAATATTGCAAGCGCAGAAGCGTATTTGAAACAGTCAAAAGCAGCGTATCAACCCACCATTTCTGTGGGGCCTGATTATTCTTTTAATACCTCGTCGCTCAATACACAGTTCGGACAAATTGTGGGAGAAAGAAGATACATCAATCAATTTGATATTACTGCAAATCTTGGTTGGGAACTCGACCTTTGGGGAAAACTAAAAGGGCAAGAAAAAGCGCAATATGCAGCATATCTGAGTTCTGTTGCAGCGCATCAAAATGTAAAAAGCAATTTGGTGGCTTCTATTGCGACAGCGTATTATCAACTCTTAGCTTTTGATGAACAGAAGAAAATTTTCAGCAATACCATAGAAATTCGCAAAAAGAATTTAGAAACCACCAAAGCATTAAAAGAAGCCGGAATTGTTTCGGAAGTGGCGGTTCAACAAAGTGAAGCATTGGTGTATAACGCAGAAGCTTCTTTGGTGACTTTAGACGTTCAAATTCAGATGTTAGAAAATACCATTTCTTTGTTAATGGGTGAACCTTCTCACGAAATCGAAAGAACATCCCTCAGTACACAGAATTTTGCGCTCAATACGGATTTAGGTTATCCTAGTGCGCTTTTGGCGAATCGTCCTGATGTAAAACAGGCAGAATTTAACCTCATCAATGCTTTTGAACTCACCAATGCTGCGAAAGCACAGTTTTATCCTAGTCTTAGAATCACAGGAAGTACAGGAGTACAATCGGTAGATATTGACAAGTTATTCAGTGGAAATTCTGTTTTTGCCAATGTTTTGGTAGGTTTGGCTCAACCGATTTTGAACAAAAGACAAATCAGAACCAATTACGAAGTAAGTTTGGCCAATCAGGAAAGAGCTTACCTAAATTTCAGAAAAACGATTCTGAATGCAGGAAATGAAGTTTCAGATGCGTTGAAAATGTACAATGCACAAGACCAATTCATCGCTTTTAAGAAAAAAGAATTATCAGCGTATGATAAATCCGTAGAGTTTTCTCAGGAATTGGTGAATTACGGAATGGCAAATTATTTAGAAGTGCTGAATGCCAACGTGAATAAATTGAATGCCGAAATCAATATTGCCAATGCTCAATATACCAAATTACAAGCAGGAGTAGAATTATACCGCGCTTTAGGTGGCGGTTGGAGATAAGAAATTGTTTTGAAATTTTTGTTAAAAAGGCGTTCAATGCTATGTTGAGCGCTTTTTTATGCTGAAAATGAGAGGGTTTAGTCTTTTTTGAATTTAATGGTAAAGTCATTTAAAATTTTGTAAATTGCAGAAGGTAAAATATTTTTGCGATGAGTTTTATTATAGATCAAGAATTTAGTTTTAACACAAATGCTGAGTTAAAAAAATACAAAAAAGATGAGCTTATCCAAAGCGAAGGAAATTATTCGCATTCGTTTTATTATTTGGTAAAAGGAGAACTTTCTGTCTTTCACTTTACCGAAGAAGGAAAAGAATTTTTGCAACACAAAGTGTTTGACCAAAGTTTCTTCGGGGAGCCAGCTGTTCTTTTAGGGAAGCCTTTTCCGGGAAATGTAGTGGTGACTTCAGAATGTGCAGAAGTTTACAAAATCAACAAAGATAATTTCCTCAATTATCTCAAACAAAAACCCGATTTACTCATAGAATTTACCAAGTCTATTGCCGAAAAATCCATCAGAAAAAGTAATTCTATTAAAAATATTGTGTTCCTGAATCCTGAGAACAGAATTTTCAGCCAACTCTGCGATTATAAAAAGCAAAAAAGCTGTGGCGAAGAAAAAATTCTGATTGACATCACCCGAAAAGAACTTTCGAATATGACGGGACTCAGAACCGAAACCATCATCAGAACCGTAAAAAAAATGGAAAGAGATGGCAAGTTAGAAATCAGAAATGGTAAAATTTATTTCTAGCCGCTGTGATTACAGTCATAGAATGAGCGTTTTAATTTCTCTAATTTTAGGGCATGAAAAATCAAGCATTCTTACTTAAGTTTTCTGTTTTCAGTTTTGTAATCGTTGCGATTTTAGGCGTATTGATGCGCTATAAAATTGCCTTTTCTTTGCCTTTTGTAGAACAAAAACATCTGCAAGAAGCCCATTCTCATTTTGCTTTTTATGGCTTCATCACTTCGTGCATTTACATTTTAGTTGCGCAATATTTGAGCAAAACCGTCGAAGAAATTCAGATGAAAAAATACCAAATATTGATTGGGATTAATTTTTTCGCTTCTTACGGAATGCTGTTGAGTTTTCTCTATGCAGGATATTTTTGGCTGTCCATCATTTTTTCCACCATCGCTTTGCTGAATAGTTTTGTGTACTATTTTTTCTTGTACAGAGACCTTAAAAACCTTCAGGAAACTTCCAAAATTTGGTTTTTAGCGGCTTTTTTCTTTGCCGTATTGTCATCATTAGGCGTTTTTACATTGAGTTATATGATGGCGAGTAAAAACGTGGTTCAGGAATTATATTTAGCGTCTACCTATTTTTATCTGCATTTTCAGTACAACGGATTTTTTATTTTTTCATGTTTAGGATTGCTCTTTTATCACCTGAAAGAAAAAGGAATTCTAATCAGTTCAACAGAAAGCAAAATGATATTTTGGTTGTTGTTCATAGGATGTTTCATAGGCTTCGGTTTATCGGTTTTATGGTTGAAACTTCCTGTTTGGATTTATCTAGTCATTGTTTTGGCAACGCTTGTTCAAACTTACGGAGTTTTTCTCTTTTTTAAATGGATAAAAAATCAATGGCCAAAGATAAAAACCACGACCAATCCTTTGCAAAGATTTGTTTTCATCTATGTAGGCTTTGCTTTTGCGGTGAAAATTTTATTGCAGTTGGGTTCTGTAATTCCTGCGGTTTCTCAATTTGCGTTCGGTTTTAGAAACGTGGTGATTGCGTATTTACACTTGATTTTATTGATGTGTGTCGCAACTTTTTTGTTGAGTCAAGTGATTCAAAATTTTAAAACAAGCCCAAGATTAAATGCTGGATTAAAATATTTTCTGTTAAGCGTTTTTCTGAATGAATTTTTATTGGGATTAATGGGCATTTTCTCGATAAAATATGTAGCGATTCCTTTTGCCAATGAATTTTTATTTGGAATCTCTGTACTCATTTTAATCTCCATTCTAATCATCTTCAACACCTTAAAGGAAAAAAACAATTAAACCCCTTACTTTTTTATAAATCCAAAAAAGGCTTACTGAATTTCAGTAAGCCTTTTTGCTTATTTTTCTATTTGAACATCAACATTTATTGAAGGTTCACCTGCTGAATATTTCTTCCACTCTCCATAATAGTTTCTATAATAAGTATTTTTTGAAAAGGCAAAAATATTTCCACCAAAATAGAGTTTTCCTTTTAGATTATCTTCAACTCTAACCAAAACGAAAAAGTCCTCATTTGTCCAAATATTTTGGTCTGAAACATCCAAAGATATTTTCTTATTTACAATATCATTTTTCGTAAAAGTAAACTTTAGCGTTTCACTTGTTAGAGATTTGGTATCGTCAGGAAAATCATTTTTAGAACCTTGAACGTCAAAAATTAGGGTCGCAGAATCAATAAATGAATCATTTACAATATTCACATTAATTTTTTTTACTTTCAAATGTTTTCTATTTTCAACTTTAATTGCATATTCACGAAAAAGTTTGTCTTTTTTTTCTGAATCATATCCACAATAAATAGTTTTTGCATTTGAAGTTCCAAAATTTTTAAACTTATACTTTTTTGGATTAATATTAACAGGCTCAATGTTTACAATTTTTTCTGTCAAAACGATTTTTTTGTCAGAATTTATAAAATCTAAAATTTTGATTTTGTAAGGTTGAAATTCACTTATAAGAACTTTAATATTTGAATTTTTACCAGTCAATCTCTCATTGAGCTCCATAGCAAACATTAAATTAGATAATTTACTTTGATTATAAGCATTTATTTTATCATATTCACCTGTTAGATTAATATTTTCAAAATTAATTTTCTTTTTCCCCCATCTATGCGCTAAGCTTGAAAGAACAATTATTCTTGATTCAGAAGTTTTTTCTAAGATACTTAACAATTCTTTTGTTAATAAA
>ERZ650300.1759-NODE-1759-length-12079-cov-4.777445_pt1 | contig 12079 bp, 10 predicted proteins | sample MGYA00376236_ERZ650300 | MGnify/ENA primary metagenome ERZ650300 (study PRJEB26733, sample SAMN07839303) | wastewater metagenome | biome: urban; feature: wastewater treatment plant; material: waste water | place: USA: North Carolina | collected 2016-04-28 ... | reverse complement strand
TAGAAAGTCTGGCAAAACAAATTTTAAATATATAGGAAGAATAAAAGGGATTAAAACCTCTCCCTCAAAACCACCAATTTTCCAATCTTTTCAAACTCAAAAATACCTTTATCACAATGAACTCTATTTTGTTCATCCAATTTTAAAGGCTTAAGATTTTTAAAATTTTGATTTTCGTAAGTAAAATTTATATAGTTTTTATCAGCGATAGCTTTTTGTAAGAATCTAAACTCTATGTTCATTTTGAATCTTTATTGGATAGATAAAAGATGAAGAATTTTTCTTCATCTTTTTATAAAATTATTTTTCTAAAACTTTTTCACTACAAATAGCGATAGCTTTTGTAACAATATCACTACTAATATTTGCAAAAGATTGTACAGTAGAAGCTTGTGAACATAACTCTTTAGCTTTATCCATAGATGAAACAGCAGTATTTGTAGATTTTACACTACTTGCTAATTGACTACCTAAAGCATCAGGAGTTATACCTAGTGATTCTCCAGCTGTTTTTGCAAGTGAAGCTTTATCTGTATTTCCACTTAATGCAGATGTTCCAACATTTGTACCAACATTTTTTAAAGCTCCTCCCATATCAAATGCTAGAAGAGAACAAATAGATAATGCAGTTGCTAAAACGATTTTTTTCATAATATTTTCCTTTATATTTTAATCGCTGGAATTATACAATGTATTTAATTTATTTTTACAAGCTTTATTTTAAAAAAGTTTATTATAATTATTATCCCAAAAATAAAATTTTATTTTATTTGTAGATTAATAATAAAAAGAGGAAATCTGATGAGTATTATAGAAGAATCGGTAGTTTTTGAACAAGAAAAATTAGTACAATCGCCATACAATACAAATGTTGCTTTTTATGTACACTTAAATGAATATAATAATCAAGTAAGAGAAGAATTAGAAAAAAGATTAACAGAAATTTTTTTCTTTTCAAAAGGTGTTGATTGGAAGTTTGATAGTTTTGGAATTGAAAAATCAGGTTCAAGAGGAACAGAGATTTTAGGATATTTTATTTTTAGAGTAGTGGAAGTAGAGAAGTTACAAAAATTGTTTATGGATGCTTTCAAAGATTATAACAATGCAACTAAAATAACTTGTTCTATTGCAAAATATGAAAAAGTTGAAGAGTCATTTATCGAATTTGACATATAACACTCAATCTTCTTAATAACTATTAATCAAGATGGAGGTTGTTAGAAGATTAAAACTTTATTCCATCGGCTAAGATTGCTTATAAGTTCTCATAATTAAAAAAGAAATAATCGAAATGATAGTAATACTAAAAGCTATAACAGAAAAATTCTCACTATGAAAACTAAGAGCTAGTGAAGAGATAATAGAACCTAATCCAAACTGTAAAACTCCACTAACACTTGATGCAACTCCAGCATTTTTTTGAAAATGTTCAAGTGCTAGTGCCATACAATTTCCAAAAATAAATCCCATCATACTCATATATAAGGCTATAATCAAAACAGTTGAAACAATAGAGATGTTTTCATAGTTTAATATAAATAATACACCTGAAAAAACTTGAACTAAAAGAGCAACTTTTATAATATCTAGGGTTTTATATTTTTTAAGTAAATTTATATTTACTTTTATAATTATCATTAAAACAACAATATTTATTCCAAAAAATAGTGGAAATAAATCTGTTGAGATTTTAAAATAATCAATATAGATAAATGAGCTTTTTGCAATAATTATAAAGTATCCACCAAAACTAAATCCAAGAGTAATCATAGCTTTCATAGCAACTTTGTGTGTTAAAACTATTTTAAATGATTCTATAATTTTTTGTTTTGAATAAGTAAAACTTTCTGGTAAATCTTTGTAAACAAAAAATGCAATAACCAAAGAGTAAAGCGTTAAAAATATAAAAACTGCTTCCCAAGGGAAAAAGTGAATTATAGCTGCTCCAATAGCAGGGGCAAGAAGTGGTGCTAAGCTTCTAACCATTCCAATAAGAGAAAATACTTTTGCAGCTTCAGCTCCATGAAATCTATCTCTTACACTAGCAGCGGCATTTACTACAACTATTCCTCCAAAAAATGCTTCAAGAAATCTATATATCCATAATTCGTAAATAGATGAACTAAAAATGATAAGAAAACTAAAAAATGAAAAACCTAAAAGTCCATAAACAGAAGATAGTTTTCTTCCATATCTATCTGATATTGGTCCTCCAAAAATTTGTCCTATTGCAAAACCAGTTAAGAATATAGAAAGTGATAACTCAACTTTATGAATATTTACATTAAATGAGTTTGCAATATCAGGAATTGATGGTAAATACGCATCTACACCCATAGGGGCGATAGATGATAAAATAGCCAATAATATAATTAAGTAAGTATGGTTTATAGATTTCTGCATTATATTATTAAAAATTTCCTAATTGACTATTTAGTTGAGTAAACAACTCTTTTCTTTTTGACTCTTCCAAGCTCTTGTCTTCAAGTTGCTCTAATATTTCACAAGCTTCATCAAGTGCTACATTTAAGCAAGAGTTTTTAATATAATGAGCTTTTTGTGAAATATTTTCAACATCATTTTTATCAATAAAACCTCTTAATTCTTCTAAATCTTTAGTTATTTCTGATTTAAATTTATTGATGATTAGTCTTACAATATTTTCATTTATTCCTAATTTATTGGCAATCTTTACTTCATCAATTTTGATATTAACAGTATCATTTAAAGAAGGAATTTCTATTTTTTGAACTTCTGGTTTTTCAACGATTAACTCTTTTGTCACAAGGAAAGTATTAAAAATATTTTTTAGTTCTTCACTATTTATTGGTTTACTAATATATCCATCCATTCCAACACTTAAGAATTTCTCTTTATCTCCTTTTATAGCATTTGCTGTAACTGCAATAATAGGAGTTTTAGGAAGGTTATTCTCTTTTTCATAAGCCCTAATTTGATTAAAGGCTTCAACCCCATCCATAATAGGCATATTTATATCAGTTAATACTAAATCATATTTATTAGTTTTATACTCTTTTAAAGTCTCTAAACCATTATTTTTTATAACAGCATCAACTCCTAATGACTCAAGTACATATCTCATTAGTTCTTGATTCGCAAGATTATCTTCTGCAACTAATATTTTTGCATTAAATTTTTTATCACCTAAATTCATCTCTTTTTGTTTTGGACATTTATTTGTTTTTCTTAATAAGTCTTGTAAAGAGTCATTGATTTTTGATGGATAAAAAGGTAGTGAAATAATCTCTTCATTTGCTTTTTTCTCTATATTTATTGAATCAAACTCTTTTTCAAATAGTATTAAAACAGGGTTATTATCATAGGTTTTTCTTTTATTCTCTAAATCTTGTATATCTGTAAAACAGTGAATAATAACATCACAATCTACATCTTTTTGATTTATTGTTCCAAAAATAGCTAAATATCTTTTTGCATAGTGAAAAATCTTGCTTTCAGTATCTTCAGCTTTAAAATTTAAACTTGTGCATAGATTCTTATTGTTTGAAATACTATCTTCACAATTTTGAACTTTCAAATCAAACCAAAATTTTGAACCAGAACCAACATCACTTTTTGCGTTTATTTTTGAACCTAATGAGCTTACGATATGAGAACAAATACTAAGTCCTAAACCAGTTCCTTCAAATTCTCTATTAGCTTTATTATCTATTTGGATAAAAGGACTGAAAATAGTCTCTATTTTATCTTGTTGGATACCAATTCCACTATCTTCAACTTCAAATCTAATTGTAGATTCATTTTTCTCTTTTTCCAATAAAGATAGTTTGATTTTGATTTTTCCATGTTCAGGTGTAAATTTGATAGCATTACTTAATAGATTTGATAAAATTTGTTTTATTCTAATGCTATCAGTAATAACACATAATGGAATTTTGTTATCCATATCATAAATCAGTTTTTGATGTTTCATAGTTGCTTTACTTGAGAAAAGCTCAACTACACTTTCACTAACATTGTATAAATCAGTTTTTTCCATTGAAATTTCAAAATTTCCACTCTCTATTTTTGAAATATCTAAAATATCATTTATTATTGAAAGAAGTGAATTTGCACTAGTTTGAATTATATTTGCTTGTTTTTGGTTTGTAACTGAAAGCTCTTTTGATGTTGTTAATAAATTAGAAAAACCAATAATTGCATTTAATGGAGTTCTTATTTCATGACTCATATTCGCAAGGAATGTAGATTTTGCTTGGTCAGCTCTTTGAGCTTTTTCTAAAGCTTCATATTGGTTATTAATAAGTTTTTTAATATCTCCCGCCATATCATTAAAAGCAATTTCAAGTTTCCCAACTTCATCATTAGAAGTTACAGGGATTCTATAATCAAAATCTTTTTGTGAGAATTTTTTTGTACCTAATAAAATATTTGATAGTTTAGAAGTTATATAATTTGCAATCCATACAGCAATTCCAATTACAAAAGCAACCATTAAAAGTGTTGCAATAGATAGTTCATTTATCAACGATTCAATAAATTTTTTTATTTCAAAACTATTGTTGTTGATAATTTGTTCCATTTGTCCAGTTTGTTCTTCAAGAATTTTATCAACATTTGCTTTTGTTTTATTTGCTGCTGCATGGAATTCATCAACATTTGCTCCAAGTGCAACAAACCCAAATCCTCTTTTTGAATTTGCGTATTTACCTGTATAATATGGAATTGCTGCTGCAGTTGTTAGTTTCCATACATTACTCCAATTTATTACAAAAGAACCAAAACCACCATTTTCAGTAAGTTGCATCCAACCTTGACATTGAGGTGCAAAGTTTATATATCTACAATCAAGTCCAATATTACCATCTTTAACTTGTTTCATATTTGGTTTTTTTTCTAAACTTTGGTTTTCAAATGGTGGATAGTTTTTTAAAAAAGTATTTATGTCTTGATTTGAAGCATAAAATTTTTCAGCTAAATCAGCACTTAACCAAGGCATTGCAAGTTGCCCTGTATTTTTATCATATCCTACTATTGAGTAGTGTCTTGGATGAGCAATACTTTTTCCTTCATAATCCCAAATAAAAGCGTAATTTCCTGCTGCTGCATCAGAAATATTTTGTTTAGGATTTATATTTGTTGGGTCAAAAGTCTCTGTAAATTGCATGATATGAGTATGGTCTAATGCTAAAGATATATACCCTTCTTTTTTACCATTTTTGTAAACAGGTGTTATAAATCTTACAATCCCTTCAAATTTTTTACCAACAGGATTCTCTTTTCCTGCATATCCATACTCTTCAGGTTTGAATTCAATATTTGCTTTTGTAGCTTTCTCTTTTGTGAATTTTCCAATAACTTTAGAACCTACATATTCTCCAATAACATCAGAAACATAGATTTCTCCTTCTTTTAACTTATCGATTTCAGGAAAATATGATTCAGAGTTGATGTATGTATTTTTTTTGATTGAAATATCTTTTAAAGTTTGACTTATTTGAGATTTTTTATATATCTCTTTTCCTTCTAAATCAAAATAAACAATTTCTTTGTAAATAGGAATAGTTTTCGTTTTGTATTGAACAGGGTCTGTATAGTTAAACTCTTTTTCATTGTCTTTTAAATCAGCAGTTGTTTTATCTCTTTGAATTTTCTCTAAGTTTTGCGTACTAACCCAATTATTTGTTTGTTCTTCATAAATATAAGGTTCATGAATAATAATGCTTTTTTTCTTATTGGTATAAAAACTATCTATTGTTTGAGAGTTTAAATCTAATTTTGAAAGGAATAAAATATCACTATCTCTTTCATATAAAAATTCAGCTATATCATTTGCAATATCAAAAGAGAATCTCTCTAAACTATATTGTGATTTTTTGTCAAGATTTTTTATACTATCTTCAATCGAAGCATTTGCTGTGTTTAAAACAATCTCTTTATTTTTGTTAAAAAGAAATCTCGTACTTTCTTGAACATAACTTTCTAAACCAATAGCTCCTGCATAAGCAATATATGCAATAAGTAATAAAGGGATGATTTTTATTACAATAAAAAGTAAGATAAGTTTAAATTTAATAGTTAGATTTTTCAATTAGTATCCTTTTATTGGTTTATTTATATTATTTTTCCAAATATAAATCAAATATTTTTTTCAAATCATTTACATTTATAGGTTTAGTAAGATAATTATTCATTCCTGAACTTAAAAATTTCTCCTTATCTCCTTTTATTGCATTTGCTGTTAATGCAATAATTGGGATGTGTACCAAACCATTCTCTTTTTCATAAGTTCTAATCTCTTTTGTTGCAGTAATACCATCCATTACAGGCATATTACCATCCATTAAAATCAAATCATAAGAGTTCGTTTTAAACTCTTTTATTGTTTCTAAGCCATTTTCTTTTATACAAAAATCTACACCCATACTATCAAGAATATAACCCATTAATTCTTGATTTGCAATATTGTCTTCAGCTACTAAAATATTTCCTTTATGATTTTTTGAAATCTCTTTCGTATTTACTTCTCTTACTTTAGTTTTATGTAAAAGTTCTTCAATAGAATCATTTAATTTTGATGGATAAAATGGTAAGCATAGAGTTCTTTCATTGTCTAATAATTCGAAATCATTAATATCTTCTTCAAACTCATAAAGTAATAATTTAGGAATCTCTTTAAACTCAACTCTTAGAGGATTTAAATTTTCTAAATTATTATTTGAACAGTTAAAAATTAATATATCAGCATCTTTTGATTCATCATTAATAGTACCAAATTGGCTCAAATAATTTTTACAATAATCAAAAATCTCGCTATTGTCAAGAACTTTAAAGTTTATATGATTTAAAAATGTTTTATTTGCTCTAAAATTTTTTAAACAAGTATCAAATTCTAAATCAAAATAGAAATTTGTTCCTTTTTCTAATTCACTTTGTATCTCTATTTTTGAACCAAAAGCTTTTATAATATGAGAACAGATACTTAAACCTAATCCCGTTCCTTGATACTCTTTATTTGCATTGTTATCAACTTGTATAAATGGTTTAAAAACAGTAGAAATTTTATCTGCTGGAATTCCTATACCATTATCCTTAACTTCAAATCGTATTTTTACTTTGCTATTTTCTGATTCAAGGCATGAAATATTTAAGTAAACTTTACCATCTCTATTGGTGAATTTTATAGCATTACTTAGTAGATTTGATAAGACTTGTTTTAATCTAATACCATCTGTAAATACACATTTTGGTAGCTTATTATCTATATTAAAAATTAATTTTATATGTTTTTCTATCGCTCTTTTTGAGAAAAGTTCAACTACATTTTCACTTACAAATTCTAAACTTACTTCTTCATAATTTAATGTAAAGTTTCCACTTTCTATTTTTGAAACATCTAAAATGTCATTTATTATTGATAGTAAAGATTCTGCACTTGAGTTTATGATTTTTGCATGTTTTTGATTTTTTGTATCTAACTCTTTAGCATTACTTAAAAGTGTAGAAAAGCCAATGATAGCATTTAATGGAGTTCTTATCTCATGGCTCATATTTGCTAAAAATGCAGATTTTGCTTCATCTGCTTTTTTTGCTTCTAATTGTGCTTCCACAATTTTTGTAACATCAAGTCTAATAGCTAAATACTCTTCAATTTCATCATTTATATTTAAAATAGGAACAATAGTTGTAGCAACATAATAAACACTATCATCTTTTGCTCTATTTTTTATTTCACCTTTCCATATTTTCTTTTCTTTTAAAGTCTGCCATAAATCTTTGAAAATCTCTTTTGGCATATCTTTATGTCTTATAATATTGTGATTTTTTCCTATTAGTTCATCTTTTGTATATTTAGAGATTTTTATGAATTCATCATTAACATATGTAATTCTTCCGTTTTTATCAGTTTTTGATACTATTGCACTTGAATCAACTGCAAGTTTATATTGATTTAATAGTTTGATACTATTTTTTAATTCGATAGTTCTATTTTCTATTTCTTGTTCAAGTTTTTGTTTTTTAATTTCATTGTTTTTATTGTTTTTCATTGACATAACAGTATAGTGAATCATTAGGCTTAATATTATAAATAATATCAAAGCTAACATCATTAATATTTGAGAATTTGTTAATATAACAGTGTTTGTATCAGATGAGAAATTAGAAATCAACATAAAACATAAAAATGATAAAGCTATTGATACTACAAAAACTGGACCAATAAATGGGTTTAAAAATATGGATAAAAATTTTCTTAATATGTTCATTTATTCTTCTAAATAAGAGTTATATATTTCTTTTACTTCATCAATTTTATTTTTAAAAATTTCTACCATTTTAGGATCGAAATCTTTTCCACTTTTATCATCAAGATATTTTAAGGCTTCTTCAAAAGACCAAGCTTTTTTATATGGTCTAAAAGATGTTAGTGCATCGAAAACATCAGCAATAGAAACAATTCTTCCAAAAACATGAATATTTTCACTAGTTAAGGCATTTGGATAACCACTTCCATCCCATTTTTCATGGTGTGTAAGAGCAATAACTGCCCCTGCTTGAAGATATTCACTTTTTGAATCTTTTAATATTTCATAACCTATTTGGGCATGAGTTTTCATAATCTTAAATTCATCTTCATCAAGTTTTCCAGGTTTTAAAAGGATTTTATCTTCAATACCAACTTTACCTAAATCATGAAAAGGTGCTGCATAAAAAATTATATCTTGCTCTTTTTGACTTAGTCCATACTCTCTTGCTAAAAGTTTTGAATATTTTGCAACTCTTGCAACATGAGAAGCAGTTTCTGGGTCTTTATATTCAGCTGTTTTACCTAAAATTTGAAGAGTTTCATGCTCTCTATCTACAAGACTTTTTGTAGCTTTTTCAACCTCTTGTTGAAGTAGTTTAGCTCTGTCTTCAAGTAAAATTCGGTTTTGATGGTTGGTTAATAAATTTAGAATTCTTGCTTGAAATATTACTGCATTTACAGGTTTATTCAAAAAATCATTTGCTCCTAAGTCAAAAGCTTTTTTATGAACATTTTCGTCATCACCAACAGCAGTAATCATAATAATAGGAATATGTTTTTTATTTTTTCTAAACTCTTCTATAAATTGAAGACCATTTAAATTGGGCATCATAAAATCGACAAGAATCATATCGACTTCATTTTGTAAACAATAAACAAGTGCATTTAGTGAATCATCGAAACTTTTCACAGTTAAACCCATATCAGAACAAATAGCTTCGATTAAAAAAAGATTATTTTGATTGTCATCAACAGAAACGATTTTCATACTTTCAAAATTCATATTATTACTCCACCAATAAAAGGTAAATTATAGCCATATTTTTTACAATAAAATCTAATTCTAAATTTAAAAGATTCTATTATTTCTTTTATTAAAACTATATTTTAAAAAAAAATTATTTTAGAAAATCTAGTGCTTCGCGTAGGGAAAAATCATTATCTCCTATTAACCATGATAATTCAGGAAAACGTTATTTGGAACAAATCCGAATTATCCGTCAAACCTTGATCAATCGTCAATGGAATCCACTCATTCATAAATATGTTCGTGGTTTCATGATTGAGTCTTACTTGGAAGATGGTCGTCAAGACGAGCCGGTCGTTTTCGGTAAATCAATCACAGACCCATGTCTCGGTTGGGATAAAACGGAAAACTTGATTAACGAAATATATCAAGAACTTTAATAAGGGACGCTGCTCGATTTAGGAGCCTTGTACCAGTCAGAAATTTGGCGACGAAACTGGAGCTTGCTTCAGTTTATGTTTAAATAATTTTGTCAGAATTTTGTAATAATTAGAAAGAAAATGAAAAATGGGAATACATCAAAAAGGTGCGACAATTGATATCGCAACAGTTAAGTCACACGCCAAACTAGAAGGCGATATTTTAGCTAAAAAAGAAGCGCGTGATGCCGAGTTAGAACGCATTATCAAAGGTGAAGACGACCGTATCTTGCTCGTTATTGGCCCTTGTTCATCAGATAATGAAGCTGCGGTTCTGGAATACGCCCACCGTTTAGCCAAGTTACAAGAGCAAGTGAAGGATAAGGTCTTTATGGTCATGCGTGTCTACACGGCTAAACCTCGGACCAATGGTGATGGCTACAAAGGCCTGATGCATCAACCAGATACGTCTAAATTACCGGATCTCATCAATGGGATTCAGGCTGTTCGTGACCTGCATTATAAAGTGATCACGCAGACTGGTTTGACAACCGCTGACGAAATGCTCTACCCTTCTAATTTGCGCATGGTCGACGATTTGGTTAGCTACCATGCGATTGGTGCACGGTCAGTTGAGGATCAGGAGCACCGTTTTGTGGCATCAGGTATTGATGCACCAACAGGTATGAAAAATCCAACTTCTGGTAACTTGAGCGTGATGTTTAATGCGATTCATGCAGCGCAAAACAAACAAAACTTCTTGTTTGGTAATGCGGAAGTGGACACAGACGGCAATCCTTTGGCGCACGTGATTTTACGTGGTGCGACAAACGAGTACGGTGAAAATGAACCAAATTACTACTACGATAACCTCCTCAAAGCGATTGCGACTTATGACAAAATGGGACTTAAAAATCCTTTCATTATGGTGGACACTAACCACGATAACTCAGGGAAACAATTCTTAGAGCAGATCCGCATCGTGCGTCAGACCCTAATTAATCGTGACTGGAACGAGCAGATCAAGCAAACTGTCCGTGGCTTTATGATTGAGTCTTACTTAGAAGATGGACGCCAGGATACACCAGAAGTATTTGGCCAGTCCATTACAGACCCATGTCTCGGTTGGGATAAAACAGAAGCCCTAGTTAACGAAATTTATGAAACTTTGGATTAATCCAGAATAATGGAGGCGAAAGCCTCTTTTTTATTGCGTGTTTCGAGATATTATGAAACAGATGGCGGATCGAAAAGAAAGAGAAAATAAGAAGTGTGAGATTTCTTCATAAAGAATTTGCGTGAAAAAGCCCATGATCTGTTGAAAAGTAGCAGCTGTCATCATAAGCTGGTATAGCACACATGATAAATAATTGTTGCATTTTTATTGCAAACCTTTTCATTTTGTGATAAAATATTCTTGTGATGGCTTTGAAATATAACTAAAAGTCAAAAATTATCGAAAAAACTAAGGAGAATGCAATCATGGCATCTAAAGATTTTCACATCGTAGCTGAAACAGGTATCCACGCACGTCCTGCAACTTTGCTTGTACAAGCAGCTTCAAAATTCACTTCTGACATCAACCTTGAATATAAAGGTAAATCAGTTAACCTTAAATCAATCATGGGTGTTATGTCACTTGGTGTTGGTCAAGGTGCTGACGTTACAATCTCTGCTGAAGGCGCAGACGCAGACGACGCAATCGCTGCAATCACTGAAACAATGACAAAAGAAGGATTGGCTGGGGAATAATCATGGCAGAAAAGCTTACAGGTATTGCCGCGTCTAGCGGTGTTGCAGTTGCCAAAGCTTATCTACTTGTTCAACCGGATTTGTCATTTGAGACAGTTACTGTCGAAAATACAGACAACGAGGAAGCTCGCTTGGATGCTGCTCTTGAAGCAAGCACAGGCGAGCTTAACGTTATCCGTGAGAAAGCTGTAGAAAGCCTAGGAAACGAAGCGGCAGCGGTATTTGACGCGCATTTGATGGTTCTTGCAGATCCAGAAATGATCGGTCAAATGAAAGAAACGATTCGCGCTAAGAAAACAAACGCAGAAACAGCACTTAAAGAAGTGACAGATATGTTTATCGCGATTTTCGAAGGTATGGAAGATAATCCATACATGCAAGAACGTGCTGCTGACATCAAAGACGTTACAAAACGTGTGCTTGCAAATCTACTTGGCAAGAAATTGCCAAGTCCTGCAACAATTGATCAAGAAGTGATCGTCGTTGCACATGATTTGACACCATCTGATACAGCGCAACTTGACAAAAAATTCGTTAAAGCCTTTATTACAAATATCGGCGGACGTACAAGTCACTCAGCTATCATGGCACGGACACTTGAAATCCCTGCTGTTCTTGGTACAAATAACATCACAACACTTGTGACAGACGGTC
>ERZ650300.1758-NODE-1758-length-12080-cov-22.199335_pt1 | contig 12080 bp, 12 predicted proteins | sample MGYA00376236_ERZ650300 | MGnify/ENA primary metagenome ERZ650300 (study PRJEB26733, sample SAMN07839303) | wastewater metagenome | biome: urban; feature: wastewater treatment plant; material: waste water | place: USA: North Carolina | collected 2016-04-28 ... | reverse complement strand
CAATGGTTAGCTGATGATGTAAAAGAAAGAGTTCAAGAGTATTTAAAAGAGATATAGATTTTAAAATAAGACACTAATTTGTCTTAATTTTTTTCTATTATTCCTTTATATAAATAAAGGAGAAGATAATGGGTGAAACTTGCTATATCTTTTTGATTTTAATTTTAACAATATTTTTTTTCTTATATTTGAAAAAAAATTATGAAAAACACAAGAAATCAAAATATAAAATAAAACTAATTGGATTAGGTGGAGGTGGTTCTAATATCGTAGAATATCTATCAAACACATATCCTTTAGAATATGATGCATTAATCATAAATAGTGATAAAAAAGCATTAGAAACAAAAAATGTTGATAAAAAGATTTTATTACAAAAAGATAATACCTATGGTTGTGGTTCAAATATAGTTTGTGGATATACTCTTATAACTTCAGATGTAATTGCTCAAATTAAATATTTTATAGAAAGAAATAGAGAAATTTATATTTTTGTAACTTTAGGTGGTGGCTGTGGTACAGGTTCATTAAAAGCTATTTCACAAGAATTAAAAGATTCTAATTATAGATTAAATTTTATTTTAACAACTCCCTTTAAATGGGAAGGAATTAAAAAAAGTGAAAGAGCAAATGAAATAGTTGAACAAATTAAAAATGATTTCCAAAATGTACATATTTATTCAAATGATGAATTATTAAGTTTTGGGAATTTAGGTATTAGTGAATGTTTTAAAATTCAAAATGAGAAGTTTAATGAATTAATTAAAGATGATGAAAAAAATGCTAAATAAATTATACGAAATAAAACAAATCATAAATGAAGCAGAAGCTATTTTAATAACAGCAGGTGCTGGAATGGGAGTTGACTTTGATTACCTGATTTTAGGGGAAATGATGGATTTTGGAATGCATATCCAATAGCTAAAAAATTAAATTTAGGTTTTCAAGATTTAGCTAATCCTATTTGGTTTACTACAAGTCCATTTTTAGCTTGGGCTTTTTATGGTCATAGATATAATTTATACAAAAATACAATTCCACATGATGGGTTTAAAATGCTTTTGGATTTAGTAAAAGAAAAAAATGATAACTATTTTATATTTACTTCAAATGTAGATGGACAGTTTCAAAAAGCTGGATTTGATGAAAACAAAATTGTTGAATGTCATGGTCGTATTTCTCATTTTCAATGTAGTAATGATTGTAGAAAAGAGATTTGGGAAGCAAATGAAGAGTTTGATATTGATGTGGAAAAGTTTGAATCAATTACTATTCCTTTATGTGCTAAGTGTGGAGATATTGCAAGACCAAATATTTTGATGTTTGGGGATTGGAAATGGAATGCTAAAATAACTTTAAATCAAGAAACAAGATATACAGAATGGAAAAGAGAAAATAAACCTAAAAAACTTTTAGTTATTGAACTAGGTGCAGGAACTGCAATTCCAACAGTTAGAAGAGAAAGTGAAAATATTGCCAAATACTATAATGGAAATCTTATAAGGATAAATCCAAGAGAATTTGATGTGGATTCTGATTATGGATTTTCTATTCCTTTTGGAGCTTTGGAAGGGTTAAAAGCGATTCTTTAAAATAAAAAACTACATAATTTGTTTAATTAAATGGACATAATACTGTCCATCTAATTAACTATACTTTCCTATATAAATTAAAAAGGATAAACCTTGTACTTACTAAACAATACACCAATATTTCTAGAATTCTTTAAAAGATTTTGTAAATTTGCAGGTTATGAATTTAAAAATAAAAAAATTCAAAACAAACTATTTTTTCATTCAAAATGTAACTGTGGACAAAAGGATTGTGCAACAGTTTATTTAAAATCAAAAGTTCCGTTTAAAGAAGAAATTCAAGGAGCTCAAATTATTGAAACTAATAAAGGATTTTTTATTGTTCATATACTAGAAGATGGTTATTTAGAATTTGAAGCTTTGCTATATGAAAAATTTCCGTATAAAAACGAGATAGATAAGTATTTCCATAAACAAAAAAAGATTAATCAGATTGTTCCAATAAAAAGAAAAATTGTTAAAAAACTATCAAAGAAAGATAAAGAAAATTTACATAGATATTTTAAAGATTTAAAATTTAGAGAACCAAATATTATTGATTTGGGTGTAGTTGATTTTAAAGATGAGATTGATGAAGAATTTGGAGGTAAAATATGAAAATGTTTTTAGATGATATAAGAGTTCCTATTGATCATCTTTATGTGGCTCAATAATCCCAAATTGAAAACCATCTTCTAATTCATAATATTGTGCAGGTGAACTACTATCCCTTTGAATCATTTTAAAATTTGGATATTTTTGTGAAATAATTGCCTTTATTTCATCAGAATTTAATCCTTTTGCACCATCTTTTGCATGATTATTTTCCATAAATTCTATAAATCTAACTACATAACCTTTTTCTTTACAAAATTCTAAAACATCTAAAATATCTTTATCATTTATACCTTTAATTGGAACACAATTTATTTTGATTTTTAATCCAGCATCTGCTGCTGCTTGAATACCTTTAAGTACAGTTTCTAAAACATCTTTTTGGGCAATTTTTGCAGCAGTTGCTTGATTTAAAGTATCTAAAGATATATTTATTCTTTTTAATCCAGAATCTTTTAATTTTTGAGCAACTTTTGGAAGTAAAAAACCATTTGTAGTTAAAGCTAAATCTATATCATTTTTATAATCAAATACCATTTTTATAAAAACATCTAAATTCTCTCTTAATAATGGTTCACCACCTGTAATTCTTACTTTTTTTATTCCCTCATCAATTGAAGCTTTTATAAATTTAAATAAATCTTCATAAGAGAGTAAATTCTCTTTTGGAACCCATGAAAATGGTTTTTCAGGCATACAATATTGACATCTAAAATTGCATCTTTCTGTTACTGAAACCCTTAAATAGTCATGTTTTCTTCCGAATCCATCTATTAACATTCTTTACCTTTTAGTTTAGTCTTTGCCATGCTTCATCTAAAGAAGCAACTCTTTTTGAAAATAATAGATATAAAGCAACATTAAATTTTGCAAGTTTTAAAATCTCTTTATCTGGATTTTTAACGATATTTAAAGATTCTTCTAAAGAGATATTTTCAAACTCTTTATCATAAACTATTCCATAATCTTTTAAAGAAAAACTCTCTTCAATGATATTTCCCTCTACCATTTTCCAATATTTTCCATCTTTAAAAACTTCTGGACTTCCTTCACTTGCTTTTACAACAACAACTTCTTTAAAATATGGAGCAAAAATATCTAAATATTTTTGTACATAAGGTTTATGAAAAGCAGTTGTTACACCATATTCACTTTGACTTGGATTTAGAAGTTTTTCAACAGTATTAAATGCTGTTCTTAATCCTAATTCATGTCTAAGTGTTGTCATATTGCTTAATTCACTTAAGTATTCTACCCTATCAAAAAAATGTACGTATTGACTTGCATCAATATTCGCAAAAATCTCTTTTGTTGTAAGACCTACTTTTGCAGGTTGCAAAAAATCTCCTGAAATAACAAGATTTAATTTTCTAACGTCACTATTTTTTAAATAAAACTCTTCTAAAATTTTTCCAAATAAAGGGAATAAAAAAGGATTATCACATCTTCCATCAAATGAATATCCAAGTTCTATAGAATCTTCTACTTTTTGAAATTTCATAAATTTTCTTAATGCTAAAATACAACCTTTTAACTCATCATTTGACTCAAGTTTAGTTCTCCAACCTATTAAAAATGCCCCTATTTGTGCAGGTGTTACTTTATTTAATAATATTTGTTCAATTGCATCTGCTGTTTCTTCTATGCTTAAATCTTTATTACCTTTAGGTCCTGTTCCAACTGCTTTTATATATTTTTTAAAATTCATTTTAAACCTTATTTTATATCTTTTAATTAGTATTTTTACAAGCATAATATACAATAGCTTAAATAAAACCATATGAAGGTTCAATGTGACAATAGAAGAAACCATTAGAAAAATAAGTTTTTTTAATAACTTAAATGATGAACAAATTAAGTTGATTGCTTCCATTTCAAATGTATCAAAACATCCAAATAAATCGATTTTGTACTATGAAAGCGATATAAGTAATAGTTTACTTTTTTTAGTTGATGGACTTATCAAAATTTATAAAGTTGATAAGTTTAATAATGAAATATTTTTATATCATATTTATAAAAATTCTATGATTAGCGAACTCACTTCTATGAATAATAATGATATTTATTGTTTTTCAAATGCAGAATTTACAGAAGATTCCATTATCTTATCAGTAAATTTTGAAAAATTCCAAGAACTCTTTTTATCAAAAAATATTTTAACAATGGAATTATTAGAAATACTACTAAACAAAACTCATCAATTACAATGTATCGTAAATAGAGAATTAGTTTTTGATGCTACAGCAAAGGTCGCTTTTATGCTAAATCAAGATTTAGAAATGTTTAATAAATTGAAAAGACAAGAAGTTTCATTTATGTTACATATTCAACCAGAAACTCTATCAAGAGTTTTAAAGAAATTAACAAGAAATGAAACTATAACTATTGAAAATGGTGAAGTTATTATCACCAACAAAGAAGATTTAATCTCAATTTTTAGAGGAGTTGGAGTATGAAACAAAATACAATAAGTACAAAAATAAAATTTATAGGAATTTTATTTATTGTTTTAATGACAAGTATCATAGTTACAACTATGTATTTAAATGAGAAAAATAAAAAAGATGCTTCAATTATAAATATTGCGGGAAAACAAAGAATGTTGACGCAAAATATTTCTAAAAATATCTTCTATTTATATCAAAATAATCATGCTTCATATTCTGAACTTGATAGTGCGACTATTGAATTTATCTATAATTTGAATTCGTTAAAAGATGGAAATCCTTTAATAGGCATTTCAAAAGCACCTACTGAAAAAATTGAGAAACAAATTTCAAAAGTAGAAACTTTGTGGAATAACTTTCATAAAAATATAAATGATTTTAAAGAACTTACTCAAAATAAAGATAAGAATAATAATCTTATTTTAGAAAATATTGTAAATTCTATTTACGATACAAATACAAATTTACTTTTTGAAGTTGATAATTTAGTATCAATGTACACATTGTATTGTGAACAAAAAAGTGATTATTTAAGATACATTCAATATACATTTGCATTAATTATTATATTTTTAATAATTTATAGTTTTTCTCAGTTAAAAACAATGGAAGAAAATGCAAAAAGATTTTTTGAAGAATCTAAAAAAATCATGGAAAATACTAGTAACGAACCACTTGTTCCTATAAAAATTGAAGCGGAAAAAGAAATAGTTGAAGCAACTGATACAATAAATTGTTTTATAGATAAGATAAATTCTGCAATGAATTATTCGGCAAATGCAATTGAACAATCAAAAAATGCTTCTGTGAAGCTTGAAGAGATTACAGAAGAATTTGATAAGATAATAGACGAACTTACAAATTCAGCTGATATCTCAAAACAATTAAACAAAAGTGAAGATATAGTAATTCAATCTCAAGAAAACCTTATGAATTCTACAAAAAAACTTCAAGAATTAAAAAATGAGTTAGATAAACTTATGAATTCTTGTAAAGATAAGTAGTTTATATTGATTTTTTACTATAATTCAAAAAAATTATTCTTATAAGGTAAAATAATAATATGCCCAAAGTATACCTAACCGGAGCAGGACCAGGAGATGTAGAACTGCTAACATTAAAAGCAGTTCGAGTTATTCAAAATGCAGATGTTCTAATCTATGATAGATTAGTAAATAAAGAAATATTAGATATGGTAAAAAAAGATTGTGATTTAATCTATGTAGGTAAAGAAGATAAAAAACATACCTTACCTCAAGATGAAATAAATGAACTAATCTATCAAGCTTCTTTAAAATATGAAAATGTAGTAAGACTAAAAGGTGGTGATCCTTTTGTTTTTGGTCGTGGTGGTGAAGAAGCTCTTTACTTACATGAAAGAAATATAAAGTTTGAAATAATCCCAGGTATTAGCTCAGCAATTGCTGTTCCAGCATATGCAGGAATTCCAGTAACCCATAGAGGAATAACAACTTCTTTTAGAGTAGTAACTGGACATGAAAATCCTAAAAAGAAAATATCTCAAATAGAATGGGAAACTTTTTTAAATGATGAAACTATTGTTTTTCTAATGGGTTACCATAATATTGAACTAATCTCTTCAAAATTAATCTCTTTGGGAAAAAGAAAAGATTATCCTTGCGCAGTAATTTCAAAAGGAACAACAAAAGAACAAGAAGTAGTAGTAGGAACATTGGAAGATATAACAAAAAAATCAAAAGATTTGCCAACACCCGCGATGATAATAATAGGAGAGGTTGTTAATTTAAGGGATAGTATTAAGTGGTTTAAATAACTAAACCACTTTCTCATTTAAATACCTAATGTTACTTTTTTACTTACTTTTTAAAATTAATACTTTTTTTTAATTTATTTTTAATATATACATTTTTCTTACATTTCTTTTTATTACTATAGTATTTATAACTATCTAGGAAGAAGGAAGTAAAATGAATATACAAACAGCAGATTTATGCGATGATAATAAAGAAAAAGAAATACAAGTTTTGTCTGCAAAATTTAAAAATTATGGTGGATTAAAAAAATTTTCAGGACAAATAATAACTGTAAAATTAGATAAAAGTAACTGGCGTTTATTAGAAATGCTAAGGGATGAAGATGGCGAAGAAAAAATTGTAGTAGTTGATAATTCACAAGAGTTTTTTGGAGTTGTTGGAGATAAATTAATGGCATTTGCTAAAAAAAACAATTGGAAAGCAATTATTTTAAATGGTTATGTAAGAGATATTGATGAAACAAAAAATATTGATGTTGGACTTTTAGCAATAGGAACTTGTCCTCTTAGAAATTTTGAAAAAACTCAATCACAAAGAGATATTGAACTAAACTTCGAAGGCGTAACTTTTAATAATGGAGATTATGTTTATGCTGATAGTGATGGAGTTATTATTTCAAAAAACAAATTAGTATAAAACAAAAAAGAACACTTAAAAGTTAAGTGTTCTTATGCTTTGATACTGTAATAGTAACCTATTCCTTGCATATTCTTCAAAAAATTCTCAGGTAATTTTTTTCTTAAATTCTTAATAAATAATCTCATTGCATTTGATGTCATAATAGAATCATCATCCCAAATAGAATTTTCAAGTTCTTCATAAGTAATTATTCTATTTTTTGTAATAAGTAATTTCAGAAAAATAGACTCTTTTTTAGTAAGAACAAAAGCTTCATTTCCATTTGAAACGGTAGATTTACTTGAATCAAAAACCCAGTTTTGATCAAGATTATAGATTTTATTATCATCATAAGATTTTACAAATGCTTCTAAAGCTTCCATGAGTTTATCATTTGTTATTGGTTTTACAATATATTTTATAAGATGTAATTCAGTGGCTTCTAACAAATAGTTTAAATCCGTATGTGCCGAAGTTATAATAACTCTTGTTTTTGAATCAGTTTCTCTAACTCTTTTGAGTAAATCAATTCCTGTTTCATTTCCCATTTTTATATCTGTAATTATTAAATCTGGTTTATTTTGAATATATTTAATATATGCTTCACTAGCATTTTTAGCACTTGAGACTTCTTTGAAAAGATGTTTTAATATTTCTTCTATATTATTTCTTATCCCATCTTCATCTTCAACATAAAGAACACAAAAAGCGCTAAGTTTATTTATAAAATTTTTTTGCATATTATAAAAATCCTTATTAGAAAACATATGTTATCATAGCGAATTAATGCTAATTAAGGGTTTATTTTGAATTTTACAATGGAAAACAATTTATCAAAAAGTATAATATTTACATTTATCATAATAATGTCATCAATGATATCTGCAATATCTTATTTTTATGTAAACAATACTTATGATGACTTTGAAATAGAAATGGATAAATTTGTTCAAGAATATTATTTGAACAAAAAAAAGACTTTAAAAAAAGAGATAAATACAGTTCTTGATATATTAAATTATAATGTTAAAAAATCAAATCTAAATGATGAAGAGTTAAAAGCAGACGCGATAAAATTACTAAATAATATAACTTTTGAAGAAAACAAAAGTAATTACTTTTTTGCCTACGAAATACTTAATATGAATGGTGGAGACAATTTTGCTAAATTAATTGTAAATCCAAATAGACCAGATTTAGTTGGAACTTTAATATCTACGGATTATGAAGATGCAAATGGGAAAAAATTTAGGGAAATATTTTTAAAAGATATAAGAGAAAAAGGTGAGTCTTATATGGAATATTCTTATAAAAAACCTAACTCAAATGACTCAAAATATAAGCTTTCATACTTTAGATATTATGAAAAATGGAATTGGATAATTTCAGCTGGAATATATACAGATGATATTGAAAATGAAATTGAAATTAAAAGAAAAGATTTACAAAAAAAAGTAAAAAGCCAAGTTGCTCAAAATGTAATATTATTTTTAATGTTTTTATCAATTGCTATTTTAATTTCAATTGCTATTTCACAAAGAATTGATTTGATTTTGAAAAACTATGAAAATAAAGTAAGAACAAATGCAAAAGAGTTGGAAGAACTAAATCAATCTTTAGAAGAAAAAGTAAAAGAAGAAATAGAAAAAAATAGAGAAAAAGAACAACTTTTAGTTCAAAAATCAAAATTTATAGCTTTGGGAGAAATGATAAGTAATATTGCTCACCAATGGAGACAACCACTATCTGAACTATCTTCTATTTTTATGTTTATAAAATTTAAATATAGTATTAATGCTTTAGATATTGAAACTATGGATAAAAAATCAAAAGAAGCAGACAAAGTATTAGAATATATGTCTCATACAATTGATGATTTTAGAAACTTCTTTATGCCAAAAAAAGAAAAAGAAGAGTTTTATTTATTAAAAATTGTGGAAATAGTAATGAATATTATTTCAAGTACACTAGCAAATTACAATATCAAAATTGAAATTGATATTGATGAAAAAATAAAAATTACAACCTATTTAAATGAATATAAACAAGTTTTATTAAACATAATAAATAATGCAAAAGATGTTTTAATTGAAAAAAACATAGAAAATCCATTAATAAAAATAACCGCTCAAGAAGATAATAACCAAATTACTTTATATATTGAAGATAATGGTGGCGGAATTTTAGTAGAACCAAAAAGCAAAATATTTGAACCCTATTTTACTACAAAAGAGGATAGTAACGGGACAGGAATAGGTCTTTATATGTCAAAAATAATTATTGAAAAAAATATGAAAGGTAAATTAAGAGTTAAAAATACAAAAAATGGTGCTTTATTTACTATTCATATTCCAAAAAATGATTAAATAAGACAATTTATATCTTAATTAAAACTTAATTAGCTTGACATGAGTCAATATTTAATATCTTTTTTACTGTTACAATTCAGAGTAAAGATTATATTTCAAAAGGAGAAATCATGTCGCTTTCAAGAAGAGACTTCCTAAAAAGTTCAGCAGCAGCAAGTGCAGCAGCAGCAATTGGTATGAGCGTACCAGCTGATTTACAAGCACAAGCAGATGCAGCTGAAGGTGGATGGAGATGGGACAAGGCAGCTTGTCGTTTCTGTGGAACTGGTTGTGGGATTATGCTTGCTACTAAAGAAGGTAAAATTGTTGCAGTTAAAGGTGACCCAGCAGCACCTGTTAATAGAGGACTTAACTGTATTAAAGGTTATTTTAATGCTAAAATCATGTATGGTGCGGATAGATTAAAACAACCTTTATTAAGAATGAATGCAAAAGGTGAATTTGATAAAAAAGCAGATTTTGCACCAGTTTCTTGGAAAAGAGCTTTCGATGAGATGGAAAAACACATAAGAATCGCTCTTAAAGAAAAAGGTCCTGAGGGAGTTGCAGTTTTCGCATCTGGACAACATACAATTATGGAAGGATATGCTGCTCAAAAAATGATGAAAGCTGGATTTAGATCAAATGCTATTGATCCAAATGCAAGACACTGTATGGCAAGTGCGGTTGTTGGTTTTTATCAAACATTTGGTATTGATGAACCAAGTGGTTGCTATGATGATATTGAACTAACAGACACAGTTGTTTGTTGGGGTTCAAATATGGCAGAAATGCACCCTATTTTATGGTCAAGGGTAACAGATAGAAAACTTTCAGATCCTGAAAAAGTAAAAGTTATAAATATTTCTACATATAGACATAGAACTTCTGATTTAGCTGATATTGAAATTATTTTCACCCCAAATACTGACTTAGCTTTATGGAATTATATAGCAAGAGAAATCGTATATAATCAACCAGAATCAATCGATTGGGACTTTGTAAAAGAACATATTGTATTTGCAGCAAGTCCAGTTAATATTGGTTATGGAATGAGAAGAAGTGATGAAAAATCTATAAAAGAGGGAAAATATTCTGATTTAGAGATGCAAACTATTTCTAAAGAGATGGAAAAAATTGTTTCAGAAACAGAAGCTCCTGCACTTGCTCCTTATGGATATAAAGCAGGTGATAAAATGGTAAACAAAAATACAGGTTTAGCACACTGGGAAATATCTTTTGAAGAGTATAAAAAATCTTTAGAGCCTTATACACTTGATTATGTTGCAAAAATTTCTAAAGGAAATCCTGATGAAGATATTGAAGAATTCAAGAAAAAACTTCAAACATTAGCAAATTTATATATTGAAAAAGATAGAAAAGTTGTGAGTTTCTGGACAATGGGAATGAATCAACATACTCGTGGAACTTGGGTAAATACACTTTCATATAATGTTCACTTTTTATTAAATAAACAGGCACGTCCAGGTTCTGGAGCATTTTCATTAACAGGACAACCAAGTGCTTGTGGAACAGCAAGGGAAGTTGGAACTTTTACACACAGACTTCCAGCAGATATGATGGTTGCAAATCCAAAAGATAGAGAGATTACTGAAAAAGGATGGAATGTTCCTCTTGGAACTATAAATCCAAAAGGTCATCAACATATTATGAAAATCCATAGAGATATTGAAGATGGAAATATAAAATTTGCTTGGGTAAATGTTTGTAATCCATATCAAGATACAGCGAACGCAACTCACTGGATAAAAGCAGCAAGAGAGATGGATAACTTTATTGTTACAAGTGATGGATATCCTGGAATTAGTGCAAAAGTATCAGATTTAATTCTACCATCTGCCATGATTTATGAAAAATGGGGTGGATATGGAAATGCTGAAAGAAGAACACAACTTTGGAGACAACAAGTTATTCCAGTTGGAGATGCTATGAGTGATACATGGCAATGGGTTGAACTTTCAAAAAGATTTACAGTAAAAGATGTTTGGGGAGAACAAGCTCTTTTAAGTACAAACAATGAAACTAAACTTCCTAGCCTTATAGAAGCAGCAAAAGCTATGGGATACAATGAAAATACAACTATGTATGAGATTTTATTTGCAAATGATAGAGCAAAATCATATAAAGCAGACCAAAAAGATGAAATTCAAGCTGGATATGATAATACTGAAGCATTTGGTGATAGTAGAAATGTTTTAGGAAGTGATGGAAAACCATGGAAAGGTTATGGATTCTTTATACAAAAATATCTATTTGAAGAGTATGCAGATTTTGGAAGAGGACATGGACACGATTTAGCTGATTTTGACACTTATCATAGAGTTAGAGGTCTTAAATGGCCAGTTGTAGATGGGAAAGAGACATCTTGGAGATTTAATACAAAATATGATCCATATGCAAAAATGGCAAATCCAAATAGTGATTTTGCTTTCTATGGAACATTAGCAAAAGAGTTGGCTCAAGGTGACCTGCTTGGAGTTAAAGATCAAGCTAAAAAATCTCTAAAAAATAAAGCTAAAATTTTCGCACGTCCATATATGGATCCACCTGAAATGCCAGATGAGCAATATCCAGTTTGGTTAAGTACTGGAAGAGTACTAGAGCACTGGCATAGTGGAACTATGACTATGAGAGTTCCTGAACTATATCGTGCAGTTCCTG
>ERZ650300.1754-NODE-1754-length-12088-cov-21.441868_pt1 | contig 12088 bp, 11 predicted proteins | sample MGYA00376236_ERZ650300 | MGnify/ENA primary metagenome ERZ650300 (study PRJEB26733, sample SAMN07839303) | wastewater metagenome | biome: urban; feature: wastewater treatment plant; material: waste water | place: USA: North Carolina | collected 2016-04-28 ... | reverse complement strand
GACGCCAGCCAGGGAGTCTCGTGATGCTGTTCAACACCATCTTGCTGGCGTTGCGCTCCATCCGGCGCAACCTGATGCGCTCGTTCCTCACCATCCTGGGCATCGTGATCGGGGTGAGCGCGGTGATCACCATGGTGACGCTGGGCAACGGCGCCACCTTGGCTGTGCAGACGCAAATCTCCAGCCTGGGCACCAACCTGCTGCAAGTGCGGCCAGGCCAGCGCATGGGGCCGGGTGGCGGCACGGGTGCGCCGTCATTCAAGGACACTGATGCCGACGCGATTGCGCAGCAGATCGGCGGCATTCTGGCGGTGGCGCCAGAAGCGCGTGCAGGCGCCACGGTGGTGGCAGGCGGGCGCAACTGGACGACCAGCGTGATCGGCAGCACCAATGCCTGGCTGCAGACGGGCAACTGGACGGTTCAGGCCGGAGGTCGCACTTTCACCGACCCCGAACTGCGCGCCGGGGCCGCGGTGTGCCTGATCGGCGAGACCATTCGCCGCGAGCTGTATGGCGGCCGCGACCCGGTGGGCGAGCAACTGCGCGTGAAAGCCTTCTCGTGCGAGGTGGTGGGCGTGCTCGGCTCCAAGGGCCAGGGTGCGTTTGGCAATGACCAGGACGACACGGTGCTGATCCCCCTCAAAACCCTGCAACGGCGCGTGACGGGCAACACCCGCGTGAACACGCTGCTGGTGTCCATGCAGGACGGCAGCGACCCCGCGCGTGTGAAAAGTGCCCTGACCCAGTTGCTGCGCGAATTGCGCAAGCTGGCCGACACCGATGAGGACAACTTCAACGTGCTCGACACCAAGCAGTTGGCCGACACCTTTGCGGGCACCACCAAGGTGATGACCACGCTGCTGGGCGCCGTGGCCGCCGTGAGCCTGCTGGTGGGTGGCATTGGCATCATGAACATCATGCTGGTGAGCGTGACGGAGCGCACCCGCGAAATCGGTCTGCGCCTGGCCATTGGCGCGCTGGAGCGCGAGGTGCTGCTGCAGTTTCTGATCGAGGCGGTGGTGCTGGCTGCGCTGGGCGGCCTGGTGGGCATTGTGCTGGCCACCGTGGCATCGCTGGGCCTGGCGCAGGTGATGGGTGTGCCCTACCTGTTCAATCCTGCGGTCAACCTGCTGTCGTTTGTGTTTTCAGCAGGCATCGGCGTGGTGTTTGGTTACTTCCCGGCGCGCCGTGCAGCGCACATGGACCCCATCGACGCCTTGCGCCACGAATAGCCGGGAGGTTGTGGCAGCCCTCGGCTGCTGCGGGACAGAACGCAAAAAGGCCGCTTTCGATCGTGGCGAAAGCGGCCTTTTTGACGGCGTGCGCCGCGGTTCAGTGGATGGTCAGCGAAGTGGCTTTGCTGGCAGGCTCCACGCGGGCCAGGGTCAGTGTGAGAACACCGTTTTCAAGCTTGGCAGTGCTGGCGGCGGTGTCAATGTCCTGCGCCAGTTCCCAGGCGCGCTGAACGCTGCGGGGCGCGCCTTCCACGCTTTGCACTTTGACTACATTGCCTTCGATGGTGATGTTCAGTTGCTCGCGTGACAGACCGGGCACATCCAGTTGCAGCGTGGTGTGCTTGTCATCCTGGGTAACGGTGTAGCCCGCTGGCTGACTGGTACCACCAGCGGTTGCCCCCAGCGTGCCCATCAAAAAACGTTGCAAAGCCAGGTCGGCAGAGCGGGGTGTGTGGGTGTAAGCGGCGCGGCGGATGACGGGGGTGAAGAACATGGAGACTCCTATACACTGCGCGGCTCTCGACGTGGTCGCCGCATGCACAGGAGGTGTGTGCGCCGCCGCAGGATTTCAAGGGAAAAATGAGCATGAATAAATTGCAGACCACGGGCTTGAAATGGCGCCGTGCAGCACTATTTCGGGCTGTTTGTGCCGTCGCCGGCGCAGCAGTGATGGGCCTGGCGCCCGTGGCGTCGGGCTGGGCCCAGACCACAGCGCCTGCCGCTGCCGCCCCTGCGGGCAAACCCATCAAGGTGGCTTTGATCGAAAGCCTTTCAGGCACCTTTGCCAACACAGGCGAGGCGGTGTTTCGCAACGTGTACTGGGCCATGGAACGTGTGAATGCGCGCGGTGGTGTGGCCTTGCCCGCTGCGGCTGGCGGCAAGCGCCCGCTGGTGCTGGAACGCTACGACAGCAAGGGCCAGAACGAAGAAGCCTTGTCGGCCCTGCGCGCAGCAATTGATGACGGCGCGCAGGTCATCCTGCAGGGCAATTCGTCGGCCACGGCTGCGGTGCTGATCGAAGCCATCAACAAGCACAACGAGCGTGAACCCGGCAAACGCGTGCTGTTCCTGAACTACTCGGCGGTGGACCCGATCCTCACCAACGAAAAGTGCAGCTTCTGGCACTTCCGCTTTGACGCCCACGCCGACATGCGCATGGCCGCGTTGATGGAGGTGATGCGCGAGGACAAAGCCCTCAAGAGCGTGTACCTGATTGGCCAGGACTACAGCTTTGGCCAGGCCGTGCTGCGCGAAGCCAAGAAGCAGCTGGCCGCGCAGCGCCCCGATGTGGCCGTGGTGGGCGACGAGCTGCACCCGGTGGGCCGCGTCAAAGACTTTGCGCCTTACGCCGTCAAGATCAAGAGCAGCGGCGCGCAGGCGGTGGTCACCGGCAACTGGGGCAATGACCTGACCCTGCTGGTGAAAGCCGCCCGCGAGGTGGGCTACGAAGGCAGCTTCTACACCTTCTATGGCAACGCCCTGGGCGCGCCCGCCGCCATGGGTGATGCGGGCATTGGCAAGGTGGTGGCCGTGGCCGACTGGCTGCCCAATGTGCCGGGTGCGCAGAGCGAGGCGTTCTACCAGTCTTTCCGCGAACGCTTTCCCAAGCCGCAGGACGACTATGTGCACATGCGCATGCAGCTCATGATCGAGGCCCTGGCCCAGTCGATGGAGCGGGCCGGCTCCACCGATGTGGTGGCCGTGGCGCGGCAAATGGAGAAGGCCAGCGTGCAACTAGCGGGGCAGGGCGGCACCATGCGCGCTGCCGACCACCAGTTTCAGCAAGCCCTGGCCGTGGGTGTGATGGACAAGAAGGGCGCGCCGGGCGTCAAGTTTGATGTGGAAGGCTCGGGCTATGGCTTCCGCGTGGTGCGGCAGATTCCTGCGGCCAAGGCGCAGCAGCCGCACAGCTGCAACATGCAGCGGCCTTGATAGCGGTGGATCCCGGCAGCCGCCGGGCTCCGCCTTCGTGGCGTGTCAGCGGCTGGAGGCCAAAGTCGCGTTGCGTGCGGCGGCCACTTCGCGCCCCAGCTCAATCACCGCCATGGCGTAGTAGCTGGACCAGTTGTAGCGCGTGATGGCGTAGAAGTTTTCGGTGCCCGCCACGTAGGTGGGCGCATCGCCACCGTTTTCCAGTTCCACCAGGGCCAGCGGGCCAGCGTGTTGGGCGCCCGCCGCATCCAGCAAAGCGCCCTTGGCCTGCATGCTGGTGGCGCTGAAGGTGGGCAGGATGTCGGGGGCCAGCAATTCGTCCATCTTCACCGTGGCGGGGTCGAATTGCACGCTGTAATGCGTGGGCATGCCGGTGGTCCAGCCATGGCCCTTGAAGTAGTTGGCCACGGAGCCGATGGCGTCCGTGGGGCTCCTGAACAAATCGATGCGGCTGTCGCCATCAAAGTCCACGGCAAACCGGGCCCAGCTGGAAGGCATGAACTGCCCCAGCCCCATGGCGCCCGCGTAGCTGCCGCGCACCTCGAACGGATCGATGTTGGTGCGGTTGGACAGGCTCAGCCACTGCTCCAGCTCGCGGCGGAAGAATTCGGTGCGCTCTTTGGCGCGCGGGTGAGCTGCCGGGAAGTCAAACGCCAGGGTGGCGAGCGCGTCCATCACGCGGAAGTTGCCCATCTGCTGGCCGTAGATGGTCTCTACCCCGATGATGCCGACGATGATCTCGGCGGGCACACCGTATTCCTGCTCGGCGCGAGCCAGGGCCTCGCGGTGTTCCTGCCAAAACCGCACGCCTGCGCGGATACGGATGGGATCGATGAAACGGCTGCGGTACACGCGCCAGTTCTTGGCCGTGCCTTTGGCGGGCGGCAGCATGAGCTTGGGCACCGAGCCCAGAAAACGCGCCTGGCCCACCGCTTGGCGCACCCATTCGCGGTCCAGCCCCCGGCGCTCTGCCAGGTCGTCGGCAAACTGCATGGCATCGTCGCGCTGGGCATAGGGGGTGCTGCCCTGCACGGCGTTGCTGCGGCTCGCGCTTTGTGAGGGTTTTTGGGGCTTGGCGCTTGCAGGTATTGCGCAAGCAGCTATCAAAGCAGTAGCAAGAAAAACAGTTTTGAACATGCAGTCAGGTCACTGGCCTGGGGTGGGTTGGGGCCAAGAAAGGGTGTTGAATTCGCGCCGCAGCGTGCCCAGTTGCTGGGCCGGTTGCGGGGCATAGCGTACCTGCTCCAGCCGCAGCAGCCAGTCGTGGATGCGCTGCACCTGGGCTTGTGTGCTCGGTGCCGCCGCGCCACTGGCCGTGCCCCAATGGGCCTGTACGCGCTGCGCGATGGCGCGCGGGGGCAGATGATCGGGCAGTGGCAACCCGGCCGCTTCCAGCCGCTTGCGCGTGCGCCCCAGCAGGCGCAGCCACGGGTCATGCTGGCGGCGTTCCCACCAGGTCCACGTGGCGCCCCCCAGGGCAGCCACGCCCAGCAGCGATCCGAGGATCGTGGTCAGGTCTTGCCAGCTGGGCGATTCAAAACCCAGTTTTTTCAGCAAGTCCATCTGGCTGTTCTGGCTGTAGTTGAGCACCCACTGGTTCCAGCGGTTGTTCACGGCCTCCCATACCGCACGCATTTGCTGAAGTGCGTTCGCGCCGATGACGTTGCCCACGGCCGACGCAATCGCCCCCTGGGGAATGGGCAGGCGCTCAAAAGCACCCACGCGGCCAGGAGCTACCGCGCCCGTGGGGTCCACCCGCACCCAGCCGCGCTCTGCGATCCACACCTCTGCCCAGGCATGGGCATCGCTTTGGCGCACCGTCCAGTAGCCGTCCAGAGAGTTCTGCCCGCCGCCTTGGTAGCCGGTGACGATGCGCGCAGGTACATCCATGGCCCGCATCAGCACCACGAAAGCGGAGGCAATGTGTTCGCAAAAACCTTCTTTACGGTCAAACCAGAACTCATCGGCCGTGTGCTCGCCGTACACCCCAGGCTCCAGCGTGTAGGTATAGCCGCCGGTGCGCAGGCGCGCCATGGCAGCTTCGACCAGGGCGGCTGTGTCGTCGCCCGCCAAGGCAGGGTCGGCACGCATTTGCGCTGCCAGGGCCAGCGTGCGCGGGTTGAAGCCTGGCGGCAGGGCCGTGAATTCGCGCAGCTGTCGCACGGATGCCGTGGGGCCGTGGCGAAATTCCGGGTAGCTTTCAGCCCGGTAGCGCACCACATCGGTGACCGGGCGGGTGGTCATCCACTGCAGATCCTGCGTCATGTAGGTGGGGTTGCCGGGCAGCTCCGGGGCCTGGGGGGTGGATTCCAGCACCATCAGCCAGGGGCGCTTGTGCGGCTCCAGTGTCACTTCGTAGCGCAGCGCAGGGCCTTGCACCTTCAGGTTGGCAGGCATGGCGGCACGCGCCGCCCAGCTGCTGTCCTCACGGAATGGCTCGGCTTTCCATTCGCGGCCATCAAAGGCTGATAGCACTGGCCCACGAAAGTAGAGTGAGGAGGCGGGAGGGATCGGCTGCGCCGGGTTGTCGAACTTGATGCGGAAAGCAACCGCATCGCTCAGCGCAAGTTCGGCAATCGTTCCCACTTGCATGGACCCCGACAGCCCCGTGCGGCCGACCATCTGATCTCCGGGAATACCCCACAGCGGCGCCATGCGCGGGAAGAACATGAACAGCGCCGCCATGATGGGCGCCCCCAGCAGCGCCATGGTGAACGCGGTGCGAAACGCCTGTGCGAGGGGGGGGCGGCCCACTGGCATGTGGGCGTTGACCAGCGCTGTGAGCATGCCCAGCAGTGCGAGCAGCATGGCCGCAGCGGTCAGCAGCGACTGCGAGTTGAAAAAGCTGCTGATCATGGTGAAGAAGCCCAGGAAGAAGATGACCAGCGCATCGCGACGGGCCCGCAATTCCAGGGTTTTCAGGGCCAAGAGGGCAATCACCAGCGTCACCCCTGCTTCGCGGCCCACAAACGTGCCGTGCGAAAAAACGGTGCCCGCCACCGCCAGAGGGGCCAGCAGGCCGGAACTGATCCAGCGGCTGGGCAGGGGGCGGCTGTGCCAGGCCAGCCACCCGCGCCACACCAGCACCCCAGCCGCGAGCAGCGTGGTCCACACCGGCAGGGTGGGGACTTGTGGTGCGATCACCCAGGCAATCACGACCAGCAAAAACAGCGTGTCACGCGCGTCGCGCGGCAATTGGGCCAGGGTTTGGCGCAGCGAGGCGCCGCTCTTGATGCTGGAAAGGCTGCTCATTTGGTCACCCTGCAAATGGCCAGGCCAATGGAAATAGGCGGTATGGCGCTATCAAAAGATGAGCTGCTTGCGCTTTTGCAGAGGGCGTTAGAGGCAGTTTTCATGCTTCACTCCAACCAATAAGCTGCGGGACATGGCGAATACTGTTCAGCACAGCGCCAACGCCTCCAGGCATTGCACGCGGTGGGCGGCACCGTTGGCAGGGGAGATTTCTCGCCCCGGCACACGCAGGCCGTAGTCCAGGCCCAGCCGGTCGGCTTGCAACACCCAAGCAGTGACGCGTGAGATGCGGGCTTCCAGGTCGGGCAACTGGGCATGGGCCACGTCCAGCCACAGTTCCTGCCGGTGGCTTTGTTGCGCGTCGCGGCTGACCAGGTCATCCGCCCCGCTGCCCAGGGATTTGGCGGCCTTTTTCCAGACCACGAGCTTGAGGGGATCCCCACGGCGGTAGGCCCGCACGCCGTCAAACTCACCGATGCCTTGGCTGGTGGCGTGGCCCTTGCCCGTGGCGCGGGGCTCTCCCACTGGCAATGGCGGCGGGGTGGATTCGGGGGCCGGGTACACCAGCAGCTGGGCGGCCGGCCGCCAGTAGGTCCATACGCGGAAGGTGCCCAGCGGAAAGCGCGTCTCGGCCGTCAGGGTGGGCACGGGATGCAGGCCTCGCCGCTGGGGTTGAAACGCAATGTGCACCACCGCTTGCCCCTGTGCGGGCACATCTGTCCAGGCCCAGTGGTGGTCGGCGTGGGCCGATGGGTCATCGCCACCGTGCACGGCGATGCCAATGCCATACCGTGGGGTGGAGCGCTGGCTGGTGAGTTGCACCTCCAGCGCCGCGCTGCTGCCCATGAATTGCGGTTGGGGCTGTTTCAAATGCAGCGTCAGCCCGCGCAGCGTGGCGTGGCTGATGTGCATGCCAATCACGGCGCTGCCCGCCAGCATGAAGGTGAACAGGTAGCCCAGGTTGAGCTGGAAGTTGATGGAGGCAATGAGCAACACCACCAGCGTCACCGCCAGCATCCATCCCGGGCCGGTGGGCAGGATGTAGACGTTGCGCTGTGTCAGCTCCAGGGTGTCGGTGCGTTTGAGGCGCCCCTGCCACCACGCGCGAAAGCGCCGCCGCAGTGCGGCGGCGGGCGACCAGCGTGCCAGCCAGCCCGGTGCGGATGGGGGAGGGGCAGTGGAGGCCATCACGCGAGCGGAACCGCATCCACCATGGCGCGCACCTGCTCCACGGCGCCACGCCCGGCGTCACCCACGGGTACCAGCCGGTGGGCAATGGTTTGGGGCAGCACCGCTTGCACGTCATCGGGTGCCACGTAGTCGCGCCCGCTGATCAGCGCCTGCGCCTTGGCCGCACGCATGAGCGCAATGCCTGCGCGGGGCGATAGACCTTGCAAAAACCACTTGCCCGAGCGGGTGGCATCCACCAGGTCCTGCACGTAGTTCAGCAGGGCGTCTGACGTGTGCACCGCCAGCACCTGGCGTTGCAGTTCGGCCAGTTCGTGCGGTGTGAGCAAGGCGGGCAGGGTGTCCACCATGTCGCGGCGGTCGGAGCCTGCCAGCAGCAGGCGCTCGGCAGCCCGGTCGGGGTAGCCGATGGAGATGCGCATTAAAAAACGATCCAGTTGCGATTCAGGCAGCGCAAAGGTGCCCAGCTGGTCTTGCGGGTTTTGGGTGGCAATCACAAAAAATGGGTGGGGCAGGGGGCGGGTGGCGCCTTCCACCGACACCTGCTTTTCCTCCATGGCCTCCAGCAATGCGCTTTGCGTCTTGGGGCTGGCGCGGTTGATTTCATCGGCCAGCAGCACCTGCGCGAACACGGGGCCGGGATGGAACACGAAGGATTCCTTGCCGCGCTCATAGACAGACACGCCGGTGAGGTCGCTGGGCATCAGGTCGGCCGTGAATTGCACGCGCGAGAACTGCAGGCCAAAGGTGCGCGACAGCGCATGGGCCAGCGTGGTCTTGCCCACCCCCGGAACGTCCTCGATGAGCAAATGCCCCCCGGCCAATAGGCAAGCGACGCAGTCTTGTACCTGGGCCTTTTTCCCCACGATCACCGTGTTAAGCTGATCCAGAAGCGAGTTGATTTTGTGCTGTGCATCCATGGCGCAACGTTATCCGAAAAACTCTGAATCAATCGAGACACGGGGACAAGACTGTGAGCAAGACGGGCTATTTCACGCACAGGGATTGTTGGAAACACGAAATGGGCCCTGGCCACCCGGAATGCCCGGAGCGGCTGGATGCCATTGAAGACCGCTTGCTGGTCACCGGAGTGGGGGATGCGCTGGAGCGTTTTGAAGCCCCCGAAGCCGCCCTGGCCGACATTGAACTGGCCCACGACCGGATGCACGTGGCTGCGCTGCGGGGCATGTCGGATCGGCTGAATGAAGAACTGATGGCGGGCGGCCCCAATTACGCGCAGCTCGACACCGACACCTCCATCAACGCGCACACCTGGAAGGCCGCGCTGCGCGCTGCGGGCGCCGCCCTGGCCGCCACCGATGCCGTGATGGCCGGCGAGCTGGAAAACGCCTTTTGCGCGGTGCGCCCCCCGGGCCACCATGCCACCCGCAGCAAGGCGATGGGTTTTTGCTTTTTCAACAACGTGGCGGTGGCTGCCAAATACGCGCTGCAGCGCTACAACCTGCACCGCGTGGCGGTGGTGGACTTTGATGTGCACCACGGTAATGGCACCGAGGACATCCTGGCGGGCGACTCGCGCGCCCTCATGGTCAGCATCTTCCAGCACCCTTTCTACCCTTACAGCGGCGACGTCGATCCGGCGCCCAACATGGTCAATGTGCCCGTGGCGGCGTACACCCGGGGCATGGACATCCGCGAAATCATCGAGATGATGTGGATTCCGAGGCTGGAGGCGTTCAAGCCCGAGATGATTTTCGTGAGCGCGGGCTTTGACGCCCACCGCGAGGACGACATGGGCCAGCTCGGGTTGACCGAGCAGGACTACACCTGGATCACCCAGCGCATCAAGGACATTGCCCGCCGCTATTCCAAGGGGCGCATTGTTTCTTGCCTGGAGGGGGGCTATGTCATGGGCCCGCTGGCCCGCAGCGTGGAAGCGCATCTGCGCGTGCTGGCTGATTTGTGACGTATTCCCCGGGGCGCAGCTGGTGTTGCATCCCGGGTCGCCTTGCGGTGAGCCGCCCTACTGCGGCGGCTTGGCCGATGAAAGCAAGACATGACAACAACGACTTTGAACGATGTACTCCAGGTCACCCGTGATGCGCGCGGCGTGGTCACCCTGACTCTGAACGACCCTGCCCGCTTCAACGCCTTGGGCAGTGAAATGCTCTCGGCGTTGCAGCAGGCGCTGGATGACGTGGCGCGGGACGACACTGCGCGCGTGGTGGTGCTGGCTGGCTCTGGCAAGGCCTTTTGTGCGGGGCATAACCTCAAGGACATGGCCGCCAACCCCGAGCTGGCTTACTACCAAAAGCTGTTTGCACAGTGCAGCCGCATGATGTTGGCCATCCACAAGCTGCCCGTGCCCGTCATCGCGCGCGTGCACGGCATGGCGACGGCGGCGGGTTGTCAGCTGGTGGCCCAGTGCGACCTGGCAGTGGCGGCCGAAGAGGCCAGCTTCGCCACCAGTGGCATCCACTACGGTCTGTTTTGCGCCACGCCCAGTGTGCCGCTGGTGCGCAACGTGCCCGCCAAGCGCGCCATGGAAATGCTGCTCACCGGTGACTTCATTGACGCACGCACCGCTTTGGCACAGGGCTTGGTCAACCGGGTGGTGGCTGCCGATGCGCTGGATGCCGAGGTGGAAAAGCTTGTTCATTCCATTCTGGAAAAGCCCCGCACCGCAGTGGCCATGGGCAAGGCCCTCGTGTACCAGCAGCGCGAACTGGGGCTGGAAGCCGCCTACCAGCTGGCAGGCCAAACCATGGCCTGCAACATGATGGACGCTGCCGCCCAGGAGGGCGCCCGTGCATTCGCTGAAAAACGCACACCGGATTGGAAGCGCTGATGGCGATGGATACAGGCGACTTTCTGCTGGATGACGTAGGCCAGTGGCTGGGGGCCTTTGCGTCCCCTACGGTGTTGATTGAATTGGCCAGCCTGCTGGTGTGTGTGGGGCTGGCCTGGGTGGTGGTGGCGGGGCTGCGACGTGGTTTCCACCAGGAAGGGCACCGTTCCATCCTGTTTGGCCACCGGGTGATAGACGGCGCCTTGTTCCCCATCGTGTTGCTGGCGTCTGGCTATGTGGCGCGTACCCTGTTGATCAAGTGGGTGCCGCTGGCCGTGTTCAAGGTGGCGATTCCGGTGCTGGTCTCGCTCGTGGTCATCCGCATCGGCGCCAAAGTGCTGCAGGTGGCCTTTCCCCAGTCGGCCTGGGTCAAGCCGATCGAGCGCTCCATTTCCTGGCTTGCATGGATGGCTATGGTGCTCTGGGTTACGGGCCTGCTGCCGCGGATGCTGGGCGAGATGGAGCAGATCCACTGGAAGGTGGGTAACGTCACCCTGAGCCTGCGCACCATGGTGGAGGGGGCTTTGACGGCGGGCGCGGTGCTGCTGCTCACCCTGTGGGTGTCCGCCGCCATTGAGTCGCGGCTGCTGCGCTCGGCCACCGGCGCCGAGTTGTCGCTGCGCAAGGCCATCAGCAATGCGCTGCGGGCCCTGATGGTGTTCTTCGGCCTCATCATCTCGATGTCTGCGGTGGGCATCGACCTCACGGCCTTGTCGGTGCTCGGCGGTGCAGTGGGTGTGGGGATTGGTCTGGGCTTGCAGAGGCTGGCCGCCAACTATGTCAGCGGCTTTGTGATCTTGACCGAGCGCAGCATGCGCATTGGTGACAACGTGCGGGTGGATAACTTTGAAGGCCGCATCACCAATATCAATGCCCGGTACACGGTGGTGCGTTCTTCTGCCGGGCGCGAATCGATTGTCCCCAATGAAATGATGATCACCCAGCGCGTGGAAAACCTGTCGCTGGCCGACCCACGGGTGTGGCTTTCCACGGTGGTGAGTGTGGCTTACGACAGTGATGTGGACCTGGTAATCCGTCTGCTCACCGAGTCTGCCCTGGCCAGCAGCCGCGTGTTGCGCGATCCAGCCCCCTCGGCGGCGCTGTCGGCCTTTGGCGCCGATGGCCTGGAGTTCACCGTGGGTTTCTGGATTGCGGACCCCGAAAACGGTACCTTGGGTCTGCGCTCAGACATCAACCGCGCCATTTTGGCGGCGCTGCGGGCGCACAAGATCGACATCCCCTTTCCGCAGCGGGTCATGCATGTGCAAGTGGACGGCAGCCTGCCTGTGGCAGGCCCTTCCGTTGCGAATTTGACGGGCGTTGCCGTGTCGGGCGAACGGGAGCAATGACCCCGCCGCGCGCAGGGTGCCGAAAACTTTTGCGGTGTGGCCGGTTTGCTGGCCTATAATCCAGAAAAAGCACGGTCGTTCGTTTTTGAGATTTGCTGCATTGGAGCGTACTTTTTGACAGGTTCGCTGCAGTGCGACATAGAATGTTCCGGTTTACGTAAACGTCAATTCAACCAACTCTCTAGGAGCCGCAGCAATGAAGGTTTTGGTCCCTGTCAAGCGCGTGGTGGACTACAACGTGAAGGTCCGCGTGAAGTCGGACAACACGGGTGTGGACATCGCCAACGTGAAGATGAGCATGAACCCCTTTGACGAAATCGCCG